>ERZ795056.4087-NODE-4087-length-15238-cov-5.319634_pt1 | contig 15238 bp, 9 predicted proteins | sample MGYA00375140_ERZ795056 | MGnify/ENA primary metagenome ERZ795056 (study PRJEB30185, sample SAMN05720227) | activated sludge metagenome | isolation source: Anaerobic digester | place: USA | collected 2015-03-09 ...
AGAGATTGGCCACATCGTGGATGGAACGCCGGCGAACGGCGGTGATAGTGCGGTCGACGCACTTGGCAAAGGCGGCAATGGCGCTGCGGGCACAGCCTCCGCACTCGACGGTGGCGCAGGCTCGATCGGCGGTAGCACCGCAGGCGGCGGCGGTGGTGGGCCGGGGGTTATTCACGTCACCGCGCACACCGGCTCGCCGAGTTTTAGCGGCTCGACATTTTCACCGCCCCGAACGTAGTCACAATGCGTCCGTATCGACATCCGGCGTGATTCTAAGAAACGTCTTATGTTGCTCACATGATTGAGCAATGTGGGCTTGCTACGTACGTGGCCCATGGCTCGGCCTCGTTCAGTAATCGGTGTGCTGCTAGTGTTGCAAGCGGCTGCGTACGCGCAAACGCCACCGGTGCAAGCGCCGACTGCAATTTCGTTTGATGCAGCGATCGCACACGCTTCGAAAAGTGCACAAGTAACCAACACGCGTAGCGCCGTTACGCTGTTGCGCGACGCCGAAGCGTCGTTGCCACATTTGGATACGAATCCCGTTGTTACGCTTTCGGCTGGCCCACGCGTTGCGCCGGCGGCCGAGCGTGGCTTCGAAGGCTCGATCGGCATTCTGCAATCGTTAAGCGTTACGGGCGCTAGCCGTTTGCGGCGTGCAGCGTTGGGTGCTGAAGCAACCTGGCTTGGTGCTGAAGCCGATGCCGAATTGTTGCGGCGGCGCTTGGCGATCGCGGAGCGCTGGTTGGCGCTGCACCAAGCGGAAGCCCAACTCACGTTAACCCACGCTGATGTCGCCAATGAGGACAGCTTTGCTGCGTTGGTGTCTCGCCTCGTCATGGCCGGTGAGCGCACCCAGGCCGATGTTGCGGCCGCTGCAGCACGCGTGGCTGAAGCCGAATTGCGGCATTTGCTGGCTGAAGGCAACGTCGCGGAAGCGCGTGCGTTGTTGGCGGCGGAAATCGGCACAAGTCCAACCGCCCCGTTGACGGCAATCGGCGACGTGCCCGAGGTGATGTTGCCGTCGCCGCAAGAGCAACGCGCGATGATCGCGGCCGCCGCTGCGTTGCCAGCAGTTGCCGCCAAGAAATTGGCTGCGCGCAATCTAGCGCTGCAGGCCGTCGAAGAGCGCGCCAGCCGCGGTGCGCGCATTAATGTCGGCGTCGACGCGAGTCGCGATGCCTTGGGTGCGTATGTGGTGCGCGGGACCATTGGCGTGCCGCTGCCGATCCTTGACCAAGGGCATCGCGAAACCGCCTCGCGCCGCGCCGCCGCGTTGCGGAGCGAAGGTGATGCTGCCGACGAAGAAGTGCGTAGCCGGAACATGCTTGGCATGGTGGTGCACGAAGCGGAACACACCGAAGAGGTGTTCACGACGGTGCGTGTACGCTTGGTTCCCGCTGCCGAGCGAGCCGTGGCGCTGCGCGAAAAGCAGCTGCAGGCCGGCGAAGGCATCCTGCTCGATGTTGTTGATGCGCGTCGGACTTTGTTTGATGCCAAACGCGCGCTGCTAACCGCGCAACATGAACGGGCATGGGCGCGCATTCGATTAGCCGCGTTGTTCGTTGCGGTTCGAGGAGAGAAATAGACTATGCCAAGCCATTCGAAGGTGTGTTTGCTGCTGCTGCTTGCCGTGTGGGGCTGCAGCCGTGCTGATGGGCCGCCGGGCACTGCAGTCGCAGCTGTGGAGGCTGCGCCAAGTTCGGCTTTTGCGTGGGTGCCGGCACGGTCGGCCGCCGATGCTGCGCCCGAAGAATTCCCAGCGCGGTTGCTCAATACGCCTGGCACCAATGCCGTGATCGTGCCACCGCTTGCTGCACGCGTCGTCGATATTTTAGTAAAACCCGGCGACACAGTTGCCAAAGGTGCACCGATTGCACGAGTCGTGATGCCAGACGCCGACGGTGCCGCCGCGCAATTACAAGCGGCCGACCGCGCGTTGGCCGTGTTAGCGCAACGCAAAACGCAACTCGGGGCCTTGCAAGGCGAAGGCTTGGTGCGTGCCGCCGATGTAGCCGCGCTCGATTTAGAAATCGCGCGACTCAATGGCGAGAAGCTGCGCGCACGCGCGGTGCTGGCGGGCTCAGGCGTTGGTGGCGGTGGCGTGATCGTGTTGCGTAGCCAAATTGCCGGTGTCATCACCGAGGTGTCGGCGACGCTGGGTGAGTATCGACGGCCTGAAGATGGGCCGCTCGCGCATGTGCGCAGCCGCACCGGCCAGCGCATCGAAGCGACGTTCTCGTCGGCGCCTGCCGCCGATGCGACCTATGCGTTTGTTGCCGGTGGCATGTCGGTGGGGTTGCAATTCATCAACAGCATGCCGGCAACGTCGGGCGTCGGCTACGTTGCTTGGTTTGATGCAGCGCAAGCGACCGAGATTCCCTCGTCGGCGCAAGGCCGTGTAGTTGTGCACGCGCCAACCACCGCCGACACCTGGGTGGTCCCTGCAACGGCGGTTGGCCATGCTACCAGTGGTGCATTTTTGATCATCCGGCAACGCGATGCAGTCACTGCAACGCAATTGCCGGTGACGTTGGTGCGCATCGGCAACGCCGATGCCTTGGTGCGTGGTGCCATACCCGCAGGTGCGGTGGTGGCGTCCGATGCCGTGCGTGCGGCGGGGCTGACGCCATGATCGAAAAGGCGGTCGCCTTTTCCGTCGCGCAGCGCAAATGGATGCTGGGCTTTTGGGCGTTTGCAGTCGTGGTGTTGTTCGCGGTCGCGATTCATCTCAAGCTCGACGCATTACCCGACATTACAAGCAACCAAGTGCAAGTGCTGACGCGCGCACCGGGCCTGACGCCCGAAGAAGTTGAACAGCGCGTCACGCGGCCATTAGAAGCCAGCTTTGGCGGCTTGCCTGGACTGGAGAGCATTCGCAGCTTGTCGCGTTATGGGCTATCGGCCATCACCTTGGTGTTCGCCGACGATGTCGATCTATTGCGGGCGCGGCAACAAGTAGCCGAGCGGATGGCGAGTTCGCCGGGCGCCCGCGCACTCGGCGCTGAGCCGCCTGAGCTTGGCCCGATGACCGGCGGCCTTGGTGAAGTGTTTCATTTTACGGTGTCATCGCCGACGCGCACCCCGTCGCAATTGTTAGAACTCGTCGAGCTGCGAGTTGCACCGCTGTTGAAGACGGTAGCTGGCGTGGTGGAAGTAAACACGTGGGGTGGCGCGCGACGCACCATGGAAGTGCGCGCTGATGTGAATCGCTTGGCTGCGCATCATCTGACGTTTGCAGAGCTGCGCACCGCCTTGCAAAATACGGTTGGCAGCCAGCCTGGTGCGTCGTTGGAATCCGGTGATCGTCACGTGTTGCTGCGTGGTAGCTTTTTGCCGCGCACACCGAGTGAGCTCGCCAACGCGTTGGTTAAGCTCGACGGGAATACGGCGATTTTGGTCGGCGATGTGGCGACGGTAGCCGAAGGCAATATGCCACGGGTTGGCGCTGCGACTCGCAATGGCCGCGGCGAGACCGTGTACGTGATGGCGCAAATGCTGATCGGCGCCAATGCGTTGGACATCACCAAAGCGGTGGGCGCCAAGATGGCCGATGTCCGCGCTGTGCTGCCGCCGGATGTCCAGGTCGACATTGTGTACGACCGCAGCGTGATGGTTGAATCGACGCTGCATACGGTTGGCAAGAGCCTGTTGGAAGGTGGCTTGTTTGTATGTGCTGTCTTGTTCTTGATGCTGGGCAGCGCCCGCGCCGGCTTGGTGGTTGCGCTAACGATTCCGGTGGCGATGCTTGGCGCGACCGCCGCGATGACGTTCTTTGGCTTTTCCGGCAACCTGATGAGCCTAGGCGCGGTTGACTTCGGGTTGCTCGTCGACGGGGCGGTCGTGTTGATCGAACACCTGTTTCATAAATCACATCACGATCGCGAAACGCCGTGGGAAACCCAAGTGGCCGATGCCTGTGCCGCGGTGGCACGGCCGTCATTTTTTGGCGTTTCCGTGATCTTGCTGGTGTACCTGCCGATTCTTTCGCTGACCGGCGTCGACGGCAAAATGTTCCGGCCAATGGCCGTGACAGTGGTGCTTGCATTGCTCGTAACACTGGCGTTCACGCTGACGTTCATTCCTGCGGCTGCCGCAACGTTTTTGCGTAGCAAAGATGTGCCGCACCGCCCACCGCCGTTGGTGCGCTTGATCGAATGGGCACATGGCCACGTCATTCGCCGAACCGTGCGGTGGCCGCTGGTCATCGGCGGTGCTTCATTAGCTGCATTAGTGCTAGCGGTGCGCACGCTTGGTGGCCTCGGCGGCGAACTCGCGCCGCAGCTCGATGAAGGTGCGCTGGTGGTGCAAACCACACGCGCCGCAGACCTGGGCATTTCGGGGGCCATTGACCAAGCGACCCGCATGGAAAACGCCATGCTCAAAGACATGCCGGAAATCAAAGCCATCGTGTCGCGGGTGGGCAGCCCCGCCGTTGCCACCGACACCATGGGCCTCGAACAAGCCGACGTCTTCGTCGAACTCGCGCCGCGCAGCCAATGGCGCGCTGGCATGACCCGCGAAAAACTGTTGGAAGTGCTCGGCGACCGTATCGAAAGCGCAACGCCAGGGTCCGAGCCAGCATTTACGCAACCAATTCAAATGCGCTTCAACGAGTTGCTGGGCGGCGCGCCATACGACGTTGTGGTCAGTGTGTTGGGCCAAGATCTCGATGCGTTGCGCAAAACTATTTCGCAGGTGCGCGACATCGTCAGCAAGATTCCAGGCGTTGAAGATCCACGCATTCTGGCCGAAGATGAATTGCCGTTGTCGGAGGTCCATCCGGCATCTCTGGCCGCAAGCCAACGTGGCTTTAGTGTATCCGACGTGCTCGACCTCACGGGCGGCTTGCGCTTAGGCCTCGAAGTCGGCACCACCTACGACGGGCCACGTGACATTCCAGTGATGCTGCGCTTGGGCGCGCAGCCGCCACATCCACTGGCGCTGGGGCAGACCTTGGTGCCAAGTCGCAACGCCGAATTGGTGCCACTCAATCAGATCGCCGAGGTGCGTTCGATCATGGCACCCGCAGCGTTGTATCGCTACAACGGTGAGCGCCGCATGTTGCTTGGCTTCAACGTCCGTGGCCGTGAACTCGGGGCCGTGGTACAAGAGGCCACCGCCATCGTGGGCCAGCAAGTGAAAGTTGGCGATGGCGTGCGGCTATCGTGGGGTGGGCAGTTCGAAACACTGCAAGCAGCGCAGCGACGGTTGAAGTTGGTGATTCCGGGCGTGTTAGTGCTGATTGGGTTGGTGCTGTTTGTGCACTTCCGGAAGGCCGGCCCAGTCTTGTGGGTATTGGCGCACGTGCCCTTCGCTGCAATTGGTGGTGTGTTTGCGCTGCTGCTGCGTGGCATGGCGCTTTCGATTTCGGCAGGCATTGGTTTCATTGCGTTGTGGGGTATTGCTGTGATGAACGGCACGGTGCTGGTAACTGAAATCGAGCGCCTCGAAGAAAATGGCATGCAAGCCAGCGACGCAACCTTGGCTGCAACGCGCAGCCGCACCCGGCCGGTTTCGATGACTGCGCTGGTGGCGGCGTTGGGCTTTTTGCCAATGGCGCTGGCGCATGGGCCGGGTTCTGAAGTGCAACGACCACTGGCTACAGTGGTTATTGGTGGTCTGGTAACATCGACGATGCTGACCTTGGTCGTGTTGCCGACATTGCGAGTCGCATTCGTGCGACGATTCGGCAAGGTCAAGGGAGCGAAACGCTCATGAAATTACTCGTGATTGAAGACGAACCGCGGATGAATCAACTGCTGCGGCGTGGCTTGATGGAAGACGGCCATACCGTCGACACCTGCGAGTCGGCCGCGCAAGCCAACGAACGCATGCAATACGCCGACTACGATGTGATCATTTTGGATTGGGGCTTGCCCGATGTCGACGGCGTTGCATTGCTCAAGAGTTGGCGCAATCGAGGCGTTGCCACCCCCGTATTGATGCTCACGGCGCGTGGCTCGTCGGGCGAACGCGTGTTGGGGCTGCGCAGCGGTGCCGACGATTTCTTGGTGAAGCCATTTGATTTCCAAGAACTTACGGCGCGGCTTGAAGCGTTGCATCGGCGTGCGGGCGCGATGCAACTCGGTGCAGCCACGCTTGGTGACCTCGAATTTCGCCGCAGCGAGCGCGTGCTGGCGTGTGGCGAGGCCCACGTTGAACTGACCAGTCGTGAGTTTCAATTGTTTGCAGCGCTGGCCAGCCGACCTGGCGATGTTCGCACCCGCAGCGAGATTTTGGCGCAAGTGTGGGGCAGCAACTTCGACGGTGACCCTAACGTCGTCGATGTCTACATTGGGTACCTCCGCCACAAACTTGATGCGATCAAAACCAAACGGGTTGCGATCACCACCGTGCGTGGCACGGGGTATCGGTTGACGATCACGGCTGCGCCTCCAGCCTCGACGGCAGGGCCGGGATCCGCGACGTCGTGAAGTTGGCGCCGCGCTTGCTGCTGTTGGGCGTAGGGCTGCCACTGGTCGGCCTGGTCGCGGCGTTGGTGATCGCCAGCATGCTGTTTCGCACCTCGCTCTTGTCGGATGTTGACCGCCGCTTGCTTGGCCAAGCCGCTGTTGAATCGGTCAGCTTGTTCGACGGCCCGAACAATGAGCCTCACCTGCACATGTCAATCTCGCCGCTAGCGACCCAAGTTGCCGAGTTTGCGCCCGAAGCTGTGCTGGCGGATACCACAGGCTTGATCGTGATTCCCACCGAGCGGTTTGGCCAGCGTTGGCCGATGCCGCTGGCCACCACCGCGAATGCACCAGCGCTGTCGACCAAAGACAACACGCGCACGCTGACGGTTGGCGTCATGCGGCCCAACGTTGGTGTCTACACGTTGTACTTGCGCACGTCGTTGGCTTCCGTCGACACCACGATGCGCTCGTTCTATCGAGCCGTTGGGCTCACGATGGCCGTGATTGCGTTGTTGCTTTGTGCAATCTTGCTGCTGCAAGCGCGGCGCTTGGTACGCCGCATTCAGCGCTTGATTGCGTTGGGGCCAATCATTCGCAAAGGTGATTTGCCGCCCGATGGTGGAGGTGAACAACCTGCGCCCGATGAACTGGCCGAACTATCGACGGTGTTGACCGAAACCGCGCGCGTCCTGCATCATCAACAGCAAGCCCAAGAACAGTTCTTGGCGAATGCTGCCCATCAACTGCGTACTCCGTTGGCCGTGTTGCGCACCGAGATCGAACTGGCATTGCGCCGGCCACGCGAGCACGCCGAACTCAAAGCCGCGCTCGAAATGGCGAATACCGAAACGGCGCGGTTAACGTTACTCGCTCGCAAGTTGCTCGACTTCGAAAGCCTGCGATCACAAACCGTCGAACTGCAACCGTTGCAGCTGATGCCACTGGTCACCGAGGTGTTGGAACGCCAACAGCATGGGGCCGCTGCCAGAGGTATTCGCATCGTGGCGCCTGCCGCGGTGGACGTTACGGTGAACTGTGATCGCCTCTTGTTGACCCAAGCCCTCGAAAACATCGTTGATAATGCAGTGCGGTTTGCGCCCGTTGATAGCGCAGTGACGCTGACCGTTGCCGTAACGGCGGCCAAGGTTGAGGTGTTGGTCCATGACGACGGGCCAGGCGTGCCCGCCGAAGAACAAGCGCGGATCTTCGAACCATTTTTTCGTGGCAGCACGCCGGGGTCGCAAACCGGGTTGGGGCTAGCGTTTGTCGCTGCGGTTGCACGCCAGCACGGTGGCCACGCGATGTTGGTCCCTACGACAAGCGGTACCACCATTGGCTTTTCGATTCCGCGCGTGCGCTAGTGCGTGCTAGGTTCGTCGGGGCATGAAGCGTTTGGCATGGCTATTGGTCGCAGCAGTTGCATGTGGTGACAATATTGCCGCGGTTGGCCCCGCACCGCTGCGGCGCTTGAGTAATCTTGAATATCGATATGCGTTGACTGACTTGTTCCCAACGGTTGCGGTGGAATTGCCACCGTTGCCGGCAGACACCGCGGTGGCGGGTTTCGAAAATGAAGTTCAAGCGCAGCAACCATCGGATTTGCGGATTGCACGGGTTGAAGCAGTCGCTAATCTTTATGCGAGTGCGGCTACCAAAGACGATGCTGCGGTTCGATTGCTCACTGGTTGTGCCAGTTGGGCTACCCCAAGCGAAGCGGCGGCCTGCAGCGCGCAGTTCGTTCGCACGGTTGGTGCTCGGTTGTTCCGCCGACCCTTGACGGCTGAAGAGGAAGATCGCTTTTTGCGTAAGCTGACGGCGTGGGCGATGAGCGTGGATTTTCCTGGCGCCGTGCAGCTGAGCCTCAGCGCGATGTTGCAGTCGCCGCAATTTCTTTATCGGCCAGAGCCGCCGTTAGTGCTTGATGGCACGCCGAGCGGTACCGCGCCGGTTGAACCTTACGCGATGGCAAGCCGGCTATCATTCTTCCTTTGGGAGAGCGTTCCCGACGACGAATTGTTGGCTGCGGCTGCACGCGGCGAATTACAGACGGTTGCGAGCATTCGCGAACAAGCGACGCGGATGCTGGCCGATCCGCGTGCTGCGCGTTTGATTTGGGATTTTCATCGGCAGTGGCTGGCCCTCGATCGCATTCTCAACGACGAGCACGACTATCGAACGCCTGCCATTGATGAGGCTTGGACGGCCGATACCAAAACGTCAGTGTTGCAGGAATCGCAGCTCTTCGTCGAGCATTCGTTCTTGCGGGTTGGCACGTTGGCCGATTTGCTGACCAGTCGCAGTGCCTGGGTCAACGCTGAAATGGCGCGCATCTATGGCGTGCCGGCGCCCGCCACTGCGGACGCATGGGCCGAAACCGTTTTGCCTGCGGAGCAACGCGCTGGCTTGTTGACTCGCGCTGCTTTTTTAGCGGGCACGTCGCATCGTGGCGGCACGTCGCCGCCGGTGCGCGGCAGCGCCATCCTGTTGCGCATGATGTGTCGGTTGCCAGCGCCGCCGCCGCCCGACGCCGATCTATCCATGCCGGTCCAAGATCCACGTATCGGGCCGCAAACCAATCGCCAATTGTTTGAAGATCGCACGTCAACGCCGGCCTGTCGGGAATGTCACCGTGCACTCAACGGCATTGGTTTTGGATTTGAAAACTACAATGCTGCCGGCCGCTTTGTGACCCAAGAGCATGGCCTCACCATCGACGTGGCGAGCCGCTTGTTTGGCACTGATATCGACGGTGCTTTTGCGGGTGGCATCGAGTTTTCCGCAGCGTTGCAGCGCAGCCGCGAGGTCTACCATTGTGCGTCGCAACAATGGTTGCGCTACGCGTTGGGGCGCGCTGCAACCGACGACGAAGCCAGTTTGATTGGCGACCTTACCGACCAGTTCATGGCTAGCAAAGGCGACATTCGCCAGTTGTTACTCGCGATTGTCACCTCCAATACGTTTCGCATGCGCATCGTCGGTAGCACGGCAGGAGTTGCACCATGAACCGCAGACAGCTACTCAAAGCATTAGGGCTCGGGGCGCTAGCTAGTATGGCGCCCGTGCAGGTGCGCCGATTCTTAGCCGCCGCTGGCAATGCAACGCCGCCGACGCGTATCGTGTTTTTTGTAACGGCCCACGGCCATACGCCGAAGTCGTGGAACATGCCTTTTGGCAATGTACCCCCTGATCAATTTCTCGATCGGCCTTTGCTGCCGATGGCCCGCGGTGAGTTCAGTGAAATGCTGCGGCCGTTGCACCCGTATCGCGATCGGCTGCTGGTGACCGAAGGCTTGGCCAACGTGGTCAATCTGCACAATATCGCCGAAGCCATGCGCACCGGCGGCGACATTAACAATCACTCGATTGCGGTGGCTGGATTGTTGACCGGCAATGTGGTGCAACAAAACGTTGGTGTGCCTTGCACCGGCGGGGCGCGATCGATCGATCAAGAGCTGGCGATCCGCACCGGGGCGCCTGGCCGGTTTGGCTCGCGCGTCTACGGTTTTGATTATTCCGCGGTGGCAGGGGTCTCGCCGTTTTCGTTTCTGGGGCCCGGCCAAGCCGCTCCGAAGGTTGCGGATCCGCTGGTTGCGTTTAGCGATTTAATGGGGCTGTACGTGCCGCCGCCCACCGGCGAAACGCCGAGCCGCGAGCAGGTGCTCAACGGCTTGCGGCCTTCGGTGCTCGACGCAGTTGCGCGCGAGTATGATTTTTTGGCACCGCAGCTCGACGCTGCGGGCAAACAACGGCTTGAGCAACATCGCGACTTCGTGCGCAACTTGGAGCTCAGCCTCGGCGTTGGCGCGTCGGCAACCTGCGATCCTTCGTTTGTGCCTGCCGGTGATCGCATCACCCAATTCATGGACATCATCAAGCTTGCGTTCGCTTGTGACTTGACGCGCGTGGTTACTTTTGTGGCGCCGGTGCCAGAATGCACCGAATTCGGATATCCCGCCGACGCTACCGTGCATCGCTACGCCCATCGATCAATCGCTGGCGGCAGCACCTGCGGTGCGAATTACGAGCCCGAAGCCGAGCGCGCGATGGCAGATCTTGGCGTTTGGTACGCCAACCACTTCGCCTATCTGCTTGAGCAACTCGACTCTGTCGTTGAAGGCAACGGCACCATGCTCGATCACACGGCGGTGGTTTGGCTCACTGAGTTAGCCACGCCTACCCACTATCACCACGATGCGTTTGCGGTGATCGCAGGTGGTGGCAACGGCAAACTAAACACTGGCCGTTACGTACGCTATCCCCGCACCGACGGCAGCCCGCTTGCTGGGTACGCTAACGTCGGGCCCGCTCACAATCGGCTGCTCGTGAGCCTGATGCAAGTCATGGGGCAAGCCGACAACAGCTTTGGGTTGTCGTCGGTGCGCAGCGCCAATGGCAACCTGATTTCGCTGCAAGGTGCGTTGCCGGAATTGCTGCGTTAACGGCCCGGCGTGCCGCGCGACCCGGTGCTTACTTCAGCTTTGGTTCGACGTATTTCACGTCGGTGATGCCAGCGTCTTTGAACGCTTTTTCCAATTGCTCGCGGGTGCCTTTGACCACCACAACTTCGTTGTTCGGATTGAGTTCCGACGCAACCATCGACTTGAGCAAGATAGGCGACGCTGCGGCCACTTGTTGCAACAGCGTGTTGTAGTAGGTTGGCGCCAAGCCAAACTTCGACATCGAGGTGAGGCGCATCGCGAGTTCTTGCGTCACCGTCGACAAGCCCAGCAAGCTTTGCAGAACTTTTTTGCGGGCCCGGACGAACTCAACCGGGCTAAAGCTATCGTCACTGCGCAGCATGTTCACGCCGTTGCGCATCGCTTTGATGGCTTCGCCAGCGCGTGGGGCGTCAACCGTGCCGCCCATTTCGTAATTCGATGGCCCTTCATGTGAAGCCAACCGAGCGTATACGCCATAGGTTGCGCCAAGCTTGAAGCGAACGTCGCCCATCCGCAAATTCAACATTTCAGTGAGCACGCGGCGGGCGCCACCTTGGCCATCAAGGCCGGCCGGCGAAGGATATGCAATCGCAACTTGGAGCTGCGGCTCTTCTTTGGCGATCACGCCAATGAAAGCCGGGCCCGAGCGTTGGTATTGCGCCGTGTTCATCGCTGGCGCTGGGGTGCCTTTGCCCCATCCGCCGAAGACGCTGCGCACTTGTTTTTCAGCTTGCACTGGATCGAAATCGCCGACAACAACCAGGGTTGCATTGCCCGCGACGTAGTTGGCGCGACGGAAGGAATCGAGCCGGTCTTTCGACAGCTTGCTAGCGAACTCCGGCGTTTCGATCGCGGTTTTGGTGTACGGGTGATCTGGCCCGAACAGCGCGGATTGCATTTGCCGCGTGAACTCGTCGCTTTCGATCGCAGCGCGGTCGTAATTGTTCTTCAGGTTCTTTTGATAACCTTCGATTTGGCTTTGGTTGTATTCGCCAGCGACGATCAGGCGATCGAGGCCGTTGAGCATCAGGTCGAGGTAGATGTTGATGCCATGCGTGCTACAGACGGCCATATCTTCGTCGGAGCGGCAGCGCACGCCGATACCGGTGCGTTGGAAAGCTTCGGCATCAAGCGGCAGCGCCAAGAAGCGCGCAGCGGCGCTAGCAACGGCTGGTTCATTTGGTGTTGCGGCATCGCCAGCGTTGTTGAACATCAGGTTGGCTGCGACCAGCGGCATCGATTTGACTGGCAACAACACCACATTCATGCCATTGCCAAGCGTGAAGCGTTGCGCGGCGCTGAGGCCTTTGATGTCTTTTTGCAGCTTGATTGGCTTTTTGGCTTCGGCTGGATCTACGTCGACGACTTCACGCGAATCGTGTGATTTTTGCTCGAATTTTACTTTGGCGCGGACGTCGCCTTTGATGCCTTCTTTGTTCGGCTTAAACACCACGATCCGCATCTTGTTTGGATCGATCGCGCGTTTGACGGCACTAGCGACTTTTTCACCGTCGAATTGGCCGTACTTGTCGAGCAGCTTGAACATGTACACGTCGCTCGAATCAAAATCGAACTTGGTGTTGAATTGCACTTCGTCGCCGATCAGATTGGTGCGTGACGCCAGCGGTTCGAGGCCGGCAATGAAGTCAGCTTTGGCCACGTTCTGGCCTTCTTCGATTTGTTCTTTGCTGCCTTCGTCGAAGCCGCGGTACGCTGACTTCGCGGCTTTGCGCACAAATTCGATCGCTTCGTCGTAGTTCTTCATGCTCTTGAGTTCGATGATGAGCGTGAAGATCGGTGCGAGTTGGCCGCCGAGGATGGCAGGCGAAACGCTGGTTGCAAAATCGTATTGTTGCGCTTTGGATGCAGTGCGGAAAAATACGCTGTTGATGCCGTATTGCGCAGCTTCGCCTTCCGGCGTGTTGGCTGGTGGTAATGCCCACGACACGGCGAGCATTGGTTTTTCGATGTCGAGGTCGATCACTTCCTTGGTTGGGGTGATCTTGATCGGCTCAACCTCTTTGCGTGGCGCAGTGATGTTAATCTTTTTGCCAGTCGGGTCGAGGTTGATGTTGCCATACAAGCCGCTGATGGCATTGATCGTTTTGTCCACATCAATACCGCCAGCGACGATTACCGTGGCGTTGTCGGGGGTGTAGTACTTATCCATAAAGTCGCACACGTCTTTGAGCGTGATCGACGTCAGCTGTGCATCGTCGCCGCCGATCATGCGTTCATACGCATGGCCTTTGGGATACATCGACGACATCACGAGCTGAGGCACTTGGCCTTCGGCGGTGCCACCGCGTTGGCGAATTTCGTTGCGCACAACTTCGCGTTCGCGCAGAAACTCTTCTTCGCTTACGGTTTGACACTTGAGCAACATGCGTTGCGATTCGATCGCTAGCAGTTCTTCAACGCGGTCGGCCATCGCGGTGTTTTGGTAGTGCGTCGTATCCCAGTTGGTATACGCATTGAAGAACGTGGTTTTGTCGTTGATCTGCTGCATCATCGGCGGGGTTTCGGCCGCGACGATTTCACCGGCATCGTTCACTACCGGTGGCCGCAGTTGAAACATCAAGTGTTCAACCACGTGAGCGATGCCTGCTTTGCCGATCGGATCTTCGCGTGAACCAACTTGGTAGCGAACATCTACTTCCGCAAGTTGGGTCGAGCTATCGGGGATGATCACAAACCGCAAGCCATTCGAATTCAACCGGCCGCGTTTCTCAGCGTATTTAAACGTGAACGACGGCGTCGAAACGTTGCAGGCGGTGGCGCCGAGCAGCAAAAGCGCGGCAGTACCAACGAGTGTCTTCTTCATGAGGTGAACTTTTCGCAATCGGGGCAGGTTTGCAAGCAAAAGCCCGCTGACAATTGCTATGACAACGCCCTGGGCCGATGATCGGCGCACCTCAGCGCGGCTTTCACGCTGTCGCAGGTGTCGCACGGCGACGACGTGCCTGTGTTAGCGCGGTTGGTACTCAGCGCTCGATAGTGCTTGTTGTGTAACAAACGCAGCGTCACGGATTCCAGCCGAAACGATGTCACGGTCGATCCGAACCACAAGCGCCGCGCGGCCTTGCACCATGGTCCGCTTGGCGGTGCCGAGGCCGTCGAGCCTGAGCTGGCCAGCAGCAGCGAGCGCATACGCACCGTCAATGAAACGCCGCTCAGTCACCCGCCATCCCGGCGTGGTCGCCGACCATTTGGTTTCACGGTACTCGGCAAGGTAGCGTTCGTCGTCGAGCAAAAACAATTGCAGCTCAGCGCGATGGTCACTTGCCAACCGGACGGAGTCGATCATGTCGAGCGTTGCCAAATATGAACTCTGCGCCCAGGTCACATCAGGCGTGCTGCCAACCTCGACGGCGGCGTACTGCAGGCGTGCGAAAAACTCGGCGTCAGACAGCAACCCAAGGTCGGTGGTAACCCGTCTGTCCGCGGTTAGTTGCGCATCAGCTTGGCTTGGCGCTTCGGCCTCGTCCAAACAGCCTGGCAGCGAAAAACCGCCAAGCAGCGCAGCAACCAGTAGCCAAGCGCGTTGTTGCATAGCTTACAAGTATTGCAACGCTTGTGCCGCTGTCGCCGCACCTGGCAAGTACATGATTTCAGATGGTTAGCTTGAGGTCATCGCTTCCCTGGAGACAACCGACCCAGCAGCTAGTGTCGTTTGAGCGAGCGCATTGTCAGGAAATGCACCACACGTTGCGCAAACCGCTTTGGCTTGAACCCTCACCGCTGATAGTCTGCGCCGCTATGGCAATTGACCCTTCGCGCGATGGTGCCGCGGATCCTGGAACTGCAAACGATAAGCGCTTTTTTGGCCACCCCCTTGGGCTCGCCACGGCGTTTTTCACTGAAATGTGGGAGCGCTTCTCGTTCTACGGCATGCGCGCATTTCTCGCGCTGTATATGGCCACGGCGGTCGCAAAAGGCGGCATGGGAATGTCAGCAGCCAATGCTGGCATCGTGTACGGCCTTTACGGCGCAAGCGTTTATTTGATGAGTTTGCCTGGCGGTTGGATCGCCGATCGCTTCTGGGGCCAACGCAAAGCCGTTTTGGTCGGTGGTGTATTGATCATGCTTGGGCACATTGCACTTTCGCTGCCTGCCATTCCTGGCTTCGGCGCGATCGTCAATGCGTTACCGGCCAACGGAACCTTCTATCTTGGGCTTGGGTTGATCGTACTTGGTACCGGTTTGCTCAAACCAAACATCAGTACGATCGTTGGGCAGCTTTACAGCAAGGATGATCCTCGTCGAGACGGTGGCTTCACGATCTTTTATATGGGCATCAATCTCGGTGCTGGCATTGCACCTTGGTTGTGCGGCTACTTGGCGCAAGGTAAGGGCTTTCGTGCATGGTTAGTTGAATCA
>ERZ795056.4104-NODE-4104-length-15200-cov-15.666226_pt1 | contig 15200 bp, 15 predicted proteins | sample MGYA00375140_ERZ795056 | MGnify/ENA primary metagenome ERZ795056 (study PRJEB30185, sample SAMN05720227) | activated sludge metagenome | isolation source: Anaerobic digester | place: USA | collected 2015-03-09 ...
GTAGAAACACACTCAAGGCACTTGCCGCCAGCCTGACGCTGGGCTTCGCCCTCGGTACGCCGGTTGCCCAGGCGCAGGACAAAGGTACCGTTGGCGTGGCCATGCCAACCAAAACTTCCACCCGCTGGGTGAGCGACGGCAACAGCATGGTTGCCGCACTGGCTGCCAAGGGCTACAAGACCGATCTGCAATACGCCGATGACGACATCCCTAACCAGCTCGCCCAGATCGAGAACATGGTTACCAAGGGCGCCAAGGTTCTGGTGATTGCGTCGATCGACGGCACCACACTTTCCAACGTGCTGCAAAAGGCTGCCGACAAAGGCGTCAAGGTTATTGCCTATGACCGCCTGATCAACGGCAGCAAGAACGTTGACTACTACGCCACGTTCGACAACTTCCAGGTGGGTGTGCTGCAAGCCAACTCCATCGTCGACAAGTTGGGCCTCAAGGCCGGCAAGGGCCCGTTCAACATCGAACTGTTCGGTGGCTCGCCAGATGACAACAACGCATTCTTTTTCTACGACGGTGCCATGAGCGTGCTGAAGCCTTATATCGACAGCGGCAAGCTGGTGGTGCGCAGCAAGCAGATGGGTATGGACAAGGTTGGTACGCTGCGCTGGGACGGTGCTGTGGCCCAGGCCCGAATGGACAACCTGTTGAGCGCTTTCTACGGCAAGGACAAGGTCCACGCCGTGCTCTCACCATATGACGGCCTGTCCATCGGCATTTTGTCGTCGCTCAAAGGCGTAGGTTACTGCACCGCAGCGCAACCTTGCCCGATCGTCAGCGGCCAGGACGCTGAAGTGCCTTCCGTTAAGTCCATGCTGCGCAAAGAGCAGTCATCCACCGTGTTCAAGGACACCCGTGAGTTGGCCAAAGTTGCAGCCAATATGGTTGACGCACTCATGACCGGCAAGCAGCCCGAAATCAACGACACCAAGACCTACAACAACAAGGTCAAAGTGGTGCCGTCTTACCTGCTCAAGCCCGTCAGCGTGGACCTGTCCAACTACAAACAGGTCCTGATTGGCAGCGGCTACATCAAGGAAGAACAGCTCAAGTAAGCACACAGGCTGATTTGAGGGGCCCTGTGCCGCAACGCACAGGGCTTTTTTTTGCTTTTTTCCCGATAATCATCCAGATCAGAAAAACGTAGAGGCATCATGGCAGACACCATTCTCGAAATGCGTGGCATCAAGAAGTCGTTCCACGGCGTTAAGGCGCTGAGCGATGTAAACCTGACCGTGCAGGCCGGTCAGATTCACGCCATTGTGGGCGAAAACGGCGCGGGCAAGTCCACGCTGATGAAAGTGCTCAGTGGCGTTTACCCGCATGGTGAGTACGAGGGTGCCATTTCATTTCTGGGCAACGAATGCCGCTTCAAGGGCATCTCGGACAGCGAAGAAAAAGGCATCATCATCATCCACCAGGAGCTGGCCCTGGTTCCGTTGCTGTCGATTGCTGAAAACATTTTTCTGGGCAACGAGCAATCACATCGCGGCGTGATTGACTGGACGTCCTCATTCGTGAAAACGCAGGCGTTACTGAAAAAAGTAGGGCTGAAAGAGTCCCCCAGCACGCTCATCACTAATCTGGGTGTGGGCAAGCAGCAGTTGATTGAAATTGCCAAGGCGCTGTCCAAAGAGGTCAAGCTGCTGATACTTGACGAACCCACGGCAAGCCTGAATGAAAAGGATAGTGATGCCCTACTGGAACTGCTACTGGAGCTCAAGCGGCAGGGTATTGCCTGCATCCTGATTTCCCACAAACTCAACGAGATCTCCAAGGTAGCTGACGCCATCACCGTACTGCGCGATGGCGCAACGGTAGCCTCACTGGACTGTCACACCGAGGCCATCAGCGAAGACCGGATCATCAAGCACATGGTGGGCCGCGAAATGGCCGACCGATACCCCAAGCGAACACCGAACATTGGCGAAACCGTGTTTGAAGTGAGGAACTGGCGGGTACATCATCAGGAACATGCTGATCGCGAAGTCATCAAAGGCGTCACCCTGCATGTCAAACGCGGCGAGATTGTCGGCATCGCGGGCCTGATGGGTGCCGGGCGCACCGAATTGGCAATGAGCATCTTTGGCCGCACTTACGGTCAGGGCATCAGCGGCCAGGTGCTGCTGCACGGCAAGGAAATTGATACAGGCTCCGTTCAAAAAGCCATCGACTCGGGGCTTGCCTATGTGACGGAAGACCGCAAGGGCTACGGCCTTGTACTGGAGGAGACGATAGCCTGGAACACCACGCTAGCAAATCTGACGGCCGTATCCACCCGCAACGTGATCGACGAAGGCCGCGAATTCAGGGTGGCAGAGGATTTCCGGCGCAAGCTCAATATCCGCAGCCCGGATGTGTTTGCGCGCACGGTCAATCTGTCGGGTGGCAACCAGCAGAAGGTGGTACTGAGCAAGTGGCTGTTTTCCAACCCGGAAGTGCTCATCCTGGACGAACCTACCCGCGGCATTGATGTCGGTGCCAAATATGAGATTTACAGCATCATTGCCCAGCTCGCCAGCGAGGGCAAATGCGTCATCATGATTTCCAGCGAGATGCCCGAACTTCTGGGCATGTGTGACCGGATTTGTGTACTAAATGAGGGTACTTTTGTCGCAGAGTTTTCAGCTGCTGAAGCGACACAGGAAAGAATTATGCGATCTATCGTGACATCTGGAGTGAATTGACATGGCCTTCTCAACATCGGACTCAACCACCGCCAAAGTACCGGACATCGAGCAAAAAGTATCGATGGGGGGCGCAAGTTTCCTCAAAAACAACTTGCGCGAATATGGCCTGCTGATCTCGCTAGTCGCGATCATGGTATTTTTTCAGATGATGACCGACGGCACACTGTTTCAGCCACTGAACCTGACCAACCTGATTCTTCAGAACAGCTACATCATCGTGATGGCGCTGGGCATGCTGCTGGTAATTGTTGCCGGTCATATCGACCTCTCGGTAGGATCGGTATGTGGCTTTGTCGGTGCAGTTGCCGCTGTGCTGATGGTTGAATACAAGATGCACTTTGTGCCGGCGACGATCATCTGTTTGGTGCTGGGTGGCGTCATTGGTGCAGCACAAGGCTACTGGGTTGCGTTCTACAAGATACCTTCGTTCATCGTCACACTGGCCGGCATGCTGGTCTTCAAGGGTCTGGCGCTGGCCGTTCTTGGAGGATCGTCGGTAGGTCCGTTTCCGGAAGACTTTCAGCTGCTGAGCACCGGTTTCATATCCGATCCTTTTGCCGGGGAAAACCTGCGCATCCTTTCGCTGGTTGCAGGCCTCTTGATGGCGCTGGTTTTGCTGGTGACTGCCGTGCGTGGCCGTTCCGAGCGGGTCCGGCACGGTATGGACAGCGAGCCTACCGTTTTCTTCATCGCCAAGAATCTGGTGTTTGCTGCGATGATCGCCGCGTTTAGCTACCTGCTGTCGTCATACAAAGGTCTTCCCAATGTGCTGATCGTCATGCTGCTACTCATGCTGATCTATGATTTTGTGACCTCCAAAACCATCATCGGCAGGCGTATCTATGCACTGGGAGGCAACGAAAAAGCGGCCCGCCTGTCAGGCATCAACACCGACCGCTTGACGTTTTATACCTTCATCAACATGGGTGTTCTGGCCGCTCTGGCCGGCCTGATCTTTGCCGCGCGCCTGAACACCGCCACGCCCAAGGCGGGTCTTGGATTTGAGCTGGATGTGATCGCGGCGTGCTTCATTGGTGGCGCATCGGCATCGGGCGGAGTCGGCAAAGTGCTGGGCGCCGTGATTGGCGCGTTCATCATGGGTGTGATGAACAACGGCATGTCCATCATGGGCATCGGCATTGACTGGCAGCAGGTCATCAAAGGCCTGGTGTTGCTGGCTGCCGTATGTGTGGATGTGTACAACAAGAAAAAATAGAAAGGACCTGACATGGCTTTGACATCATCAGCAGCACGCTTCAAGGGCGTCTTCCCGGTCGTTCCGACCACCTTCACCGAGTCCGGCGAACTGGATCTAACCAGCCAGAAGCGTTGCGTGGATTTCATGATTGACGCGGGCTCCAACGGCCTGTGCATTCTGGCCAATTTTTCCGAGCAGTTCGTTTTGTCGGATGCCGAGCGTGAGGTATTGACCACGGCCATTCTGGAACACGTCAACGGCCGCGTGCCGGTGATCGTGACAACCACGCACTTCAGCACGCAAGTCTGCGCGCAGCGCAGCCTGCGTGCCCAGCAGGCGGGTGCCGCGATGGTGATGGTGATGCCGCCTTACCACGGTGCCACGATCCGCGTGCCGGAAGAAAAGACGTTTGAATTCTTCGCCCGCCTGTCGGACGCTATCAACATCCCCATCATGATTCAGGACGCGCCGGTGAGTGGCACGGTGCTCTCGGCCGCGTTTCTGGCACGTATGGCCAAAGAGATCAAGAACATCTGCTACTTCAAGATCGAAACCCCCGGTGCTGCCTCCAAATTGCGCGAATTGATTCGTCTGGGTGGCGACGCAATTGAAGGCCCGTGGGACGGCGAAGAAGCCATTACCTTGATGCCCGATCTGGACGCCGGTGCCACGGGCGCCATGACCGGTGGTGCCTACCCCGACGGCATTCGCCTGATCGTGGACGCGTATGCCGCAGGGCGCCGAGACGAGGCTGCAGCCCTGTACCAGCAGTGGCTGCCACTGATCAACTTCGAGAACCGCCAGACCGGCTTGTTGGCCGCCAAATCCTTGATGAAGGAAGGTGGTGTGATTGCCTGCGAAGCGCCCCGCCACCCTTTCCCGGCCATGCACCCGGCCACCCGCGCGGGCTTGATCGAGACTGCGCGACGACTCAACCCCATGGTGTTGCGCTGGGGCAAATAAATTTACAAAGAGAGACCGTCATGTCATTGAATCCTGTCATTTCCACACTGGGCCGCCGGTTGCGGCTGGCTGTTATTGGTGGTGGACCCGGCTCCTTCATCGGCGCCATGCACCGCCAGGCCGCGCGGATCGACGACCGTTACGAGCTCGTAGCGGCATCGCTTTCTTCTGACCCGGCACGGTCTGTCAGTGCGGGACAGGAGATTGGCCTTCCAGCCGAGCGCTGTTATGCCAATGGCATGGATCTGATCGCCACAGAAGCCGCCCGCAAAGATGGCGCCGATGTGGTGGCTATCATGACGCCCAACGACAGCCACTTCCCGTTCGCCATGGCCGCGCTAGCCCAGGGTTTCGACGTAATTTGCGACAAGCCCATGACCAACACGGTTGCCGAGGCCGAGCAACTGCGCCAGCGGGTGCTGGAAACCGGCCTGGTGTTTTGCCTGACTCATAACTACACCGGCTACCCGATGGTGCGCCAGGCCAGGGCCATGGTCACAGAAGGTCTGCTGGGCACGATCCGGCTGGTGCAGGTGGAATACGTGCAGGGTGGCCGCGCCAAATCCGGCCCGGGCCGTCGGGCGTGGAAGGAAGACCCTGTGCGGGGTGGCCCATCGCTGGTGATGGGCGACATCGGCACCCACGCCCACAACCTGCTGCGTTTCATCACCGGGCTGGAGGTGAGCGAAGTAGCGGCAGAAATCGGCGCCATCGTGCCGGACCGCGTGACGCATGACTTTGCGGGCGCCATGCTGCGCCTGAGCAATGGCGCGCGGGGAAGCTTTTGGGTGACTCAGGCGGCGGCTGGCGTCGAGAACGGTTTGCGCATCCGCGTGAGTGGCTCGCTGGGCAGCCTGGAGTGGATGCAGGAATTTCCCCAGGCACTGACCTTCAAGCCGCTGGATGCGCCCTCGCAAAACCGCACGCCCAACGGGCCCGGAACACTGCCCTTGTCAGCCCGCGCATCACGCATAGTGGCGGGGCACCCAGAAGGCTTTCACGAGAGTTTTGCCAACGTGTATTCAGACGCGGCAGAGGCCATTGCTGCACGACGCGCCGGGAAAACCCCGGACCCGCTCAGCCTGTTTTTCCCCAACTCGCTAGACGGTTTGCTAGGCGTGCGGTTTGTGGACAGCGTGGTTCAATCCAGCACTCAGAACGGCGCATGGACGCGCTGCACGGTGGCGTAAATCAGCAGCTTGATGACTAACAATTGCTATATTGTTAATAGCAACCTACGCATATTTCACAACGGCTTGAGGCCAGTTTGGCACCTGAATTCAGCCAAAATCCGGTGAATTCAGGTCTTGCGCATCAGGGTGCTTTTGCCAAACAGGCTTTCGATCAAATCGACAGCCAGCTCGGCCGTCTGGTTGCGCACATCCAGCGCGGGGTTGAGCTCCACCACGTCCAGTGAGGCCAGCCGCCCGGTGTCGGCAATCATTTCCATGCACAGCTGCGCTTCGCGGTAAGTGGGGCCGCCGCGCACGGTGGTGCCCACACCGGGCGCGATGTCGGGGTCAAGAAAGTCAACGTCCAGGCTCACGTGCAAATGGGTATTCGCATCCACCAGCGCCAGGGCCAGCTCCATCGCGTGGCGCATGCCCATCTCGTCAATGAAGCGCATGTCGAACACTTCAATGCCCATGTCATGCACCAGACGCTTCTCACCTTCGTCCACGCTGCGGATGCCGATCTGGCGAATCTCTTTGGGGTGCAGCGCGGGCCTGTCGGCGCTATGTCCGCCAATACCGACCAGCTCCTGCGGGCCGTGGCCACACAGGCATGCCACCGGCATGCCGTGGATGTTGCCACTCGGCGTGAGTGTGGCGGTGTTGAAATCGGCGTGGGCGTCTAACCAGAGGACACGCAGCTTTTTGCCTTTTTCGCGGCAGTGGCGTGCAACCGCGCTGATGGAACCAATGCCCAGGCTGTGGTCGCCGCCCAGCATGATGGGCAAACGCCCGGCCTGTAGCTCCGTGTACATCGCCTCATGCAACAACTGGTTCCACTGCACCACTTCGGGCAGGTGGCGAAATCCATTCACGGCGTCCTGCCAGGGGTTGGCGGGACCGCTCAGATTGCCGCAGTCTTTCACGTCAAGACCAAACTGTGCAATCGCTTTAGAAATGCCCGCCACACGCAACGCCTCGGGGCCCATACGGGCGCCCATCGTACCGGCGCCGATGTCTGTAGGCACACCAATCAGGCTGACTCCGCCCGGCGCACGGTTTGCAGGCGACTTGGGGTTCATAGGCACAAGGCCAGCTCTTTGAAGTCCGTGAAGCCCGTCACATCCAGTTCCTCATGGCTGGCAGTCAAGGGCCGGATCAGGCTGAACAGGTCCTTGGGGTCGGCCAACTCGGGGATCAGCGACACCGGTAGCCCCATGCCCAGACGCCGGGCGGAATCCCGCATGTAGCGCAGCGCTGAGTAGTCTTCCAACGCAAAGCCAACCGAATCAAACACCGTGACCTGCGCATTGCCGGTGCGACCTGGTGCCTGGGCGCTGAGCACTTGCCACAGCTCGGTGACGGGGAAATCTGCTGGCAGCTGCTGCAGGTCGCCTTCAATGCGGGTTTGCGGCTCGTATTCGACAAACACGGCTGCGCCACGCAATACGTCGGCATGCAGCTCGGTCTTGCCGGGGCAATCGCCACCAACGCCGTTGATGTGCATGCCGGGCTCGATCAAGTCGGGTGTGAGGATGGTGGCGTTGGCTTTATCGGCGGTCACAGTTGTCACTATATCGGCTCCGCGCACGGCCTGGGCGATGTTCTCGCAAACGATGAGGCGCAGCCCCGTGTGCTTGAGGTTGCGCATGAGTTTTTCGGTCGCGGCACGATCGGTGTCAAACAGCCGGATTTCCTGAATGCCCAGCAGGTGGTGAAAGGCCAGCGCCTGGAACTCGCTCTGTGCGCCATTGCCGATGAGTGCCATGGACGTGCTGTTGGGCCGGGCTAGCGCTCGGGCGGCCACAGCTGACATGGCGGCGGTGCGCAGCGCTGTGGTCAGCGTCAACTCGCTTAACAACTCGGGGATGCCGGTGTTCACATCGGCCAGCACGCCAAACGCCATCACCGTGGGTAAACCCAGGCGGTGGTTTTTGGGGTGGCCATTGACGTATTTGAAAGCGTAAGTCTTGGCGTCGGCCACGGGCATCAGCTCGATCACACCGTCTTTGGAGTGGGCCGCCAGGCGGGCGCATTTGTCGAAATCCTCCCAGCGGAGGTAGTCGTCAAAGATGTAATCGGCTATGCCGTGCAGCGTGGCGGCCACGCCGGTTTGGGTGACCACGCTGGCAACATCCTGGGCGCTGAGGAACTGGGTCTGGACAAGTGATGTGCGTTTCATGATGGGGGGCTCCGGTTAATTGGAGGCAGTGTCTCAAGGCTGCGTGACAATGTAAATCGTCAAAATTGCCTGCTTTTTGACATACATTTATCATTTAGATAAGAAATAATGTCAAAATAGCAATATGGACGCCACTGACCAGCAACTGTTGTCCCTCCTGCGCAAAGACGCCCGTACCAGCGTTGCCACGCTGGCGACGAAATTGGGGGTGTCGCGCGGCACGGTCACCAACCGGGTCACCAAGCTAGAGGACGCGGGCATTATCGTGGGCTACACCGTGCGGCTACGGCCAGATTCGCAGCCGTCCGAGATCAAGGCGTGGATGAGTGTGGCGGTGGAAGGCAACGAGACCCGCTCCGTCATTGCCAGCCTGCTGGGCGAGCCCGGCGTGGCCACGCTGCACGACACCAATGGCCGCTGGGATCTGCTGGCCGAGCTGCGTGCAGCCAACCTGGCCGAGCTGTCACAGGTACTGGAGCGCATCCGGCTGGTGCGCGGCATCAGCAGCACCGAGACCAGCATCCACCTGCAAACCTACCGCCTGTCATGAGGAGCCCATGAACGACGCCCTTTCCGATCTCGACCGCATCGACCTCAAAATCCTCAACGCCCTGCAAGAGGACGGCCGTATCTCCAACCTCAAGCTGGCGGAAACCGTCACCCTCTCCCCCACCGCCGTGCTGGCGCGGGTGCAGCGCCTCACCAAGGACGGTTACATCCTGGGCTACGAGGCTCGGCTCAACCCGCTGAAGCTGGGTGCCGGGATGATGGTGTTCGTGGAGGTGCTGCTGGACCGCACCACGCCCAATGTGTTTGACGCCTTTAAGGCTGCGGTGCAGGTGTACCCCGAGATCATGGAGTGCCACATGGTGGCCGGCGGCTTTGACTACCTGCTCAAAACCCGCATGGCCGACATGACCGCCTATCGTGAGTTTGCCGGCACCGTGCTGTGGCAACTGCCTGGCGTGCGCGAAACACGCACCTACGCCGTGATGGAAGAGGTGAAAAACTCGACGCATTTGCCGCTGCGTTGAACGCTACGCGGACCTGAATCGGGTAGCGGCGTGGGCGTTCAATAGATGGCCATCTACTGCCTTTGGAGGATTTCCAAGGTGCACCGATAGGATGACAATCCGTATGTCGACCACATCCCACACAAAGGAATTTGCCATGCAAGCGTTGTCTCGTGTCCTGAGTGCCGTTGCACTTATCGCCAATACAGGTTTCGCCACGGCGCAGACCATGAAACCCGGTCTCTGGGAGGTCAGCAACAAGATGTCGGGTGGCTCGGGCCAGATGGAAAAAGGCCTGGCCGAGATGCAGAAGCAACTTGCCAACATGCCGCCCGAGCAACGCAAGATGATGGAAGACATGATGGCCAAGCAAGGTGTTGGCATGGGCGCCAGCCCGGGGGCCATGTCCGCCAAAGTGTGCCTGACCAAAGACATGGTGGAGCGCAACGAAGTCGCCACACAGCAGGGGGATTGCCAGAGCACCAACTCGTCACGCACGGGCAACACCATGAAATTTTCGTTTGCCTGCTCCAAACCCCCTTCCAGCGGTGAGGGTCAGGTGACCTTTGTGAGCCCTGAGGCTTACACGATGAAGATGATGATCACCAGTACGGTCAAAGGCAAAGCCGAGAAGATGAACATGGATGCTACGGGCAAATTTTTGTCTGCCGAGTGCGGCAACATCAAGCCCATCGTCATCCCAAAAAAGTAAGTCAGACAGGTCGAGGCCGGCCACCAAAGATGGCGGTGCCCACCCGCACCATCGTGCTGCCAGCGTGAATGGCGGCCTCCATATCGGCGCTCATGCCCATCGAAAGGGTGTCGAGCCCCATATTTTGCGCATTTAGAGCATCAAATAGGGCTTTAGCCCTCATGAACAGTGCGCGAGTAGCTACGAAATCAGGAGCGGGCTCGGGAATGCACATCAAACCCCGCAGACGCAACCGTGGCAAAGTTGCCACAGCCAGCGCCAAATCCGCCACATCGTGCGGCGGTGCGCCCGACTTGTTGGCTCCGCCGTCCACATTTACCTGCAAACAGATCTGCAGCGGGGGCATGACTGCGGGTCGCTGATCACTCAGGCGTTGCGCGATTTTGAGCCGGTCAACGGTGTGTATCCACTGGAAGTTTTCAGCCACTAGACGGGTCTTGTTACTCTGGACAGGCCCTATGCAGTGCCATTCGATGGGCAACTCACGCAACGCGGCCATCTTCTCCACGGCTTCCTGAATGTAGTTCTCGCCGAACGCGCGCTGGCCCGCCGCAAAGGCTTCAGCCACCGCATCGGGCCCGAAGGTCTTGGAAACAGCGAGCAGATTGACGGCATCCGCCGGGCGACCAACGGCGGTGCAAGCGGCCGTTATGCGGGCCCGCACGCCTTGGAGATTGTCGGAAATCATGGTCATAATCAGTCTAGCCTACCAAACCATAGAGGGATTTGTGGACATTACCCAACTGCTGGCCTTCAGCGTCAAGAATAAAGCATCGGACCTGCACCTGTCGGCTGACCTGCCACCCATGATTCGTGTTCATGGTGACGTGCGTCGCATCAACGTGGAACCGCTGGACCACAAGGCCGTTCACGCCATGGTGTATGACATCATGAATGACACCCAGCGCAAGAACTACGAAGAATTCTTGGAGATCGATTTTTCGTTCGAGATTGACGGACTGGCGCGCTTCCGGGTAAATGCCTTCAACCACAACCGTGGCGCGGGCGCGGTGTTCCGGACGATTCCGTCCAAGATCCTGACGCTGGAACAACTGAACGCTCCCAAGATTTTTGGAGACTTGGCCTTAAAGCCCCGTGGCATGGTGTTGGTGACCGGGCCCACGGGCTCGGGCAAGTCCACCACACTGGCCGCCATGGTGAACTACCTGAACGAGACCGAATTTGGCCACATCCTGACCGTGGAAGACCCGATTGAGTTTGTGCATGAGTCCAAGAAATGCCTGGTCAACCAGCGTGAAGTGGGACCACACACGCTCTCGTTTGCCGCAGCCCTGCGCTCGGCACTGCGTGAGGACCCGGACTGTATTCTGGTCGGTGAAATGCGCGATCTGGAAACCATCCGCCTGGCCATGACGGCCGCTGAAACCGGGCACCTGGTGTTCGGCACGCTGCACACGTCCAGCGCCGCCAAAACCATCGACCGGATCATCGACGTGTTCCCGGCAGACGAAAAAGAAATGGTTCGTGCCATGTTGTCCGAGTCGCTGCAGGCCGTCATATCGCAAACCCTGTGCAAAACCAAAGACGGTCAGGGCCGAGTCGCCGCGCACGAAATCATGCTGGGCACCAGCGCCATCCGCAACCTGATCCGCGAAGCCAAGGTGGCACAGATGTATTCCAGCATTCAGACTGGCAACAGCGTGGGCATGCAGACGCTTGATCAGAACCTGACAGACTTGGTCAAGCGCAATGTGATTAGCGCTGCAGAGGCGCGCAGCAAAGCGAAAATTCCGGAAAACTTCCCCGGCTGATAAAAACAAACACACTTCAGGAGTATTTAATGAAGGGAATTCTCGGACTCTTGCGACAGCGGTCCCAATCGGAGCGAACCGGCGAGGAGCAACTCGATTCCGTGATGTTTACCACTGCATTTGCGGACCAGGGTGTAGACCCGTCTCTGCTGGTGCCCTGGGAAGCACGGGCCATTGAGGTAGGCGCAAAAAAACTGAATGCCGAACGGGCGACCAAAGTCCTGCAGACCTTGTGGGCCAAAGACAAATACATGAGCCATCTGGATGACCACGCCATCCACAGCCTGCAGATGTTCTTTGAATTTGCCATCGTTCCAGCCAACCGTGACATCATCCGGCAAGACGAATACGGCAACTTTATGGTGGTGCTGCTCAATGGAAACATTGCTGTAGACCGCCTGCAGCCCTGGGGTGAACGCATGCGGCTGGCAGAAACCCGGCCTGGCGATATTCTGGGCGAAATGTCGCTGCTTGACAGCGGAATTCGCTTTTCGGCCTGCACCACCATCACCGATTGTGAAGTCGCCATTTTGAGCACCGAGGCGATGGACCAGATGATGACGGCAGACCCCTCACTGGCGGCCCGGCTCATCGCCGTACTGGCTCGCAAGCTGTCGCTTCGTCTGCGCGTCGTCAGCGCCAGGCTGAGTGACCGCAAATGATGACTCACCTGAAGCCCGGGAGTAACTGACCTCATGGAACGCGATCAGGCTACAAAATTCATCAATGATCTGCTCAAGTTGATGATCAGCCGCAATGGCAGCGACTTGTTCATCACGGGTGACTTTCCCCCCGCCGTAAAGGTTGACGGCAAAGTCACCAAGGTGTCTCCACAACCCTTGAGTGCCGCGCACACCATGGCCTTGGCCCGTTCCATCATGAACGACAAGCAGGCTGCCGAATTTGAGCGTACCAAGGAATGCAACTTTGCCATTTCACCGACTGGCGTAGGGCGCTTCCGCGTGAATGCATTCATCCAGCAGGGCAAGGTTGGCATGGTGCTTCGGGTCATCCCGGCAGTGCTGCCCACCATCGACAACCTAGGCATGCCGCAGGTTCTGAAAGACGTGGTGACGTCCAAACGTGGTTTATGCATTCTGGTAGGTGCGACGGGCTCGGGTAAATCCACAACTCTGGCGGCCATGGTTGATTGGCGCAACGAGAATTCGTTTGGTCACATCATTACCATTGAAGACCCGGTGGAGTTTGTCCACATGCACAAGAATTGCGTGGTCACCCAACGCGAGGTGGGTCTGGACACGGACAGTTGGGAGATTGCACTCAAAAACACCCTTCGCCAGGCACCTGACGTGATTTTGATGGGTGAAATCCGGGATCGTGAAACCATGGAGCACGCGGTGGCGTTTGCGGAGACCGGACACCTTTGTCTGGCTACACTGCACGCCAACAGTGCCAATCAGGCACTGGACCGCATCATCAACTTCTTTCCTGAAGAGCGGCGCGCGCAGCTGCTTATGGATTTGTCCCTCAACCTGAAGGCACTGGTATCCCAGCGACTGATTCCGATGCAGGATGGCAAAGGCCGTACGGCAGCCGTTGAGATCATGCTCAACACACCGCTGATCTCCGATTTGATCTTCAAGGGCGACGTGTCCGAGATCAAGGAAATCATGAAAAAGAGCCGCAATCTGGGTATGCAGACGTTTGACCAGGCGTTGTTTGATGCCTATGAAAGTAACCTGATCACCTACGAAGATGCGCTGCGCAATGCGGACTCACTGAACGACCTGCGGTTGCAGATCAAGCTCAATAGTCAACGTGGGCGCTCTACCGACCTCGCCGCAGGAACTGAAAACTTTGCCATCGTTTAATTCTCTTGACCACAATCAATCCCAAAACCTACGAATCAACACCGTCGCACAAAGTTGCCTTTCTGGGTCTGGGTGTTATGGGCTATCCAATGGCTGGCCACCTGGCTCGCGCCGGTCATCAAGTCACCGTTTACAACCGGACCGCAACAAAATCAGCTGCATGGTGCGAGGACTTTGCAGGGGCTAACGCGCCAAGAGCCGCCTTGACGCCACGGGAAGCCGCGGCTGAAAGTGATATCGTTTTCTGCTGTGTCGGCAATGACGATGATCTGCGCGGCGTGACCGGTGGTGCAGATGGAGCGTTTGCCGGCATGAAGCGAGGTGCCATTTTTGTGGATCACACCACGGCTTCAGCCAATGTTGCCCGAGAGTTATCGGTGGCAGCCTTCAAACTGGGTTTGGCGTTTGTCGATGCCCCCGTGTCGGGCGGTCAGGCCGGCGCACAAAACGGTCTCCTCACCGTCATGTGTGGGGGTGAGCAGGCCGCCTTTGATACAGTGCGGCCCGTTGCCATGGCGTTCTCCCGTGCATTCACTCGCTTGGGCGATAGTGGCTCTGGTCAATTGGCCAAAATGGTCAATCAGATTTGCATTGCCGGCCTGGTGCAGGGCTTGAGTGAGGCCATCGCATTCGGGCAAAACGCTGGCCTCGACATGAATCAGGTGCTGGAGGTCATTGGCAAAGGCGCGGCACAAAGCTGGCAATTGGACAACCGTGGCAAAACCATGGTGGCAGACCAGTTTGATTTCGGTTTTGCCGTGGACTGGATGCGTAAAGACCTGGGCCTGGTGCTGGATGAAGCCAAAAGGAATGGCTCCCGATTGCCCGTCACGGCCCTGGTCGATCAGTTCTACGCAGACGTGCAGCAAATGGGCGGACGCCGCTGGGATACTTCAAGCCTCATCAAACGCATGAAGTAGGGGGCGCCCTACCCGCGCTCAGATTATTTCTTGGGCGGCTCGGCTGGCGTCAATCCCTGCAGTTCTTCTTCGGTAATGATTTCAAAAACCCGAACGACTTTTTGCACGCCACTGGTACCACGGGCGATATCTGTTGCGCGGGTAGCCTCGCGTTGTGTCACGCGACCCATCAGATAAGTCGTCCCCCGCTCGGTGACGACCTTGAAGGCATTCGCAAACAGGTCTTTGGCATCCACCATGCTTGCCTTCACTCGGCCCGTGACGAGCGAGTCGGAGGAACGTTGTGTGAGTGACGAGTTGCCCATCACCTCAATCTCGTTCACGACGGCCTTGACGTTGTCAACCTTGCGTACAACCTGCTCGACCATTTGCTTGTCCTGCGCGCTGGGTACTTCACCGGTGAGCAACACCTGAGTGTTGTAGCTGATCACGTTGACATGTCCACGTTCGCCCAGGCTGTCACGGATACGGCTGGAGGAACGCAATTCGATCCCCTCGTCGTTCAGGTAGGTCCCGGACGAGCGACGATCCGTTGCAACCAGTCCACCTACGGCAGCACCGCCCACGACTAGCGGAAAACAGGCCGTAAGGGAGGTTGATGCACAACCGGCAATAGCCAGAGAAAGCCAGAATTTTCGATTAGCCAATTTCATATTGAAGTTTCCTGTTCACCCAATAACTGGGCATCAACTGCATCGCAAATGCAATGCAAAGTCAAAACGTGGACCTCCTGA
>ERZ795056.4110-NODE-4110-length-15196-cov-6.007529_pt1 | contig 15196 bp, 12 predicted proteins | sample MGYA00375140_ERZ795056 | MGnify/ENA primary metagenome ERZ795056 (study PRJEB30185, sample SAMN05720227) | activated sludge metagenome | isolation source: Anaerobic digester | place: USA | collected 2015-03-09 ...
AGGCGCCAGATGAACTCCTTGTTGAAGCGGCTGAGGCGGTCGGCCTCGTCGTAGCTGAGGCCCGTGAAGCGGTGGCCGAGCGCGTCCCACAGCGGCGAGCGCGTGCCGCCGGGGCCCTTGTAGAGCGGCGGCAGTAGCTCGGCGAGCAGGCGGTCGCGAAACCAGCCGCGGTAGGCCGCGATGAACACGAAGCGGGCGAGCGAGAGCAGGCGGCCGAGCTTGTCGGGGTGGCGGCGCAGGTCGGGGTGGAGCACGAGGCCGCCGAGCTCGGTCGGACCGTCGTAGGTCTGGCCGAGGTAGAGCATCGTGTGGGTCATGTGCACGTCGTGGACCTCGGCGTCCTCGGTGACGCGCAGGTCGGCGTAGCGCTCCTCCTGCATGACGCGGAAGAACACGTGCGGCTCGTCGAAGTCGCCGTGCTGGGCGTGGATCATCGAGGTGCCGACGACGCGGCCGTCGGTGTCCTCGAGCACGAACAGGAACCGGCGCCCGGGGTCGAAGTCCGGGGTGCCGCGAAACGACGACAGCGAGGTCGTCAGCAGGTCACGGATGAACTTGCGCTCGGGCGGCAAGTTGAGGCTGTTGAGGTGACAGGCGAGATCGAAGATCGCGTCTTCGTCGCTCAGGGCGGCCTCGCGAAACAAAAACATGGGGCACCTTCCGCCGTGCTCAGGGCCGTCCATGACAAGAGGACGTTCCGCGAGCTTGCAGCCGACCTGAGCAGCATGACACCACGGCGCAGGCCGGCCTATGCCCGCGCGCGTGCGAAACCTGGCGTGCTCGCGTGCGCATGCACGAAAGCCCGCGCGTTCAATGTTCCATGGCTTGAACCGCGCGGGCCGGTCTCGCCCGGGCTCCGATTCGATCGGTGAACGCGAGATGGCCGCGCGGTGGCGCGGTGCGCAAGCTGCTGCACCGCGTCGGCAAACTCAGAACGGGATGTCGTCGTCGCCCGGGTTGCCGCCGAAGTTCTCGAAGTCGGGCTCGGGCGCCTCGTCGTAGCCACCGCCGCCGCCGCCTGCGGGACGGGCCGCGGGACGGGCGGCAGCCGCGGGCCGATTGGCTCCGGCGCCGGCTCCGCCGCCGTAGTTGCCGCGATTGGCTCCGCCGCCTGCGCCACCACCGTAGCCGCCGCCACCACCACCGGCGCCGCCGCCTCCACCGTAACCACCACCACCGCCGCCTTCACGCGGGGCTGCGCCGCCCTCGGCGCCGCCCTCACCGCGACCGCCGATGAACTGCACGGTGTCGGCGACGATCTCGGTCGTGTAGTGCTTCTGACCGTCCTTGTCGTAGCTGCTGGTGCGCAGGCGACCCTCGACGTAGACCTGTCGGCCCTTGGTCAGGAAGTTGTTGCAGTGCTCGGCCTGCTTGCCCCACACCGACACGCGGTGCCACTCGGTCTCCTCGACGCTCTCGTTCTGCTTGTTCGTGTAGCGGCGCGAGGTTGCGATGTTGAGCTTGCAGACGGGCTGCCCACTCTGCAGGTAGCGAAGTTCGGGATCCCGTCCAAGGTGTCCGAGAATGATGGCTTTGTTGACGCCGGCCATGAGCTGCTTGATCTCTGGAGGTGATACGCCGCGGTCGGCGTGGTCGCGCGGGACTATAGCGAAATTGCTCTCCCGGGCGAGCCCCGAGGTTCGGTCGTGGGCCGCGGCGTGTTGCACCTACAGCGGCGTTCAACCTGTGACACGACACACAGGTGTCACTTTTTCGCGGTCGCCGACCGTCCTCGTGAGGTGACTCCATACATCGTTTGCTTGACGGTTCAGGCCGAGAGGGCTTAGGACAGAAGATGCTGCGGGATCTCCCGGGCGCGAGGAAGCATGGAAGTTCAGCTCAGCGTCATGCTGCTGTTACGCAACGGTGAACCGGCCGTGGCCGCCATGGTGCGCCGTGCGGCCGAGCTCGGGCGCAGCGTCGTCGGCGAGGCCGGCCGCTTCGAGATCCTCGCGCTGGACGAACACTCGGGGGACAACACGCTGAGCCTGCTGAGCGTGCTGCACAGCAAGCTGCCCGAGCTGCGCACGATGCAGGAGGTGCGCGAAGGCACGGCCGTGGCCCACGCCGCTCGCACTGCACGCGGCCAGCAGTGGTTGTTCATGGACCGCAAGGTCGAGGCCGAGCTCATGCGCTGGGGCGTGCGTCAGCTCGCTTCGGGGCAACGCGCGGCGATCGTGCCGGGGGAGATCCTCGCGGTCGAGGCTCGCATCGGCGCGCACGTGCTCGGGAACCTCTATGGCGGACTGGTCTCGGCGCAGCAGGCGGTGACCCGTGAACTGGCGGCGCGCGGCAGTCGACCGGTGACGAGGCCGGCGCCCGACCGCGGGCTGACCGAGCGGGCCTTGTTGTTCCTGCGCGGGCATCTGGGGATGGTCGGGCTCGGCCAGCTCGACCGCCCGCGCGGGACCTGAAGTCGCGCGAGAGCTAGCTCCGGGGCGCGAAGCTGCGGCGCTCGCGAGGCAGCAGCACGCGAGGGTCCGACTGCTATAGTCCCGCGGTGCTGTTCTCGCTCCTCTGGCTGTTGCTCGGCATCCTCGGGGTGTCGCTCCTGATCGTCATCCACGAGTTCGGCCACTATTTGTGCGCCCGGATGACAGGGATGCGGGTGGACCGCTTCAGCGTGATCGGCATCGGTCCGGTGATTTGGCGGATCGGGACCTGGCAGGGCACGGAGTTCGTGGTCAGCGCGATCCCCTTCGGGGCTTACGTGCACATCGTCGGCATGGAGGCGGGCGACGACCCGGCGCAGACCCTGCCGCCGATCTCCTCCAAGAACGCGGAGGGCGACCCGCCGCCGATCGTGTACGACCCGAAGGACCCGTACCTCTACCGCAACCGGCCGGTGTGGGCGCGCATGCTGGCGATCCTCGGCGGGCCGATGGCCAACTATGCCGCGGCGACGCTGCTGTTCTTCGGGCTGTTCGCGGCGATCGGTCACCGCGAGCTGGTGTCGATGAAGGTCGACGCGCCGGTCGGTGAGACCGCCGCGGCCGCCGGTCTGCTGCCCGGCGACGAGCTGCTCCGCATCGCCGACGAGGAGGTCAAGGGCAAGGACCCGTTCGCCAAGATCAGCGCGACGACCCGCAAGCACAAGGGCGAGACCGTGGCGATGGTGGTGCAGCGCGACGGGCAGGAGGTGACCCTGCAGGTCCCGCTCAACGAGGATGGCCGCATGGGCATCGGCCTCGAGCGCGGGCAGGTCAAGTCGACGCCGTCGACCTGGGGCGAGGCGGCGGTGTTCGGTGTCACCGAGCCGTGGATCAAGTCGCGCCAGAACCTGCAGGCGATGGGCAGCCTGTTCACCGGCGAGACCAAGATGGACCAGATGTCGGGTCCGATCGGCATCGTCAAGAGCGTCGCCAGGGCCGCGGAGAAGGGCGTCGGCGAGTATGTGATGCTGATGGCGATCATCAGCTCGCTGCTCGGCCTGTTCAACCTGCTGCCGCTGCCCGCCCTCGACGGCGGCCGCATGCTGTTCATGCTGTGGGAGGCCGTGACCCGGCGACCGATCAGCAAGAGCGTCGAGGAGATGATCCACGGCTACGGCATGCTCGCCCTGCTCGGCCTGATCCTGTACATCACCGTCCGCAACGACCTGCTCGGTAGCTACTTCAAGTAACGGCCCGGTCCGGTCCCGCTTCCGGTCTCGCTTCCGGTCATCGCTCGCATGAGAACCCGCCGACGCAGCGGCTCGCCCACGGAGCCGCCACCGAACTCAAGCCCCGAGGGCGCGAAAACGAGCGCGCCGCGGCCACCATTGCGGTCCACACGGCGCCGTAAACCCGCGGCCGAGCCGGTCGGCGACGCGGAGGTCGAGGCCGCGGCGGAGAACCTCGAGCTGGCCGACGCGATGGCGGTCGACCTCGACGAGCCGGGTCGCTTCAGCCAGGCCCAGGCGGCCGCGACGATCGAGCCGGTGGTCGACGCCGCGTGGCAGCCGCGGGCGCGCTCGGAGGCGCAGCTGCTGGCGCTGGTCGAGCGCTTGCCCGACCTGCCGGGCGTGTACGTGATGCGCGACCGCTCGGGCACGATCGTGTACGTCGGCAAGGCTCGGCGGCTGCGCGCGCGCGTGCGCCAGTACTTCAACGGGACCGACACGCGGCACTTCATCCCGTTCCTGGCCGGGCTGCTCGGCGACATCGAGACGGTGGTGACCTCCAACGACAAGGAGGCGCTGCTGCTCGAGAACAACCTCATCAAAAAACATCGGCCGCGCTTCAACGTGAAGCTGCGCGACGACAAGCAGTTCCTGGTCCTGCGCCTCGACCCGAAGGTGAGCTGGCCGCGCCTCGAGCTGGTCCGGCGCATGCGTCAGGACGGGGCCCAGTACTTCGGGCCCTATCACTCGGCCAACAGCGCGAGGCACACGCTGCGGGTGGTCAATCGTTACTTCAAGCTGCGCACGTGCACGGATTACACGCTGACGCATCGCAGCAGGCCGTGCCTGCAGCACCAGATCGGCCGCTGCCCGGCGCCCTGCGTGTACCCGGTCGAGCCGGCGACGTATCAGGTGCAGGTCAAGAACGTCGGGCTGTTCCTCGATGGTCGCCACAAAGATCTGGTGATCGCGCTGAAGGGCCAGATGGAGGCGGCCGCGGCGGCGCTGGAGTTCGAGTCGGCGGCGCGGCTGCGTGATCAGCTGACGGCGATCGAGACCAGCCTCGAGCATCAGCAGGTGGTCGACAGCAGTGCGCTCGACCAGGACGTGATCGGCATGTACCGCGAGGGCGGGCAGGTCGAGTTCGTGGTCCTGCACGTGCGCCAGGGCAAGCTGCTGGGCAATCGCAGCTTCTCGGCGCGTGGCATGGAGCTGCCCGACGCCGAGGTGCTCGGCAGCTTCCTGCTGGCTTATTATGATGATGCACCGACGATCCCCGACGAGGTGATCCTGCCGATGCCGCTGGCCGAGGACGACGAGGTGCCGCTCAAGGCGTGGCTGCGCGAGGACTCGGGGCGCAAGGTCGCGATCCTGGTGCCCGAACGCGGTGACCGCCGCAAGCTGCTCGGCCTGGCCCAGAAGAACGCGGCCTCGAGCTTCGCCACCCGCCGCAATCGCCAGGAGGACAGCGAGCAGGCGCTGACGGCTCTCAAGCTGCGCCTCGGCCTCAGTCGCTTGCCGCGGGTGATCGAGTGTTACGACATCAGCCACATCCAGGGCTCCGACACGGTCGCGTCGATGGTGGTGTTCGTCGACGGTGTCGCCGCCCGCAAGCGCTATCGCAGCTTCAAGATCCGCGGCCTCGACGGGCTCGCGCAGGGCACCCGGCAAAACGATGACTTCGCCAGCATGGCCGAGGTGCTCGGTCGCCGGCTGCGGCGCGGCCTGGCCGCAGGGACAGGTGGTGAGGACGCGGGCGAGGGGGCAGGCGAGGATGGCCGCGACGCGTGGGCGCTTCCCGACCTGCTCGTGATCGACGGCGGTAAGGGTCAGCTCGGCCGCGTGCTGGCGATGATGCATGACCTCGAGATCCCCGTCGGCGCCGGTGGGATCGATGTCGTGTCGCTCGCCAAGGAGCGCAAGGTCGATATCGGCCGCGGCAAGTCGGCCCTGCAGCAGCTGCGGGAACACAAGGCCCGCCTCAAGGCCCAGCCGCGACCCGGCGTGCTGGTCGCGGAGGACGCCCCGCACGGCCCGACCCTGGCCCAGCAGCTCCACGCCCAGGGCCAGGCCGCGATTGCGCTGCGGGCCGCACAGGCGGCGGCCCAGGAGGCAACCGCGGCCGAGGGCTCACTCTCGCAAGCGGCGGCCACGGAAGCACCGATTGAAGCGGCCAGCGGATCGTCGATCGCGGCGGAACCATCGAATGCAGCGGCCGTTCCCGCGGCGATATCGGCAGAGGCCAAACCCGAGGACGCGGCTGCGCGTCCGGGCCAGACCTTTCAGGACTACGTGTTGCAGGCCGAGGAGGAGGAGCCGGGCGACGCGGAGGTGCGGCCGGAGCGGGTGTTCGTGCCCGGTGCGAAGGACGCGATCCGTCTGCGGCCCGGCAGCTCGGAGCTGTTCCTGATGACGCAGATCCGCGACGAGGCGCACCGCTTCGCGATCACGCATCACCGCAAGCGCCGCGGCAAGCGGGCGCTGCACAGCGCGCTCGACGATGTGCCCGGCGTCGGTCCTTCGCTCAAGAAGCTGCTGCTGCAGACCTTCGGTTCGGTGGCGGCGATCGCCGCGGCCGACGAGGCCGCCCTCACGGCGATCAAGGGCGTCGGGCCGACGCTGGCCCGCAAGCTGCGCGAGACGCTCGGAACCCCGACATGACCGACGACGAGTCCGCTGAAATTCAAGATGTCCCCGAGGACATGTCGCAAGCGGCAGGTCCGGTCGAGGTCGACCTGCGCGGCCGCTCGGTGCGCACGCTGGCGTGGCTCGGTGACGCGGAGTTCGAGCGCGAGGTGCGGATGAAACTGGCGCAGCGCGGCGACTATCCGACCGATCGCCTGCACGCGATGACGGCCCGGGTGGTCTGCGCCGAGGCCCAGGCCGAGCTGCTCGCGGCGATCGAGGCGGGGCTCGACGAGGCCGAGCTCGGGGTGGTTCGGCGGGCGCGTAATCTCAACGGCAAGGGCGGCAGCCGCGGGGTTCGCAGCGTGCGTGACTACCGGTCGGCGACGGCGCTCGAGGCCCTGGTGGCGCACTGGTGCTTCGGTGCGCCGGGCGGACGGGCCCGCTTCGAGGCGCTGATCTCTCCGTGGCTGGCGACGCGCATCGACGCCGCGATCGTCGCGGCCGGTCGCGCGCTGCGTCGGGGTTGAGGGCGGCGGACTACATAGCTATGGGGTTCACGGGATGCCAGCGTGGCTCGGCGGGCAGGGAACGCTGTGAGCTTCGAAAGTTCTGTCGGTGCCAAAACAATGTAAGCGGCGATATGGACCAGCGGCCCCACGGAGGTGAGACCGCGGTGCTCCGTCACCGATCAATGCATCACCACTTTCTGTGGCCGACGCGAGGGGACCGGGGCGTTGCGCCCGCGCGAAGGTTGCGGGACACTGGCCGACATGCGCGCGTCCACCCTCTCATTGATCCTCTCTGCGATCCTCGCGTTTGGCGTCGGTGCCGCGTGCGGTGGCCCCTCCGAATCCGCCACATGTGACGGTCAGCCGTGTCAGTGCAACAACGTCGGCACGTGCGAGCTCTCGTGCGAGGCCGGCGGATGCGACTTCGAGTGCAATGGCGTCGGCACTTGTGACTTCAGCTGTCCGGGCGGCAACTGCTCGGGAGAGTGCAACGGCGCCGGCACGTGCGTCCTCGACTGCCCCGGCGACGGTTGCTCGCTCGCCTGCAACGGCGTAGGTCCGTGCGAGCTCACCGGCTGCACCAAGGACTGTAACCTCATGTGCAATGGTGTCGGCACCTGCAAGTGACCTGAACGGACCGGGGCCGCAAGATGAAGTGACCCACCGGACCTCGATCGAGCGATGCCGATGGAGCCGATGGGTCGTGACTCGTGGCGCCGCGGACGAGTGAGTCCGCGGCGTAGCGCCGGTCAGATCACCAGCCGCAGGTGCGGCCCTTGTTCTGCTCGGCGAGCCACTTCGAGAGCGGCTCGAAGTACTCGATCAGCGGCTGGGCGTCCATCTGGCGCGAGCCGGTGACGATCTCGAGGGCCTCGGGCCAGGGCTTGCTGCTGCCGAGCGCGAGCATGGCGCGCAGCTTGTCGCCGGCGGCGGTCTTGCCGTAGATCGAGCACTCGTAGAGCGGGCCGGTGTGGCCGGCGGCCTGGCAGAGGGCCTTGTGGAACTGGAACTGCAGGATGCGGGCGAGGAAGTAGCGGGTGTACGGCACGTTGGCGGGCACGTGGTACTTGGCGCCGGCGTCGAAGAAGTCGGGGTCGGGGCGATCGCCGGCGGGGGCGATGCCCTGGTACTTGGCGCGCAGGGCCCACCAGGCGGCGTTGTACTGCTCGGGGGTGGTCTTGCCGCTGAACACGTCCCAGCGCCACTGGTCGATCAGCTTGCCGAAGGGGAGGAAGCCGATCTTGTCGAGGGCATCCTGCATCTGGAGGTTGATGAGGCCCTTCTCGTCGCTCGGGACCTCGTCGATCAGCTCGATCTGCTTGAGGTAGGCGGGCGTGACCGAGAGCGCCAGCGCGTCGCCGATCGCCTCGTGGAAGCCGTCGTGGGCGCCGTTCTGGAACAGCACGGGCAGCTGATAATAGTAGTGATAGTAGTAGTTGTGGCCGAGCTCGTGGTGGATCGTGATCAGGTCTTCCTGATTGATCTTGATGCACATCTTGATGCGGAGGTCGTTGTTCAGGTCGACGTCCCAGGCGCTCGCGTGGCAGACGACCTCGCGGTCCTTGGGCTGCACGAACATCGAGCGCTCCCAGAAGGTCGCGGGCAGCGGGTCCAGGCCCAGCGAGGTGAAGAACGACTCGCCGAGCTTGACCATCTTCAGCTCGTCGTACTTGGCCTTCTTCAGCGCCTTGGTGACGTCGATGCTGGTGGTGCCGGGGTAGGGCTCGACCAGCGGATAGATGTTGCCCCACTCCTGCGCCCACATGTTGCCGAGCAGGTGCGCGGGGATCAGGCCGGTCTCGGGGACCTTGTCCTTGCCGTACTTCTCGACCAGCTGGGCGCGCACGTGGCAGTGCAGCTGGTCGTAGAGCGGCTTGACCTGCGTCCACAGGCGCTCGGTCTCCTGCTCGAAGTCGGCGGGGCTCATGTCGTAGCCGGAGCGCCACAGCTCGCCGAGGTCCTTGTAGCCGATCTCTCGCGCGCCCTCGTTGGCGAGCTCGACGAAGCGGCTGTACAGCGGGCGCAGCTCGACGGAGATCTTGTGCCAGCCCTGCCAGGCGGCCAGCAGCTCGTCGTAGTTGCGGCTGTCGCTCATGATGTCCGAGAGCTGGCCGATGTCCTTGCAGGTCTTCGGCTTGCTCGGGTCCTTGCAGGCCTTGCCCTTGCCGTAGATGCCCTCCATCTTCGCGCCGAGCTCGGCGAGCTCCTTGCGCTTGGCGGCGTCCGAGGGGGCCGGCGGCGGGCTCGCGGTGGTCTTGATGAGGTGCAGCTTGCGCGCGGTGTCGGGGTCGAGACCGTCGACGGGGATCTCCGTCGCGGCCTTGATGGTCTTGCCCATGAAGCCCATCAGCTGCTCGTTCGCGGCCGCTGCGGCGGCCTCGGTCGCGGGCGTGATGTTGGTGTTCTTCTCCCACTCGGCCTTGCTCGAGGCGACGGCCAGCGTGCGCAGCTCGCCGTCGACCTGGTCGACGAAGCCCTTGGCCTTCGCGTTGGCGGCCGGGTCGGGCTGCTTGGCGTCGGGCTTGGCGTCGGCTTTGGCGTCGGGCTTGGCGTCGGCTTTGGCGTCGGCTTTGGCGTCGACCTTCTTGGCCTCGGCCTTGACCTCGATCTTTTTGACGTCGACCTTCGGCTTGCTGTCGGAGGGCGACTGGCAGCCGGCGAGGAGCAGCAGGGCGGTCAGCGGTGCGAGGGTGAGCGGGCGAAGCAGCATGGGCCGCACTTTGGCCCAGCCCGCGGGCCTTGTCAGCCGGTTTTCGCGCGAGCCAGGGCCGGCGCAGTTGGTTTCACGAGCGGCAGGGCGGGCGCTGTGAGGGGAACGGTGGAAACCGTGGGCGCCGTGGGCGTGATGGCGGGGACGAGGATCGCCGGGTCGACGCGCACGCTGACGGGGCAATGATCGGAGCCGTGGACGTCGCGGTGGATCTTCGCCTCGCGTACGAAGGCGGCCGCGGCCGGACAGGCCAGCACGTAGTCGATGCGCCAGCCGACGTTGCGCTCGCGGGCACCGGAGCGCTGCGACCACCACGAGTAATGACCGGGCCCCGCATGAAACATGCGAAAGGTGTCGACCCAGCCGTGCGCGAGCCAGCGGCCGAGTTCGTCGCGCTCCTCGCGGAGGAAGCCGCTGGTGTTGCGGTTCTCCTTCGGTCGCGCCAGGTCGTGCTCGGCGTGCGCCGTGTTGAAGTCGCCGAGCACCAGCACGCGCTTGCCGGCCGCGCGCAGCTCGGCGAGCCGCGTGAACAGGCGGCGATAGAAGTCGAGCTTGTAGGGCACGCGGCTGTTGTCCCGCTCCTGGCCGTTGCCGTTGGGGAAGTAGATGTTGGCGACGACGAGCGGGCCGAAGTGGGCGAGCAGGACGCGGCCCTCGCTGTCGAAGTGCGGGGCGCCGAGCGAGGTCTCGACGAGGTCGGGGGTGGGGCGGGAGAACAGGCCGACGCCGCTGTAGCCGGGGCGCTCGGCGGGCACGAAGTGGGTGCTCCAGCGGCCGGGGGCGGCGAGGTTCGGGTCCAGCTGTTCGGGCCGGGCGCGGACCTCCTGCACGCCGAGGATCGCCGCCCCGCCGTCGCGCAGGAACGGCAGGAAGTGGCCCTTGCTCGCGCAGGCTCGCAGGCCGTTGACGTTCCACGAGGCGATGCGCAGGAGGTTCTGCGGCGGTCGCAGGAGCCGGGGTCCCGGGAGCAGGGCAGGGCGCAGCATGGGGCGCACGGTGGTGTCCTGGCCGTCGACTGTCAAACCGGCGCAGAGGCGTTGCGGACAGCGATGAATGTGCACGGGGTACACGGACAGCTGTCCGTCCCGCGGCCTCTCAGAGGCGTTTAGTGGGGATTGGACGACCGTCCGGCATCACAGGGCATTAGTCCGATTGCACAGGATGCGATCTTCCTTACAAATTGATCACTGCGACGCGGGTGAAGAAGCCGGCACAATTGTGGTGACGACGGCCCGCGCTCTGGTACCGTGAGATACCCGCCGTGTTTGGGCAGTGGAGCTGGCCGTGAACCCCTCTAGCAACGTTCGTCCGTACACCCATCTGATCAACCTGGTCGCGCAGCGCAGCAGCCTGCTGCTCGGTGGCACCGCCTCGGGCTCGCAGGAGTACATGGACTGGGTGCACTCGCTCGAGCAGGACTTCGGCGTGCACATCGAGGTGCGCACGATCATGGGTCCCGATAATCGTCCGTCGGCGATCGATGGGACCATCCGCAAGGGCACGAGCCGCGGCGGGACCCTCGACAGCGGCGCCGTCGACAGCGGCTGTATTCCACCCGACTGCCAGCTCGCCTTCACCGTCGACGGCGACGAGACCCGCTGCTGCGTCCGCTACTGCTGAGCTGCCGGTGATCGGTCGCGCGCGGAGGCGCGCAAACGCGACTGTCCCTTGAGCCAGACCAGAGCGCCCGCGCTTTGCACGGCGCCGATGCCGGAGAAGTCCGGCGGTTGCTCCCCACCCTCGAGATCGTCTACGCTGCTCTGCCTCATGGACGAGAGCGTGCGCAGGGACGGCGCGAGTCAGTCCTTCGCGGCCGAGTCCCTCGCAAATTTCAGCCATGGCCCGCAAGTCGTCCCCGCCGCTCGCGCTGCATGAGGTCGTCCGCATCCTCGGTGCGGAGCACGCCTACCTGTTGTTGTGCCCCGACAGCAGCAGCGAGCGCCTGGTGCTGCGCTCGGCCCGGGACGCGGAGGGCCGCGAGGTGCCACCTGGCGGTTACAGCGCCGTGGTGGTCGAGCGGGTGCGGATGAGCCGGGAGGCGGTGGCGGCGAGCGGGCGCACGGACGGGACGGCGACGCTGGACGGGGGTCCCTTGCCGGCGCGGCACATGTTGGCGGCGCCGTTGTTGCTCGGTCATCGGCTGTTCGGGGTGGTGTATCTCGACCGCGGTCTCACGGGCGAGGCGTTCACGCCGGACGACGTGGATATCCTGACGGCGATCGGTGACCACCTGGCGCTGGCGCTCGAGGCGGCGCACACGGAGCGGCTCGAGTCGGAGCGTCGGGCGCTGACGCGCTCGCAGGAGGCGGCGCTGGACGCGACGCGGGCCAAGAGCGCGTTCATCGCCCACATGAGCCACGAGCTGCGCACGCCGTTGACGGCGATCATCGGCTACAGCGAGCTGCTCGAGGAGGAATTTCAGGATAAGGGGGAGTCGCCGTACGTGCCGGACGTGCAGCGGATCCAGTCGGCGGCCAAGCACCTGCTGGCGCTGATCAACAACATGCTGGACCTGTCGAAGATCGAGGCCGGCAAGATGGAGCTCTTCGTCGAGGAGTTCGACCTCGCGGAGGTCCTGGACGAGGCCGTGATGGCGATCTTGCCGCTGCTCGAGCGGGGCGGCAACTCCTTTATCCGGCGGGTCCAGCCGGACATGGGCCCGGTGTGCCTCGACCGCATGAAGGTCCGCCAGGTGCTGCTGAACCTCCTCGGCAACGCGGCCAAGTTCACGACGATGGGCCGGATCGAGCTCGATGTGACGCGGGAGGTCGGGCCGGAGGGCGAGGTCGTGGTCCTGCGGGTCCACGACACCGGCATCGGCATGTCGCCGGCCCAGATCAAGCGCATCTTCGAGGAGTTCGCCCAGGGCAGCGCGGCGACCACCCGCCGCTACGGCGGCACCGGTCTCGGCCTGGCCATCACCCGCAGCTTCTGTCAGCTGATGCATGGCGACATCGAGGTCACCAGCGGGCTCGGGGAGGGTTCGGTGTTCACGGTCCGCTTGCCGGCGGTGCTGCTGGTCGAGGACGAGGAGGCGAGGGTCGACGGCGACCATGCCGGGGCACCTGCGCCCTCGACCTCGACCTCACCCTCGCCTTCACCGTCGCCGTCACCCTCACCGCTCGAGGAGTCGGCTGACGAGGGTGGCGGTCCGATGCACTCGGGCACCTTCACCTGGCCGGTGTGAACTGCGCGCTGTAGCGCGCGGTGCATGACATCGCCGATCGTCGGCGGCAGGTCCGATAGATCTGCCCGAGAACAGGTGCTCCATGGCAAACTGTCGCCTGACGTGAAGGCGACTCTGCGAACACGAGTGCCTCAGCAAGGAGAAGCGATGGCGACCAGCGAATCCAACTCGAACAAGCGCACCAAGGCCTCGACGAAGAAGACCAGCAAGCGGGCAGCCGCTGCCGTCAGCGGGGCCAAGAAGACCGCCGCGAAGGCGAAGTCGGCGGCCAAGAAGACTGTCGGCAAGGCGAAGGCCGCCGCGGGCAAGACCGCGGGCAAGGCGAAGGCCGCCGTGGGCAAGGCGAAGGCCGCCGCGGGCAAGACCGCGGGCAAGGCGAAGGCCGCCGCGGGCAAGGCGAAGGCCACGGCGACCAAGACGGTTGCGAAGGCGAAGTCGGCGGCCAAGAAGTCCGCGGCGGACGCGAAGTCGGCGGTGAAGAAGACCGCGGGCAAGGCGAAGGCCGCGGCGAGCAAGGGCGCCGCGAAGGCGAAGTCGACGGTCAAGAAGACCGTGGCCGACGCGAAGGCGGCGGTGAAGAAGGCAGGCAAGCGGACAACCGGCAAGCGGATCGCCGCGGCGGCGAAGAACGTCGGTCGCAAGATCGCCGACGCGGCGCGGGCGGTGGTCCACGCGGTCGAGCACGCGGTCGAGCACGCGGTCGAGAACGTCGGCGGCGCATCGCCCGAGAAGAAGGCGAAGCGGGGCGGCAAGAAGAGCGCTCAGCCCGAGGCCGCGCCCGTCACCACCAACAATGCCGAGGGCCAGAGCAGCGAGCCCAGCACCGGCGCGAGCGAGACGATCTCCGCCGACGACGAAGGAGGTGACACCTCCGACTCGGAGGAGGAACCAGCCAGGCCCTCACCGGCGCGATTGCTCGCGGGTGCCAGGGCCGACACCGCCGCCGATGACCTCGCCGATGAGGCCGAGGTCCTCGAGGCCGAGCGTCGTCGCCAGGAGCTCGAGAACAGCCGACGCCTGAGCGCCGACCTCGAGGGAGCCGACGACGACCTCTCGCTCCCACGTGACCCCGACGGCTTGCTCGAGCCAGGCGACGGCGCGAGCCTCGACGAAGGCGATTGATACGGGGCCTGCCCGTGCCGGGGAGCACCCCGGCGCAGGGCGGGTCGTGGCGAACGACGCCGCTGGCCGTGACCCAGGCTTGTGACGCATGGGTGCGCGGGCGGGGGCGCGCGCGCCGAAATTTGTCCGTGACTACTCGCGGAACTCACGCTGTGTTACAGTGATTTGTCATCGTTGTAACAGCGAGCGAGGAGTTGTCCCGTGATCTTCGAAGGATTTGCGCCTGACACGGCGCAGGAGCTGGACCGCCTGAGGGCGCTGCGTGGCCGGGTTTTGACGTTGCTGACGGGGGGCGGCGGCTTTTGTGTGCTGCTGCGTTTCGCCTTGCTGGTCTGACTCGGGTCTGGGCCAGGTGACGGGTGTGTGACGTCTGGATGACCGGTGCGGGGCGCGCCAGTCATTCAGGGCAGCAGGGTGCGAGGCGCGATAGTGCTCGGGGGCAGTGACAGTCCGATGGAGGATGCTGCGCTGATATCGGGGTGTCGGAAGGCATCGAAGAGGGCGAGTGCGATGGCGAGGACGACGGGTCCGAGGACGATGCCGATGATGCCGAAGACTTGAAGGCCGCCGAGCACGGCGAAGAAGATGAAGAGCTCGTGGAGCTTGGCGCGGCCGCCGACGAGCCGCGGGCGCAGGAAGTTGTCGATGAGGCCGATGACGAGCACGCCCCAGAGGGTGAGCAGGAGGGCCTTGATCCACGCGCCGCTGACGGCGAGGTAGATGGCGGCGGGGATCCAGACGATGAAGGCGCCGGTCAGGGGGATGAGGGAGAGGAACATCATCGCCACGCTCCACAGCACCGCGGAGGGCAGGCCGAGGGTGTAGAAGGCGATGCCGCCGAGGGCGCCCTGGATCACCGAGATCACGAGCACGCCGTGCACGCTGGCGCCGATGACCTCGCGGGTGCGCAGGAAGATCTCGTAGGTCTGGCGGTGACGGAGGGGGATGACGTTCGAGAGGGCGGTGCGGACCTGCTGGCCGTCGCGGAACAGGTAGAACATCACGAACACGACGAACAGCGCCTCGACGAGGATGGCGAGGATGCTGCCGACGATGCCGATCGTGCGGGTGGCGAGGCCGGTGCCGAACTGGCCGACCTGGGCGGTGAGCTGCTCGCGGACCGCGTCGAGGTCGAAGTGGTTGTCGAGCCAGGCGATGATCGGGCCCGTGATCGGTGAGCTCGGGCTCAGCAGGCCGCTGATGCCGCTCTGCAGGTTGCTGATCGTCGGCGTGATCTCGTGGATGATCGCCCAGGTGATCAGGCCCGCCGGGATGCCGAGCGTCAGCACCACCAGCAGGCAGGAGAGCGCCGCGCTGAGGTTCTGGCGCCCGGTCTTGCGCACCAGCCAGCGGTGCACCGGCCCGAAGGTGACGGTCAAGACGCCGGCCCACAGCAGCACGCCGATGAACGGCTTGAGCATCAGCCAGCACAGGTAGAG
>ERZ795056.4112-NODE-4112-length-15194-cov-6.366074_pt1 | contig 15194 bp, 6 predicted proteins | sample MGYA00375140_ERZ795056 | MGnify/ENA primary metagenome ERZ795056 (study PRJEB30185, sample SAMN05720227) | activated sludge metagenome | isolation source: Anaerobic digester | place: USA | collected 2015-03-09 ...
CATTTACCTATATACAACAGAACAAACAGCTATTGAAGAATATTGGTTTGATATGAACGACCGGAATTTTCCGGCCAATTATTCGCAAATGATGTGTTCGCGTGTGTGGGGAAATGGCATTGACCGTAATACCTTCTGGACAGGTGATATTGCCGCTATGTATGGTATTAACATGGTTCCTATGACCGGATCTCATTTGTACCTTGGGCACAACAAACCATATGCGCAGGCGCTATGGACTGATATGACAGCAAAAACCGGCGTACTTTCCAATACACCCAATGATAATTTGTGGTTTGAAACTTACTGGTCTTTCCGGGCATTCAGTGATCCGGCATCAGCAGTATCACTATATAACAATTATCCCAACTATAAACTCAAATTCGGCAACTCCGATGCGCAAACCTACCATTGGCTGCATAGTTTTAACGGGATGGGCACTGTGGACGCAACTGTAACCTGCAACTACCCTATTGCTGCGGTATTTAACAAAGCCGGCGATAAAACCTATGTAGCGCATAATTACGGAGCAACAGAAATAACGGTTACTTATTCCGATGGTTTTTCCATGATAGTTCCTGCCAGAACCATTAAGACCAGCAAAGACATTGCTGTAAAAGCGGTTTTGTCTTCCACAGAAATGCAGTTACCCACTAATGGAACCGTAACCCTTACGGCCGCTGTAACAGGCGCTGGCGTTACGAAGGTTGAGTTTTATGATGGTACACAGCTAATTGGCACATCAACCCAGGCGCCTTATACGATGAATGCTCCTAATCTTGCGGCAAGGGTCCACGGTTTTTACGCTAAGGTGTATGTGGGAACATCCCTCGAAATTTCCAATGTGGTATCGGTGACAGTGGGTGCACAATTGCCTTACCTGGGCAATATTGTTTCTATTCCTTCGCAGGTAATAGAACCTGGTCATTATGATTATTATGAAGGAGGTATTGGTCAGAATATTTCATATTTTGATGTTTCAGCAGCAAACGAAGCAGGCACTTTCAGAAATCCCGAGTATGTAGATGCAGGTCCAACTTCAGGAGAAGGTAATACCGTTAGCCACATTAATGAAGGTGAGTGGTTGGAATATACCGTCAATATTGCACAAGCCGGCACTTATGACCTGTCTTTCAGGTACACTTCCGGCAATACTACAGGAGGTGGTCCGTTTCATATTGAAGTAGATGGCAATACCGTTGCTGATAATATTAAAGTAAGCTTTACCAATACTGCCTGGACATTGTGGGCCACCAAAACGGTTGTTGGTGTTATTTTTCCTGAGGGGCAACATGTTATCCGCCTGGTATTTGACAACGCCGGGTTCAACCTCGGAAAGCTCTCGTTTGTATATAAAGGATCCGCTTCGCCTTATTTAAATGTTTCGTCAAATGAATTAGCCATAGAAGCATTTGCCAATAGTCAAAAAACGGTAGACGTAACCTCCAACATCAATTGGACTTTAGTTAGTGATCAACCCTGGCTAACAGTTGCCCCTGCCGGTGCGTTTGGCGATGCAAAAGTCACGTTAACCGCACAGGAAAACCCTACAACTTCATCAAGGATGGCCCATGTAACCCTTTCTGGAAATGGTGTAAGTGAACAGGTTATTATGGTAACACAGGGTGCAGGAGGTGTTCCTTACCTGCTGTTGACGCCGGCAAGCATGGATTTTCTTTATCAGGCAAATACACCCAAGAATATTGAGATAACCTCGAATGTTGCCTGGACTGCATCAAGCGACCAACCCTGGTTAACCTTAAGCGCAACAAATGGCACCGGCATTGCGGTTATTACTGCTTCTGCTACCAATAATAACGGAACAGCCAACCGCACGGCAACCATTACCATAACAGGTGAAGGACTGCTGGCAAAAACCATTATGGTAACCCAAAATGGCGCGCCCATTATAATTAACCTCCCCATTGATTTTGAATCGGAGGGCACCTATGTATTCACCAACTTTGATGGCGGAGCTGGCTCAGCCATTACCAATCCTGTTCCTACTGTTTATAATTCAAGTAATAAAGTTGGCAGGATTATACGAAACGGTGGAGCAACATGGGCCGGCAGTTATCTCACATTAAATAACAAGCTCAATTTTTCTACACAAAGCATCCTTTCCATGAAGGTATATTCTTCAAGGGCTGGTGTTCCTGTATTGTTGAAACTTGAAGGTGATGTAGGTCCGTCTGAAGTATCAACTACCACCACGCAGGCAAATGTATGGGAAACCCTTACCTGGAATTTTGCCGGAAAGCCATCCAATGTTTATAACAAACTGGTGTTGATGTTCGACTTTGGATCGGTTGGAAATGGAAGCGCCAGTTCAACATTCTATTTTGATGATATTGTTCAATTTGCACCGGGCAGTATGATAAGCTGGACAGGCAATGTAAATACTGATTGGGAAAATGCAGGCAACTGGAGCAGCAATGCTGTACCTACGGCTACTTCATTAGTTACCATACCTGCAGGCAGACCAAGGTACCCTGTTGTAAATGTTACCACTACCGTTAAAAGTCTTACCTGTGTTGCAGGAACATCCGTAACCCTTGCCCCGGGTGTGGAACTGATTTTGTTGAAATAACCACCAATTTTAAACCCGGGGATTTGGTATTTCAGTTATTAGAAAAGGCGGGGAAAATCCCCGCCTTTTCTATTTTAACTCCTTTAAACCCTGCCAAAAAGGATTTACCTCACCACCTTTATAATTCCCTTTCCGCTATACGAGTGATACTCGCCATTGTACATGGCATCGGCACTTAAGGGGCCCAACTGATAGGTTCCCGGTGTTACCGCCCTTACCGAATAGTAAAAAGTTTGATTAGCCCCTACCATATTGGTAAATAAGTGAATCCGGTCGTCCCTTACATCGCGGCTCAGCGGGGTAGTTTCGTCTTTAATCCAATCCATGCCGGGCATATCCTTGATCCGGGCATTTTCAATTTCCCAGCCACCCGGCAATAAATCAGTTACCACAATATTTTCCAGCAAACCTGCAAACGATTTTTCGAGCGTTATTTTTACTACTACAAGGTCATTCTGACGGAAAGTATTCCCCCCTAAAGGCTTCCCATTACGGTCAAACAATTGCCTCCTTACTTTCAGGTAATTATCCTCCTGTACAAATTGCCCCGAAAGGCTTATGCCACTTGCCTGCCACCAATAGTAAAGTTTACCTGAGCCGGCCGCATCAATTGAAATATTACTGCCTGCCAACTGCTTTGCGGTTAGTTTGAGCAATTCACCTGACATAGAGCCCGCTTTTTTTCCATTGGCATTAACTGTAGCAGTGGCCGACGATTTGCCTGCCTGCCTTGCCATTTTTCCAAGCGCAAGTAATCCAAATGCCGCTTCCTGCGTAGAAAAGTACTTCTGATTGTTTAATCTTTGTACAACATGCTGCGCCATTACCGGCACCTGCGGGTTTGTGGGATCCACCTCAAGCAAAACATTCAGTGCGAGGGCTTCATCGCGCAAAACACTGTACAAACTGCCGGTGCCATTGCTAACAGCCTCTTCGCCTGCAAAAGCTGCCGGAAGCATTTCGCGGTAGCTCTTTTTATCGCCTGCAAGCGCATAAGTGGCTGACAAAACATAGCGGCTGTCAAGTGCCAGATCCTTTTGGTTGGCCTTGTAATAGTTCATGGAAGGCACATTGGGCCGGCCTGCAAGCGCCAGTACATATAAACTATACGCCACTTCTTTAGGAGCTATCCGCTTTTTCAAATTTCCATTGTAATAATAATCAACCATATCCCGTTTCCGCAATTTGGCCGAAAGGTATTGCAGCATGGTTTCAAGCAGCGAAGGATCGGGTGCGTACCCTGCCTTTTTGGCTTCAACCAAAAAATGGGCCGCATAGGCCGTTACCCACCAGCTTTCAGTGCCTTCTCCGTCCCAAAAGGTAATGCCGCCATTGTATAACTGCCGCATCTTCAGTTTTTGAATAGCCGTTTGAATATTCGTATTCGCTGCGCCCTTTAATGATCCACCCTCCTCAAACTGCTTACTCAGGTCGGCAAAATAAAGTTGGGGAAATGCAGCGCTGATGGTTTGCTCCGAACAACCATAGGGATATGTAACAAGATAACGCAACGGTGTACCCAATTGCAATACCGGCGAACGCCCCACCACGAGCTGATAATTCACTGAACTCTTCATCATATCATCCACAGGAAGGTTTACTAACCGTTTTTCGCCCCCATTCATTACCCCTGAACCTGAACGCTTTTGTAAAGAAGATGCAGGCCTTACCGAAATATCAATCACCTCTTTAAAACTTTCACCAAGCCCGGTTGCTGTAACGGTTATTTTGCCCTGACCCGGTAAATTAGATGCATAGACCGGAAACTCGATCCTACCTTCGGAGTTTGGCGAAATGGTGGTTTGCAAACCACTTCCTTCTCCATACACAAGCGGACCTTCTACCTGGATTTTCGCATTGACCGTGGCGGTTTTTGAAGTGGTATTACTAATGGTAACACCTGCCATTACCGTATCGCCGGGTGTCATAAACCTTGGCATAGAGGTGCTTAGCACAAGCGGATCGGCAACCTGCATAGTGGCTTCGGCCCCGCCAAATTTATCGCCGCTTACACCAATGGCCATCAAACGTACCTGCCCGCTGAACCCGGGAATTTTCACCTCAAAAGTAACCTCGCCGCCTGAAGCCTTCTTCCATCCGCTAAAGTAGCTCATGGGTTTAAACCGCTTGGTGGCAAAGGGGTTCTGCCGAAGATCCATACTAAGGTCGCCATCACCACCCGTACTGCTCATGGTACGCCTGATTTCAGGGAAAAGCAAGGGGTATAAATCCCAGGCCGATACCCCAAGTGCCCTTTTGCTGAAATACCATTGGTACGGATCGGGGGTGCGGAAATTGGTTACGGCAAGTATCCCGTTATCTACCGCGGCAAGGCAAACCATGGCGCCATTGGTCGCTTTTACGGTTACTTTTTGTGTGCGTTCCGACCGGCTTGATGCGGCACTTTTAATGCTTACAGGTAACCTTTTACTTTCATCTTTTACCTCAAGGCTTGCAATACCATGCGCCGCGGTAAGTGGTAATGAACTGCCAACGGTATGCGGCTTAAACAAAGTTGCAGTGATGTAGGCATTGGGTAAATGTTCATTACCCAGCGAAAAATCAACGGATGCCGCACGGTTTTTTACCTGTACCCACTGATGTGAAAGCACACCCGCGCTTTCCATAGTAACCAGCATTTTACCATCAAAGGGCGCTTTAAAAAGTGCTTTTACATTATCTCCCGTTTTATAATCCTGCTTATCCAACACAATATCCACCTGCCCGTCCGTATTCACTTCAAAATCGCCAATACTGCTTCCCCAACTGCCGTAGCTGTAAAATTTATTGCTTACATAGGTATTGCTGCCGGGCAGTGAAAGCCTGATTTCATACTCTCCCGGCTCTTTTGGTATAAAGCTGAATCCGGCATTGGTTCCCTCGATGTTCACTTCCTTTTGCTGCAGTACCTTTTCTTCTTTCTGCGAATCGTACCGGAAATAGCCCCCGCTTTTTTGCAGTACGGTCCTGTATTCATGTTTTATCACTGTAACCTGCGCGCGGGCGCCTGTAACCTGTTCTTTTGGCGTAAGCGCAATCAGGGGAAAACGCACAGCCTGGTTAAGGGCAAAATAGTTATAACCGGTATTGGCCATACCAAGCATTACCGGCTGAGTAAGAATTTCCGCAGTTACATTCCTGCTAACCGGCCGGCCATTTTCATCAAATACCGTTGCAAAAACCCGGGCCTGCAAAATGCCCATTCCCCTGTAAGCTTCCGGAACTACAAACGATTCCGAAGCCTTGCCCTCCGCATCGGTTTTTCCCTGCCGGAGAATATTGTCAAAAAAACCTTCCCCGTTTGCCAGCATAAAATCATACCGTGCATACTGTGCGGGCCTGAAAGGTTTCTCCTTAATCTTTACTTCAGCTTCATAATTACGGCCTGCCGCCGGGGGTCCAAAATAATTTACAGCATCAATAGTTAGCAGGGCATTACCACCGGGTTGCAGGGTTTCGGCACCAAGCTTAGCCGTTACCTTAATACGGTCGGGTACAAATTCTTCCACTTTAAAATTGTAAGAACTGATCAGCACATCATTGCCATTATACAGTTCCATTATATAAGTACCGGTAATTGCCGTTTGGGCAAGTGGTATCTCAGCATCCATTACCCCTTCTTCATTCAGGGTTTTTCTGAGTTGCGTCAACTCCTTGCCGCTTGGCATCAGCATTTTTATTTTAACGGGAAGCGCGCCGGGCGACTGCCTTTTTACATCCCTCACCACCGCGGCAAAGCGAATTACTTCCCCGGGACGGTACAAATCCCTTTCAGGTGCAACAAACACATCGAGCCCGGTGCTGTTGATCCTTTTTCCTCCTACCGGGTATTTTGAAGTGTTTACCCCTGTATTGTGAAAGGGCAGGTAATTAAAATCATCGCCGGAACGGGCAACTACCATGGCTGGTTTAAAGCCACTGAAAGCCCCTTCACCCTGCAAAACTATTTCGGCTACACCATCATTATTGGTGCTGCCGTTGCCAATCAGCTGATTATTGCTTCCATACACCTGCACTCCCACCCCGCTGATGGCATTGGCTGATTGAATACTGCTGGCAAACACCAGCATTTTTCCTGCGCCCGATTTGGCTATCAGGCCAATATCGCTCAGCGAAATAAACCGGCTTTCGCGCACCCAGTAATCCTCGGTACTGCGCACCTGTATATGATACACGCCTTTAAAGCCCGGTAATTTATCGTCGGGGTTAAATTGCAGCAACCGGCCATTTCCATATTTTGGCAGGGTTCTTGTGTCAATAAGCTTTTCATACAATACATCACCTAACACCACATCCCCGTTTTCCTCATAATAATAATCCCCTTCACCTTCATCACCGCTTTCTTTGGGATAATAACCATAATTATGCGCCGTGAGCAGGTTATTTTCGTAAACCTTGCTTACTACCAGTTTAATTTTTTCAACATTGGTAATTTTCATTTCAATATTACGCTGCCCGGCCGAACCAAGGTAAACTGCCTTGTTGTTGGCAAATGAAAGCGAGGGTTCCAGTTCGCCAAAGGTTACAGCAGATTCATAAGGTTCCTTCAGCACGCCGCCAAGTGAGCCCCTGAGCCCTTGCTTAAGGGTAATATTGTAACTATTTTCCACACTAAACCCTTCACTTGTAATCACGAGCCCATTGTCCATTTTTTCAACTGTGTATTTTATGGAAGGGTCAATTTCAATCAGTTGTGCCAGTTCGTTGCCGGTAATTTGCTGATTGGTACGTATAAAAACAGTACCGGTTGCCCCATCGTGTTCGGTGGTAACTTCATTAATAACCAATATGAACGGCGAAGTGAGGTTTCCCTCATATTCCTTATCAGCAGCCATTCCATTTTTACCTCCTTCAGGCAACAGACCCTTTTTCATTTTCACCTTTACCTTATAATCGCGGTCTTCCACCTTAATACCCTTCACCTTTGCCTTTACCAGCGATGAAGCATTCAGGGTTTCGTAATCCAGGGTTACCTGTTTATCATCCACCCATACCTCAAGACCGCTTTTTAAATCATCGGCCTTAACCGGGTAATTAAACTGCAGCTCAATGGAAGGAACGGGGGCAGTGCTTCCCTCCGATTTTGTCCAGCTAAAAAACTGACCTTCCAGCATTAGGTCGGGGGTTCGGAAGCTTACCTCATCCGCCTCAGCAATACTTTTAAAGGTGGTTCCGCGTAAAAGGTGCTTTTCTGCAAAAGTGGCCTCGTAGGAGGTAGCAGGCAGCAGCGGTCCCGAAGGGGAAAAAACCAACTGATCTTTAGCCTCCCAGCGGAACCTGCCCCTGATGGCCGGGCTGAACCGGATATATTCCGTACTGTCCCATTGGTTCAGCAGGCTGTCTGATGCAATGTTTTCACTGAACCGGAATACAAGATTTCCCAATACAGGGACTTCATCGCGTGCGTTGGTGGAACTGAGTTTTACGGCGTTTTGTTTACAACCAATAGCCATTAAAGAAATGGCCAAGACAAGAATGTGGGATTTCATTAGATAAGGATATAGGGCAATTTAATCAGTATTTAATATCACAAGGTTGTTAATTTTTTACAGGGGCAGGTTCATAATCTTAATTTAGCAAAATGGTATGGCAGAGGCTGAAAAAGGGCTGGTTTTCTCTTCACCGGAAGGTTAAAATCAGTATAAAAGTGGTTGGTGTTTTGGTAATACTATGGCTATTGTTGAACCTGCTATTCCCGCTAAAAACAGAAATCCCCTACTCCCCCTTGGTATTCGATCAAAAAGGCGAGCTTCTTTTTACCCAACTTACGCCCGATGAAAAATGGCGGCTTCCCCTTCAGGCAAAGGAGATTTCCCCACTAATGGAAAAAACCATTCTTGCCAAAGAAGACCGCTTTTTTTACTGGCATCCCGGGGTAAACCCTCTAGCCGTTGGCAGGGCATTGGTGAAAAACCTTTTGTCGGGGCGAAGAACCTCGGGCGCGAGTACCATTACCATGCAGGTAGCAAAACTGCTGCACCCCCGCCCGCGTAACATGGGTAGCAAAATCATTGAAATGTTTCGGGCAACACAGCTTGAAATGAAGTTTTCCAAAAAGGAGATTCTGCGTATGTACCTCAATCTTGCTCCTTATGGTGGCAATATTGAAGGCATTAGTTCGGCGGCACATTTTTATTTACAAAAAGCGCCCGACCACCTTTCGCTTGCCGAAATAACGGCGTTGAGTGTAATACCAAACCGGCCAAACAGTCTTACACCCGGCAAACACAACGGGTTGATTATTGCTGAACGAAACCGATGGCTTACCTGGTTAATGAAAAACAACTTTTTTAGTACCGAAGAAATTGCCAATGCCCTGACCGAGCCCTTTGATGCTGTACGTCAACCCGCACCACGGCATGCGCCCCACCTTTCCCTTCGCCTTATTAAAAATAGTGAAATCACCCATTCAGGCATTGACCTGAACACCCAAATGAAAACTGAAAAAATTGTTGGGGATTACATAAACGGCTTAAAACTTACCGGTATAAGGAATGGCGCCGCCCTGGTGGTAGAAAATGCCACAGGAAGGGTAATCGCCTATGTAGGTTCAGCCAATTTTTTTGATACCACCGATGGCGGACAGGTAAATGGCGCGGCAGCAGCAAGGCAACCTGGCAGCACCCTGAAACCCCTTGTTTACGGCCTCGCACTTGATGCCGGCAAAATGACCCCAAAAAAGATGATTGCTGATGTACCGGTTAATTATGCGGGTTATGTTCCGGAGAATTATGATCTCCGCTTCAACGGGCAGGTTACCATGGAGTATGCACTGATGCATTCGCTGAACATACCCGCGGTAAATACCCTGCAATTGGTAGGTAAAGAAAAACTAATACAAAGCCTTGCGCTATGTGGCTTTAAGCAGGTACAAAAAGACCAGCAAAAACTGGGTTTAAGTATGGTACTTGGCGGTTGTGGTACAAGCCTTGAGGAACTTACCGGACTTTACAGCATGCTGGCCAACAATGGTACCTACCATGCACTATCTTACCTTGCCAAACAGGAAAACAAGCCACCGGTAAGGATTCTGAGCAGGGAAGCCTGTTTTATGCTGCACGAAACGCTGTCAAAAATCGACCGCCCTGACCTGCCGCTCAATTGGGGAACCACCGAAAGCCTGCCACGCATTGCATGGAAAACAGGCACAAGCTATGGCCGCCGCGATGCCTGGAGCATTGGTTACAATAAAACCTATACTATTGGCATTTGGGTAGGCAATTTTTCGGGAGAAGGCAATACTGCCCTGAGCGGAGCCACTATTGCCACCCCTTTGCTTTTCAGGTTGTTTAATGCCATTGATAAAGAAAGCCATAACGATTGGTTTGCCGTACCCGAAACCCTTGAGCAGCGGATTGTTTGTGCCGAAACGGGTATGCCGCCAACGGAACATTGCGATCAGCGGGTATTGGATTATTTCATTCCCCTTGTTTCATCAGCAGATAGATGTAACAACCGCCGCGAAATTATGGTAAGTGCCGACGGCCAAACAAGCTACTGCCCGGAATGCATGCCGGCAACAGGTTATTTAAAAAAATGGTTCACCGTGTTGCCTCCCGAAATTGAAGCCTTTAAAATTAATAATGCGGAAAAATTTGATCCCATTCCGCCACATAACCTTTCCTGCAGTATCGTTTTCAAGGAAAAAGGCCCCATTATTCAATCGCCAAGGCACAACAGCGAATACCTGATCAGCAGGCAACATCCCGAACCGCTGATGCTGCAATGCCAGCCCGATGCCGATGTGGCCATGGTACACTGGTACATCAACAACAAGCCTTATAAAAGCGTCCCCGCAAGGGAAAAGGTATTTTTTATGCCCACCGAAGGCCGGGTAAAAATTTCGTGTACAGATGATAAGGGGAGAAACAGGGATGCGTGGATTGAGGTAAGGATGGTGGAGATGTAATTGGCCTATGATAATAAACCTCCTTTAAAAGGAAACATTCCTTCACTCCCCATACTTAAACACCAAAATATACCCCTGCCCTTTATCGCCTTCGTTGGAAATAAACAAATCGCCATTGGCAGAAAAAGCAATGCCCTCTGGCTGTAAAAAGAGCGATCGCGGCAACTTAAAGGATTGTTTTACTTTAAACTGAGCATCGGCAATTAACAAACTGCCATTCAAATGCGAAAGAATATACCATTCCCGTGTAACAGGATGCATTGCCAGCGCTGATGCCAATATCTTTTTATTCTTTCCTTTGATAAATTCCGTGGCATCAAGTTGCAGGGTGTTTTCAATGTACAAAGAGTCGCCTGCTGCCTTAATTAAAAAAACAGAAGCAGTCCCCTCTTTATTGTCCGGGCATTCTTTGCAAATAACCACCAATGAGTCGTTACAGGCCGCCATTCCCTCATACTCGTCCTTTGGTAAAAACCTGGGAGGTTTGGGCCAGTCGGGATTTGCTAAATCACCCCAATGAATCAAACCATTACTTTCCAATATCCGCCATGTACCCTTAAAAAAAGCGATATCCTCGTAATCTCCCTTGCCGGAAAATTTAGATGGGTCCGCCATAAAATCAGGGACATTCAAATTTACAGTATAAATCCGGCCTTCCTCATCGTTAACAGCCATCAGGATAGAATCCGAGCCAGGCAGAAAGGCAATTCCTGAAATTTCTTTAAGCTTGCTGAAAAGTTGCAGTCTTTTATCCGCTGAAAAATCATAACCTTCGGGCGATTCTATTTTGTTTTGGCCTTTGGTTTTACAACTGCCAAATACCAATAGCACCATAAAACACAAGTACCAAAACCTACCAAAACATTTAGCCATACATCTAAATAATTCTGCTAATTAAAGCCTAATGGCTCATATAAAAAAAAACAGAAGAATCAATTTTTTAGGGCGCATCAGAAATTGGCTTCACACTCCCTACACCTGCAATACTCTTCTTTACATTACCGGGGTTGCCTGCATAAAACACATCACCGGCTCCGGCAATACTTACTTTTAGTTCAACGCTTGTATAAACCTTCGCGCTGCCACTGCCCGCAATACTGATATCGCCCTTTTCGCTCAATAATTTTTCTCCTTCAAAATCGCCGCTGCCGGCAATATTGAGTTTTAATTCGCGGGTTTTACCTTCAATTTTCACTTTACCGCTTCCTCCAATGCTAACCTTCATTTCAGGGGTTTTCACCTCAAGGTCCGCATCTCCGCTTCCAGCTATTGTTAACTCCATTCTGTCGGTATTTTCCAGCAAACCCTCCGATTTCATTTCGCAGGAACCTGCCAGTTCAACCCTGCGGATATTGTTGCCGTAAACGGTAATTTTTATAGATTGGTTGCTTTTTATATTGACGTTGTTTTTCATCCTGATTTTTACCCGATCGCCATCCTGATCAACCAAAATGTATTCATGCAGGTTTTCATCGGCCTCAATTACGGCACGAAAATTGTCTGAAGGAACTAATTTTACCTTAAAAGCTCCACTTATTTCGAGCTCATCAAACGACTGCAGGGATTTCTCTTTGGTTTCAGTAATTCCATTGCCTTCCACCCGGTTAAATCCTTCATTACAGCCTGATAATATTAAAACCAATCCTAAAAAGCAAATTATATTGCGCATATCCTAAATATTTATCCTGCAAAATTTGTGAAAATTTTCTTAAAGGCCAAAGAGAATCGGGAGTAACGGGAAAATGCTGTTTTGAAATGCCTCCTATTCTGTTTAAAGGGCTCTGCAGCCCTATCTTTGCGCCACCATGACCGAAAAAATGCTCATCCTCGACTTTGGAAGTCAATATACACAGTTAATTGCCCGTGCCGTTAGGGAGGCCAATGTGTTCTGCGAAATTGCACCCTTCAATAAGGCCGATTTCAGTGACCCCGCCCTGAAAGGCATTATACTGAGTGGTTCGCCTTTTAGTGTAAACGACGAAAAAGCACCGGTGGTAGATGTGGCCGGTATGATGGAAAAACTGCCCGTTTTGGGCGTTTGCTACGGTGCGCAGCTAACGGCTAAAATATTTGGCGGCCGGGTTGAAAAAAGCGACAAACGCGAATATGGCCGGGCGTTTATGGTTCAGCAGCAGCCCGATCCGCTATTTGAAGGGGTAACCGAACGTACACAGGTATGGATGAGCCATAGCGACAGCATTAAAGAACTTCCTGCCGGATTTACCTTGCTTGCAACAACGGATAGCATACCGGTTGCGGCATTTAAGGCAGATAACAGGGATGCCCAAAATCTGTCATCAGCTACCGGTCATCCTTTATATGGTCTTCAGTTTCACCCCGAAGTGTACCATTCTAGCGAAGGAAAAACCATCATCAAAAACTTTTTATACAAAATATGTGGCTGCACCGGTGATTGGACACCCGCTCATTTTGTAACTGAAACCGTTGACAGCCTGAGAAAATTAATAGGCAACCGCAAAGTAATTATGGCCCTCAGTGGCGGTGTGGATAGTACCGTTGCCGCCACCCTTATCAGCAAAGCAATCGGCAAAAACCTGTTCGGCATTTTTGTTGACAATGGCGTTCTCCGCAAGGATGAATTTTTGCAGGTATTAAAAACCTACGAACAGCTCGATCTCAACGTTAAGGGCGTAGATGCCCGGGAGCATTTTTATACCAAACTTGCCGGAAAAACCGATCCTGAGGAGAAAAGAAAGGTAATTGGCGGCACATTTATTGAAATTTTTGATCAGGAAGCCCATAAACTGGAAGGTATTGAAATGCTGGGACAGGGTACTATTTACCCCGATGTAATTGAAAGTGTAAGTGTACATGGCCCGAGTGTTACCATTAAAAGTCACCACAACGTAGGCGGCCTGCCCGATACCATGAAGCTTGGCCTTGTGGAACCTCTCCGGTTTCTTTTTAAGGATGAGGTACGCAAGGTGGGTACCGAATTAGGTATCCCGGCAGAAATGATCAGCCGGCATCCTTTTCCCGGACCGGGGCTTGCCATCAGGATACTGGGCGAGGTTACCGAAGAAAAAGTGGCCTTACTTCAGGCAGCCGACGCCATATATATTAATGGCCTGAAAACCCATGGGCTGTACGACAAAGTTTGGCAGGCGGGCACTATTCTGCTACCGGTAAAAAGCGTTGGGGTAATGGGCGACGAGCGTACTTACGAATACACCGTGGCGCTCAGGGCTGTAACAAGCGTAGATGGCATGACCGCAGATTGGGCGCATCTTCCTTACGAATTTCTTGCCCACATTTCCAACGAAATTATTAATAATGTAAAAGGAATTAACCGGGTTGTGTACGATATCAGCAGCAAACCTCCGGCTACTATTGAGTGGGAGTGAGGAAGGTTGAGGTTAGGGTTGAGGTTGAGGTTGAGGTTAAGGTTGAGGTTGAGGTTAAGGTTAAGGTTGAGGTTAAGGTTGAGGTTGAGGTTGAGGTTGAAAATAATAGAATAATAGAATACATGAATAATAGAATACATGAATCATGAAATCTGCCTGAGGGCAGGGAATGGTTCATGAATAAATGAGTGATTACCTAAACTACAGATTAAGGGATACATAAAAAGTACCCGACGGAAGGCGTCAGCCAAACCATAAACAAAAAACCTCAAACCCGAAACCTCAAACCCTAAACCAGATACTTCAAACCCGAAACCTCAAACGCTTATCCTTTAAAATGGCTGTGAACAAATAAACCGTGAATGCTCTTGTTTTCGTAAGCATTACGGATGGCAACGGCAAAAAGGTCGGCTACACTGAGCACTTTAATTTTTGGGGTTTCCTTTTTCAGGGGAATAGTATCACAAACCACCAATTCTTCCAGCACACTGTTTTCAATATTCTGGTAGGCATTGCCGCTAAGAACTGGGTGGGTGCAAAGGGCCCTTACACTGCTCGCGCCTTTATCTGTTAAAAGCTGGGCAGCTTTGGCAAGCGTACCGCCTGTATCGCAAATATCATCAATCAGCACCACATTGCGCCCTGCCACATCACCAATTACGGTCATGCTTGCTATTTCGTTGGCACGCTTACGGTGTTTATCGCAAATAACCATTTCGGCATTAAAATAACTTGCTACCTCGCGTACCCGGTTGGTACTGCCTACATCGGGGGCGGCAAACGTGAGGTTCTCAAGGTTGAGGTGTTCTATATATGGTATAAAAATGGCTGAACTGTCGAGGTGATCCACCGGAATATCAAAATAACCCTGTATTTGGGGTGCATGCAAATCCATGGTCACCACCCTGTCGGCGCCGGCAGCGGTAATCATATTGGCCACCAATTTGCTTCCGATGGCTACCCTTGGCCGGTCTTTCCTATCCTGACGGGCATAGCCGTAGTAGGGAATTACGCAAATTATTTTGTAGGCCGAGGCTCTGCGGGCAGCATCCACCATCAGCAAAAGTTCCATCAGGTTATCGGTGGGCGAAAAAGTACTTTGTACAATAAATACATAGTCGCCACGGATACTTTCAATATACTCAACCCCAATTTCGCCGTCACTGAATTTTTGTATTCTGCTTTCGCCGGGTTTGGTACCAAAACTATAAGCAATTTTTTCCCCTAAGTAACTGGAGGTAGTTCCAGAAAAAATCCGGGCAGTATGACTCATAAAAGCAGATTTGTAAAAGAAATTTATACCTTTAAATTCCTGCGGGCAAATATATAG
>ERZ795056.4114-NODE-4114-length-15186-cov-8.295023_pt1 | contig 15186 bp, 13 predicted proteins | sample MGYA00375140_ERZ795056 | MGnify/ENA primary metagenome ERZ795056 (study PRJEB30185, sample SAMN05720227) | activated sludge metagenome | isolation source: Anaerobic digester | place: USA | collected 2015-03-09 ...
TTCACGATACAAGGTCCCGAGCAGCCTCTCCCGGCTTTCACAACTTGAACGAACGACCCCTTCGGGGTCATGTGTGGCATGGGAAGGTCTGCGCTCCTTATATTTCTATTGATGGGTACCCGTGCGGTAGCCCAGATACCCACTGAGCCTCCGCGCCTCATCGCGAATGACGGTGAGGAACTCCTCGACCAGGCCTTGGACAATGATCGCCGCGTTGTCCGCGCCGACTTGGCCGCGTTGGGCGAAACGGATATCCGTAAAGCACCAGTGAGCATCACCGTGCTCAGTGCCAAACAGATCAAGGCCAGCGGAGCGCGAAACCTGCTCGAAGCGCTACAACTCGTTCCAGGACTCACCTTCGGTCGTGATGTGGACGATGTGGTCGGCATCGCGATCCACGGCACTTGGGCGGAGGAAGGAAAATGCCTGTTCATGCTCAATGGCATGCAACTAAATGAGAACGACTTCGGCACGTACGCCATCGGGAATCGAATCCCGTTGGATAACGTGGAACGCATCGAAGTGATCTCGGGCCCTGGTTCGGTCCTCTACGGTGGTTACGCAGCACTGGGAGTGATCAATATCATCACCCGCACAGCACGGCACGCGACCGGTGGCCAAGTGAGCATACTCGGAAGCGCGACGGCAGAGGGCACAGCCAAGAGCGAGGTGGTGGTGAGCGGGAACAACTCCCTCGGTCTGGAACAGGAAGTGAGCTATTTGGCCAGCATCCATCGGGGGAAACGGTCGAACCGACAGTACACCCTACCGGACGGCAGAGCCATGGATCTTGGCGACAGCACCGCAGGTCAAGCCGCGTGTTTCCAGTTCGGATACCGGTGGCGTACGTTGCGTGCCCATGTCTACTACATGGACGATAACTACGAAGTTTCGGACGGTGGCTATAGCGTCCGGATGCGCGACGTGATCCTGGGTCTGGAACAACGCAAGACCATCGGTGAGCGGCTCAGCTTCGGCTGGAAGTTCTCCCACGCCGACCAGATACCCTGGTACTACGTGAACACCACCGACGACCAGCGAATCGGATCGAACACGTCGAACGTTCGGACAAGCGTGATGGGCCATGGTGGATACAAACCCGCCAAGTGGTTCGACCTACGACTCGGAGTGCAAGCCTACCGGCAGATCTCCACCTTCTTCGTTCGCAATGGCCCACGTTTCATGATGAACGACGGTCGAACCATCGCGATGCATGACATCGCATTCTTCACGGAAGTGGTTTCATCCGGGCGCTTGGGAGACCTCTCTGCCGGATTCCGGTATGAAATGAACGATCTATCCGGCATGTTCATGGCACCACGTGCTTCGTACTCCAAAGTGGCGGGCCGCTGGCACATGAAAGCACTGGCTAGCCGGGCATTCAAAGTGCCTACCATCATGAACCTCAACTATGGGCCTGCCGATGGAACGATCGCGGCCGAGTACGCCAACACCCTGGAAATGGAAATGGGCATCCGCACCAGTGATCGCGACCAACTCACCGGGAACCTTTATCGGACATCCATCCAAGATCCCATCGTGTACGTGTAAGATGCTGTTTCACTGGATAACTACATCAATCGCGAACGAGCTGGGACCGAGGGGATCGATCTACGCTACACCATGGATCGCGATCGCGTTTTCCTTCAAATGAGCTATGGCCTCCATCGAGCCATTGCGGATGTTTCGCTCCCAGAGACCCAACTCCCTGAACCGTGGGCCGATCACTTCCAAGGTCTTCCCCGACAGAAAGCGACCGCTACGGTGTCCGTGGAACTTGGTCCGCAATGGACGGTTCGTACCACGGCGATCTGGAACGAGCAGAAGTCCACCTACCAATACACCGATCTGGACCAAGAGCTCATGGAACTGGTCCATTGGCCTTCTGAACTCATCCTCAACGGAGGCCTCACCTGGAGGTCTGGCGGAACCGGGCGTTGGACCATGGACCTGGGTTGCTATAACGCGTTGGATGTGGACCGCAACATCGTAAGCCCTTACAACAACGGCACCGTACCGCTGACCTTGAACGGTCGTGAATGGTCGGGCAGGCTCACCTATCGCTTGATCGAACAATGAGGACCCGCCTGACATCCATCCTAGTCCTGTGTTCGTTCATCGCGGTCGCACAAGGGCAATCGCCCGTCACGGACCAGCTCGTATCGGACATGCTCCAAGCATCACCCGGTACGCGCCGTGCAGAGTTGCTTTCCGCGCTGGCCAAGGAAGAGCGAGAACAAGGTCGCTCGGGCCGTTCGGTGGAGTACGCGTTGCTGGCGACCATTGAGGCTGAACGTCTACAGGATCATACTGCCCTTCCAGAAGCACTCCTTGAATTGACGAAAGCGCAACGTGCGAAGGGCGACCTTGAAGGTGCTACCATGTCCGGTTTGCGGGGCGTTTCGCTCATTGAAGATGAAAAGTCAGGTGTTCGCATCCCCCTGATGCTTGAAATGGCCGGGATCAGCCTCGAACTAGGCAGTCCGGAAAGGGCGTTGGAATACCTTGGTGAGGTCGGAATGATCCCTGACCATCAACGGCAAGAACGGCTCCTGAGGATCAAGTTGGAGGCAGAAGCCGAGCAACACACCGTTCCAGCCGCGACACTGTTAGCACACCTGAACGTCTCTATCGGCGAGGTCATGCGCTATGGTGATGCCGCGTTGCAGGCTCAACTACTCGCGATGATGGCCACGGCGCATGCGCGCACAGGAGCCACCTTGCGAGCCATCGAACTGGAAGAGCAGGTCATGGCCATCTCGTTGAAGAACGGACAAGCCCTACAGGCCGGTATCGCGGCGAACAACCTGGCCGAGCTTTTGAACAAGACCCCACGGGCAGCAGAATCAATGGAGCTGTATCAGCGCGCCATCATCCTGCTGGATGACGCACCCACCCTGCGTCGAAGCACCTTGGTGAACAGTGCGGTGGCCGCAGCGCTCCGAGGCGAATCGGACTTCGCGAAGCGCCAACTTGCCGATGCCTTGAGCATGACCCGGAATGCCCGCGACGGGGCAGGCGAAGCCATGGTATTGCGTACGGCGGCCCTGGTGATGTTGTACGAGGGCGATGCATCGGCAGCGTTAGCCCAGGCAGGAACCGCCATGCGCATCGCGCAACAGGCGGAAAGCGAGAGCGAACTTGCCTTACTTTGCGAATTGATCGCAGCGATACACTTGCGGCAGGGTGATGCCGCGAGCGCTCGGGCTTTCGAGCGCTCAGCTCGCACGCACCGGGAGAATCTGCTGGCCCAGCGAGAAGCACAGACCAGGCAAGCATCGGCAGAGCGGTCACGGATCCTCCGGCAAGAGCGTGAGAACCTGGAGCGCTTGAACAGGGAACAGCAGCATCGGGCGGAACTCACTGAATTGGCGCTGACAACAGAGAACCAGGAAAAGCGCCTAGCGCTCCTACTGGCGGAGAAGGATCTGGAAGAAAGTGGCCGGCGCGAGGAGATGCTTGCCCGCGAACGCGCGCAGAAGGAACTCCAACTAGCCGAAGCCGCACTATCCGCTGAACGGGACGAACGATTGATCCGGGATCTGGAGAACACGAAGTTGCTCCAAGCCATGAGCATGGATCGCATGAGCATGGAGCGCCAGCAACGCCAACGTGATGTGGAACTACTCGAGCAGAAGAACCAGGCTTCGGAGGCGAAGACACAGATCCTTGAACTTGAGCGGCGTTCGGAACGCACCATGAAACGGTACAGCCTGTTCGGTGCCATCGCCATGCTGGGTCTGGCCATCTACATGGCCTGGGCCTGGTCGGTACAGCGCAAGAAGAAGCTCACCATCATCACCCAGAAACGGGCCATCGAGGCTTTCAATACCGAGTTGGAGGCCAAGAACCACGACATCGAGAGCAGCTTGCGCTACGCCCAGACGATACAATCGGCCATCGTGCCCGATGAGGCGCAGTTGCAAGCCATTGTGCCGGATAGCTTCCTGTATTACCAACCCTTGGCCACGGTAAGCGGGGATCTGCCATACATGCAACGCGTGGGTGATCGATTGTACGTCGCCGCCATCGATTGCACCGGCCATGGTGTGCCTGCCGCTATGATGACCTTCATCGCCTACTATGGCCTCAACGAGCTGATCGCCAAGGAACCCAACGCGGGTTGTGGACGTATACTGGATATGCTCCATGAACACGTGGCCGAGACCATGCGCGGTAGACAGGCCAACAGTGGCTACGATGACGGTTTCGATATCGGTCTCTGCTGCATCGACCTCCGATCAGGCGATCTGGTGTTCGCAGGCGCGCAGCTTCCATTGTTGATCCAACGCGATGGAAAACTGGATCGGGTGAAGGGTGATGTGCTGCCCTTGGGTGATGGCCATTTCGAGCGCACGAGCGGATATCAGGAGCACCATTTACGGTTGAACCACGGTGATCACTTGTTCCTCTTCAGCGATGGCGTTCTGCACCAATTCGGGGGCGAGAACGGTCGCCAGAAATTCTCCTTGAAACGGTTACGTGCCACGTTGGAGGAACGCTTGAACGAACCGTTACCCGCCACGCGCGAAGCCACGATCGAAGCCTTGAACACCTGGAAAGGCTCCAACCCACAGACTGACGACATCCTCATCATGGGCCTGCGTTTCGCAGCCTGATCCAAGCAAGAAGATTATGGATAAGAACCTGCTCGAATACAAAGGACAACTGACCAGCGAGGTCAGGATCCAGCTCCTTGACCTGCTGAATTGCATCGCCCTGTTCAACCTGGGGCAACGCAGCGACCTGAAGAAACTCGTGGGGATCGCACTTGAACTGCTGGATAATGCCCAGCGGTACAACGCGAGCAACGATGTCGACTTCCAATGGCGCATCCAGGAGGACACGCTCATCGTGAGCATCAGCAACACCGCCAATCAGAGCGACGCCCAGCGCCTGGTGGATTGTGTGCGTACGATCAGCCAGATGAACGAAGAGCAGCTGACCGCCGCGTTCAAGGACCAGATGCTGAACCAAGGCTTCGGCGAAAAAGGCGGTGCCGGTCTAGGCATGCTGCAGATCGCGCGGAAAGGTGGGCGGCGCATCACAGCCGACATCGAACCGGCCAGCAATGACCTGTTCCGCTGTACCAGCCAGGTGACCACCTCACTTAAACGCGCCTGATCATGGAAGCCTTGAACATCCCGGCCACCAAGAACACGCCTGCGATCTCGTACGATCCGGCGGCGGAACGGTTTTCCATCATCGGCATCTCCGTGCCCGAGAACGCCAGCGAATTCTACCAACCCATCATCGAACGACTGTTCCGCACCGACGACATGCCGGCCAAGGGCTCGGTGTTCCACTTCCGACTCAACTACTTCAATTCGTCATCGCTGAAGGCGATCTACATGCTCCTAAGTGAGGTCAAGAAGGGCATCGACAACGGCCATGGGTATGTGATCGAATGGTGCGTGGAGCAAGATGATGAATTCATGCAAGAAGCCGCAGAGACCTTCAGCGAACTACTTGGCGTGCCGTTGACCGTGCTCCCAATGGAATAAGGTGGTGCAACAAGGAGGGAATATGACCATCCAACAACAGAACGAACGTATCCGTCTGAGCATGTTCAAGCTCCTTTGCTTGGGCTTGGGCATCGGTGCTGTGGTATGGTCCGCCCTATGTCTTGGTTTCGGGCTGTACCGCAGTGCAGCGATACCACTGGGCTTCGTCGTGATCACGTTGCTGAACCTTGCCTTGTGCAAGCTCAGTGGCCGTATGGCCTGGTGCATGCGTGTGCAAGTCCTCTTCAGCCTTGTGCTACCGTTCTTATTCCAAGCGATACTCGGAGGCAGCGTGGCCAGTGGCATGGTCATGTTCTGGTCGTTCGTGGCCCTGGCCGGAGCACTGACGTTCCAAAGCCGCTACATCGCCATTGGATGGGTCGCCCTGGAAGTATTGGTCGTATTGGCGTTCACGCTCTTCGATCCGGTCATCGACCTCGGGGATCCAATGCGAACGATCACCCCTGCCACCCAGCGTTGGTTCCTGGCGTTCAACGTGGCGAGCGTGACAGTGCTCCTGTTCTCACTCGCGTTGCAATTCGTTCGCGTGCAGGGCCGCATGCGCAAACGCCTGCACGAGGTGCGCCAGGAACTGGAAGCCACCAACGACGTGTTGAGCATGCAACGCATGGATACCTTGAACGGCTTGCGTTACGCCCGTCAGATCCAAAGCGCCTTGCTTCCCGACCTCGGTGCACATGACGAACTTTTCAGCAAAGTGCACGTGCTGGATCGCCCCCGCGATACGGTCGGAGGCGACAGCTACTGGTGTGGCGGCCAGGGCGACCACCGCTTCTTGGTGATCCTGGACTGCACCGGGCACGGCATGCCGGGTGCGCTTCTGTCCATGCTCTGCCATGGCATCCTCAACGAACTGGTCTACAAGGATCGGATCGAGCAGAGTAGTGAACTCATCCGGCGCACCCAGATCGCGCTCGATCGGCTGCAGAACCGGGATCGGAACGGAAGGAAGGACGGTGCGGAAATAGCCGTGATCCACTTCAACAAAGCAACTGGAAGAACGAATTTCAGCGGTCTCGGCTGCTCCTTGATCCACTCGACCGGCAGCAGTGTACATGTTCACCGCGGCCAACGTCCACTGCCGACCATGATCAACGGATGGAACGGGCTCGAGGACATCCCGCTCGAACTCAGTTCCACAAGCAGGCTGCATCTGTTCACTGATGGGGTGGTGGACCAATTCGACGGCGAGCAACGCATGAAATTCTCGTTGAAACGCCTGGTGCACCTGATCACCACCCATGCGGACACCCCCTTGGAGGAAGCGGAGCGCGGCATAGTTGAAGCTTTGAACGCCTGGCGGCAGGAAGGCGATCAGATCGACGACATGTTGATGGTGGCCGTGGAACCCGTTGCAGCTTGGCACCACAAGCTGGTGGATGCTGAAGCGGTGGCCGCTTAAGGCGCGATCCGCTATTCCTTGAAAAGCGCTTCCACAAAGGCCTTCTTGTCGAACAGCTGCAGGTGGTGCATACCCTCGCCCACCCCGAGGTATTTGATCGGGATGCTGAACTCGTCGCTGATGCCGATGGCCACCCCACCCTTCGCTGTTCCATCGATCTTGGTCAACGCCAAAGCCGTGACATCCGTGGCCTTCGTGAACTGACGGGCCTGTTCGATGGCATTCTGGCCGGTGCTGGCATCGAGTACGAGCAGTACCTCGTGAGGTGCATCGGGGATCACCTTGCGCATTACATTGCGCACCTTGGTGAGTTCGTTCATCAGACCCACCTTGTTGTGCAGGCGACCAGCGGTATCGATGATGACGACATCGGCATTCTTGGCCTTCGCACTCTCCACGGTATCGTAGGCCACCGCGGCAGGATCGGCGCCCATGCCTTGCTGCACTAAGGGCACACCCACGCGCTCGCTCCAGATGCGCAGTTGGTCCACAGCCGCTGCCCGGAAGGTATCAGCCGCTCCGAGCATGACGCTCTTGCCTTCCAGTTTGAAGGCGTGCGCGAGCTTGCCGATGGTGGTGGTCTTGCCCACACCGTTCACACCCACCACCATGATCACATAGGGCTTGATGGCCGGATCCACCGGTGTGGGATCCTTCATCAACGCCGCTATCTCATCGCGCAGCATGGCATTGAGCTCCCCGGTGCCCACGTACTTGTCACGCTTCACCCGCTCCTGGATCCGCTGGATGATGCGCAGTGTCGTCTCCACGCCCACATCGCTGGTCACGAGCACTTCTTCCAGATCATCGAGCACCGCATCGTCCACGGTGGTCTTACCGGCCACCACACGCGCCAGTTTGCTGAAGAAGCCGGTGCGTGAACGCTCCAGACCTTGATCGAGGTCCTGCTTCTCACTGGCGACCTTGGCGTCGTCCTTCTTCTTTCCGAAAAGCCCGAAGAATGCCATGCTTCAATTGCCGAAACCCCGGCGAAGGAGAAAGGTCCGAATACTTGAAAAGGCCATCCGCCTGATGGCGGACGGCCTTTTCAGGAATGCGGTCAATGGATCACTTACCGGAGGCAAGCAGCTTGTCGGCCTCATCGGTCGGCACGACCTGCTCTACGAAGGAGTAGCCCTTGCTACCTTCCTTCTTCATCATACGGATCACCTTGGTGAAGGTCTTTCCACCTTCCTTCTTCAGGGTAGCAACGGTCTTCTTAGCCATGGTCTTCGCGCAGCGCGCCTATTACTTGATCTCTTTGTGAACGGTCATCTTCCGGAGAATGGGGTTGTATTTCTTCAACTCCATGCGCTCGGTCGTGTTCTTCCGGTTCTTGGTGGTGATGTAGCGGGAAGTGCCGGGCTGACCAGAGGTCTTATGCTCGGTGCATTCCAGGATCACTTGTACACGGTTCCCTTTCTTGGCCATCGCTGTGCGTCTAACCCCATGCCACGGGCACAGGGGCCGCAAAAGTAAGGCAAGTTCCCGGTATGGCCAAATTTGGAACGCTTCCCGGCAAAAGACTCGGCCTCAGCGGCTTGGAGCAACACCACGCCTGCTGGACACCTGCACGGATGAGAAAGCGAGCATCACGATCCGGCCCGAAAGGTGCCATTGGTACAAGCCACTTGGTGGATAGAGTTCATCATGGCCTGCGATGCGTGGTTGAAATGCTCGGAACATGCTGAAAAAGGAGGCGCCGGTCGAACATCGTCCGACCGGCGCCTCCCAGGAACGGGCTGGTATCAGCCGTTGTAGTGGCCCGCAGCCTTGGCCTTCTTCAAGGCCGCTGCGATACCGAGCTTGTTGATGGTGCGCATGCCTGCGGCACTCACGCGGAGGGCCACGGTACGCTTCTCCTCGGGGATGAAATACTTCACATCCTGCAGGTTCGGCGCGAACGTGCGCTTGGTCTTGATGTTCGAGTGGGACACCTTGTGACCGGTGATGACCTTCTTACCGGTGATCTGGCAAACCTTGGACATGGCTGATCTTGATTACGGGGCGCGAAGATAGGTAAAAGCTGGAAATGAGAACGATGAGGGCCAGAAAATGAGGCGCAGTCTTCCGGAGTCTCAGGTCCAACGGGCTTTAGCCAAACTCAGGTGTTCTCCAACAGGCGCTTACGGAGCATGTTCAACCCGGCTAGGGCGCTGCGTTCGATGACCAGTTCGCGGGTGCCGGGGAAATTCACCAGCTTGCTTTGCACGCCATTCGGCCCGGCCACGGCGATCCAGACGGTGCCCACCGGCTTGTCCGGCGTACCACCATCGGGACCGGCCACTCCGCTCAGGGCCACGCTCCAATCGGTGCGCAGCGCGGTACGCACACCCGTGGCCATCTTCTCCACCACGGGCTGGCTCACGGCGCCGTTCAATTCCAGCATATCGCTGGGGATCCCGAGTTCCTCCATTTTCACCGCGTTGGCGTAGCTGACCACACCACCTGTGTAATAGGCCGAACTGCCGGGCACGGTGGTGATCAAGTGGCTGACGAAACCACCGGTGCAGCTTTCGGCGAGGGAGAGGGTCTGGTGGCGGTCCTTCAAGAGGCGTCCGATCACGTTCTGGAGGCGCTCCTCCCCTTCGCCGAAGATCAGCTCAGGGATCAGCGTGTAGAGTTCGGTCGCTTTTCGGGCCACACGTTCGTGTGCACCAACAGCATCGGAATCGGCGTAGGTGGAAAGGCGCAGTTTGACGATGCCGGGGGAAGGCAGATAGGCCAGTTTGATGCGTTCGACCTCCAAGCTGTCCTCCCACGCCTCGATACGCTTGGCGAGCATGCTTTCACCCAGACCGGTGGTGAGGATGGTACGGTGCACGATGGTAGGTGGCGCGAAACGGTCCTTCAACGCGGGAAGCACCGTGGCCGTCATCATGGCCTTCATCTCGTAGGGAACACCGGGCATGCTTACATACACGCGGCCTTCCTTCTCGAACCACATGCCGCTGGCCGTGCCTCGTTCATTGGGGATCACGGTGGCCCCCTCGGGCAGGTCGGCCTGGGCCCTGTTCACCTCCAGGATGTCCTGCGGAGCCCGGCCCATGCGCACGAAGATGTCCACCACCCGGGCCTCCACCTCCTTGTTGCGCACCAGCTTCATGCCGAAGAATTCGCACAAGGTGTGTTTCGTGATATCGTCCTTGGTGGGCCCCAACCCACCGGTGATCAGGACGATATCGCTGGTAGCGGCTGCCAACGCCTGCAGGATCTCGCCCTTGTCGTCACTGACGGTGACCACCCGCTTCGCACGGATGCCGATCAGGGCGAGCCGTTCGCCCATCCAGCCTGCGTTGGTGTTGATGGTCTGCCCGATGAGCAGTTCGTCGCCGATGGAGATGATCTCCGCTGTGATCTCAAGTGCCATGCGGGTGCGAAGGTCGGAAGCTTGACGCAAGGATGGGTCTCCCTTCCACGATGGACCACGATCCTGATCCACGGCGTGCCTTGGATTGGATAGCTTGCCGCCCGTAACATGCTGAGCCTACCCGCCAACACGGACCCGTTGTACGATGCAACGGCGCCGCGCACCCCCTTGGACCGTTTTTTCCTGCGCTTGATCCGCGATCCGCGCGACCTTCCCTTCATCTACATGACCATCAAGGTGGCCGTGTTGATGGTGCCGCTCGCCGTCCTCTTGTACATGCCCTTCGTTACGGGCTGGCTCTGGGCGTTGTTGGCCATCATCTACTTCTTCCTGAACAACGTCACCTTCAAAGGCCCGTTCGGGCTGATGATGCATTGCACCACACACCGGACCCTCTACAAGAAGGAGTACGGCGCGCTCAACTACATCATCCCGTGGTTCCTGGCCCCCTTCTTCGGCCAAAGCCCCGAGACCTACCGCGCCCACCATGTGGGCATGCACCACACGGAGAACAACCTTGAAGAGGACGAGAGCAGCACCATGCCCTACCAGCGTGATTCCGTACGCGGTTTCCTGCATTACTACCTGCGCTTCCTGTTCACGGGCATCTATACCCTGGCCGCCTATCTGTTCCGCAAGAAGCGCAACAAGCTGATGGTGGGTGTCATCCGAGGCGAGTTCATGTTCCTCGCGTTCTGTTTGGCGATGTGTTTCGTGAACCTGCCAGCCACGTTGATCGTGTTCATCATCCCCTTCCTGATCTTCCGGTTGGTGGCCATGGCAGGAAACTGGGTGCAACACACCTTCATCTGCCCCGATGAGCCGGGGAACCACTTCAAGAACAGCATCACCTGCATCAACGTGAAGTTCAATCAGCGCTGCTGGAACGACGGCTACCACATCAGCCACCACATCGATCCTACCATGCACTGGACGGAACATCCGGTCTATTTCCGCGAGCACCTGGATGACTTCGCGAAGAACGAGGCCGTGGTCTTCGCCGGGCTGAACTACATGGATGTGTTCTTCAAGTTGATGAAGAAGCGATATGACCTGCTCGCGGAACACTTCGTCGATATCGATGGACGCTATGCGAACGACGAGGAAGTGATCGCTTTCCTGAAGCGGCGTACGGTCCCCATCGGCACCACCACACCCGTGGAAGCGATGCCCGCACTGGTGGCCTGAAACGCACAACGCGGGCCTTTCGCCCGCGCTGAGCATTATCCGGTCTTACCTGGCTATTTCACTTCATCGTATCCAAAGATCTCGCTCTTGCTCACCTCGCGTACGGGTCCGAGCTTCTCGAGCACCTTCAGGTCCATCGCGCTCTTCTTGCCGATGACGAGGAAAGTATAGTTGCGCGCCTTCACTTCCTTGTCGAAGAAGGTGCGCATGCTGTCCATGGTGATGCCCGGAATACGTTCGTAGTTCGTCTTGCGCACATCGTAGTCGAGTCCCCGGCGCTGTGCCGCGTCCCAGCTCCAGTAGATGTTCTCCTTGGTGACCCGCGTGCTGGAGATCACCTTCAGCGCACTGCCCTTGGCTCCCTCGAACTGTTCATTTGCCTGTGGCATGTCGTTCATGAGCTTGAGCATGGCATCCACGGCATCGTTCAGCTTGTCCGCCTGGGTACCGATGAAGGCTCGCACATAATGGGCGTCCTCCTTCCTGTTCGGAATGCTGTACGAGGCACTGGCGCCGTAAGCGAGGGCTTTGGCTTCGCGGATCTCCTGGAACACGATGCTGCTGAGACCACTGCCGAAATACTCGTTGAAGAGACTGGCGTAGGGCATCTTCTCCACATCGAAGGGTCCGGCCTTGCTCACAAGCAACATCTCGGTCTGCACCATGTCATGGTCCACGAAGAGCACCGTGTTACCGGTGGTGGGTTGTTCGGTGTACACGCGCGGCGCAGGCACTTCTTTCAACTTGGCGGGCACTTTGTGCTTAGCGTTCAACAAGGTTTGCAGGTCCTTGGGTGACTTCTTGCCATAGTAGACCACGCGGTGCTTGTAGCCGGAGAGCCCTTTGATGCGATCCACCAGGGCCTTGCTCGTGAGCGCGTTCAACTGCTCATCGGAAAGCACATCGTTGAAGGGCGACTTGGCTCCGTAGCGCGCCATGCTGCCCAAGCCGAGTTGGAGCACGGTGCCTTTATCCTTCATGCGGTCCTGGCGGGTCTTGCGGATGTCGGCCACGAGCCCTTTCAAGGCCTCGTCGTTCGGTTGTGCATCGGCCAGCAGTTGTTCCAACAGCGCCACACCCGCCTCTAGGTTCTTCTCCAAACCGCTCAGGGTAACATAGCAGCGGTCCTCCGTGGTGGTGGCGCTGAGCGTGAGACCGAGCTTGAAGAGCTCCTTCTTGAGGTCGGTGGGACTGAGTTTGGATGTTCCGAGGTACTCGAACAGGCTCGTCGCGATCTCCAGTTCGCGGTCGTGGTTGGTGCCCATTTCCGCGATGTAGCGGAGGCTGAAGAGATCGTTGGTCGGGTTCGCCACACTGAGCAGTTCCACACCGTTCTTGAGCGCAGTGCGTTGGATAGCGGTGGCGTAGTCCACGAATTCGGGTTCCATCGTGGTGCTCGGCATCTTCTCCCAGTCGGTACGCCAAGCGCTCTTGCCGTCGCGCTTGATGTCGATCGCCGTGATCTTGGGCTTCTCCACCTTGTGCACATCGGACTTCTCCCCGTTGCGTTTGAATACGGCCACGTGGTTGTCCTTCAAGTGTTGGTTCGCGAAGGCGACCACTTCGGCCTTCGTGATCTTGGCCATGCGGTCGTACAAGTCCACCTCTTCGCTCCAGCGCTTCTTAAGGACGAAGGCATCGGTCATGGCACCGGCGCTGCGTGCGTTGTTCTCGCCCCAGCTGCGCATGCGGCGTTGGCGCAGGTCGTTCACCACGGCCTCGATGAGCCAATCGTCGAATCGGCCTTCGCGCAAAGCCGCCACTTCGCCCAGCAGCAGGTCGCGCACCTGATCGAGGGTCTGCCCTTCCTTCGGTTCGCCGCTGACCTGGATGATCGAATAGTCGTTGGAAATGCTGCTGTACGCGTTCGCGCTAAGCACCTTCTGGGCTTGCAACAAGTTCAGATCGATGAGGCCTGCACTGCCATTGGAGAGGATGCCATCGATGAGTTGCAGCATGATCGGATCCGCGGTGTGCTGGCCGCCGACGCGCCAAGCCAGATCCACCCACTCGGCTTCGGGACCGGAGACCTCCGCGATGATGGGCGCAGCGATGGGTGCTTCTGGCGTGAAGGTGAAGTCAGGCACGTAGCCCTTCTCCCACTTGCCGAAATACTTGTCCACCAAGGCGATCGTGCGATCATAGTCGATGTCGCCAGCGAGGATCACGGCCATGTTGTTCGGCACGTAGTAGGTATCGAAGAACTCGTGGATCTTCACCATGCTCGGGTTCTTCAGGTGCTCCCCGGTACCGATCGTGGTCTGTGTCCCGTAGGGATGGTTCGGGTAGAGCAGCTCGTTCAACTTCTTGTAGGCGGTGCGACCATCGTTGTCCTGGGCCCGGTTGAACTCCTCGTAAACGGTCTCCAATTCGGTGTGGAAGAGGCGCAACACGGCCTCCTGCATGCGCTCGCTCTCGATGGCCATCCACCGCTCTAACTCGTCGCTGGGGATATCGTTGATGTAGACCGTACGCTCGGTGCTGGTGTAGGCGTTGGTGCCCCGCGCTCCGATGCTCTTGATCATCTTGTCGTACTCGTTGGGGATGGCATAGGCGGCGGCCACGGTGCTGAGGCTGTCGATGCGGCGGTAGATGCGATCGCGCTCGGCCTCGTCGGTGGTACGGCGGCGCTCCTCGTAGGCATCGCTGATCTGCTTCAGCACGGCGCTCTCCTTGGCCCAATCGGTGGTGGCGATGCGGCTGGTGCCTTTGAAGAGCATGTGCTCCAAGTAGTGGGCCAAGCCGGTGGCATCGGCGGGGTCGTTCTTGCTACCCGCCCGTACGGCGATGTTGGTCTGGATACGCGGTGCATCGGTGTTCCGGCTGAGCCATACCTGCAGACCGTTGTCCAAGGTGTAGATACGCGCCTGTAGCGGATCGCCGGGCACGGAGGTGAAGGTGTAGGTCTTTCCGCTCAGGTTGGACGGTGAAGTCTGCGCGTGAGCGGCAGCGATGCCGGAGACCGCCATGGTGGTGAACAGGATGGAACGCATGAGGAGTGGAATGGAAGGAACGAAGGTCCGGAAAACGATCGGACCTACGCCACCGAAGTGATGAAAGCCGTCGATCAGCCGTGCATGGTGGGGGCCTTGCCATAGCGCGCGACCACCTCGGCCTCGAAGGCCAGGAACTGCTTCCAGCGCGCATCTACATCCACGCGTCCACCGAACTGGCGGGCGAAACCGATGAAGGTGGTGTAATGGCCGGCCTCGCTGATCATGAGTTCCCGGTAGAACTCCCGCAGTTCCGCATCGTCCACTTCTTCGGTGAGGACCTTGAAGCGCTCGCAGCTGCGGGCCTCGATCATGGCGCTGAAGAGCAGGCGATCCACCAAGCGCTCCTCGCGCGAGCCATCCTTGCGCACGAACAGTATCAGTTCGTTCACGTAGTTGTCCTTGCGCTCCGGCCCGAGCACCCAGCCCCTGGCATGGATCCGCTCCACGACTTGCCGGAAGTGGTCCAGTTCTTCTTGGGCGATACGGGTGAGTTCCCTGACGAGTTCGCTCATCTCCGGATGGCGAACGATCATACTGATGGCGTTGCTCGCGGCCTTTTGTTCGCACCAGGCATGGTCCGTGAGCAGTTCCGGCAGGTCCTGGTGTACGAGTTCCGCCCAACGCGGGTCGGTGGGAAGTTGAAGGCCGAGCATGGGGCAAAGATGCGGAAGAAGCCTATCTTCAGGCAGCGAAAGGGAACCCTGA
>ERZ795056.4120-NODE-4120-length-15179-cov-44.205237_pt1 | contig 15179 bp, 8 predicted proteins | sample MGYA00375140_ERZ795056 | MGnify/ENA primary metagenome ERZ795056 (study PRJEB30185, sample SAMN05720227) | activated sludge metagenome | isolation source: Anaerobic digester | place: USA | collected 2015-03-09 ...
GTTCACATCGTAGAGGTCACTGGTTCGAATCCAGTATCACCCACCACTTTTTTAAAACCTTATTGAAGACAATTTCCTGAATTAACAAATCATTTAGGGTAGAAATAATCCTGTTATAAGATTATGCATATTAACGGAATCTCTTCTCCAATTTTTGGATTTATGACGAGGGATATGATATAAATTTATAAGAAATTTAGAAATACAAGGCATTCCCATAAAAAACGATGTGAATAAGTCATAACATACTATTGTATAGTTAGATATATGGTGTAAATGTCCAAAGTATTAATTTTGTTATTTAGTGAGAAAGAGGATTTTTTCTCAAAACTTTTCGTAACCAAAATCAGCAAGCGAGAATTTTATGTCATATAAAGCCCATAATACTTTAATAGAAGCATTTTCTTGGGGGTGAGACGAATTTTGTGTCTAAATTTTGAAAATAGTTCAAATAATTCTGAATTAACCTTGTGGATAAATCAATTATTGGGCAGAAAAATATTATAATAATTTGAAATAAAATGCCTTACAAAAATGGCGGTCTCACAATTATAGGATCAATTAAACATTAGGAGACCACCATATTAGTAATACAGAATGAAACCCCCGAATTCGTGAAAGAAAAATTGTCAAGCTTCTGTAAAAAAATGAGTTGGAATTTACACCAACATTTTGGACTCAACTCAGACACCGCTTTTCGCCCTATATTGAGAGCATAAATCAAGTGTTAATCTAACCTTAATCAAGCGTTAATAGTAAACGCTTGATTAAGGTATGATAAACGCTAGATTAATAGCTTTAGGAAAGGAGGATAGGAGACAGCAATAGTATATTTTGTTTTATCTTACAATTGCCAGGCAGTCCCCCAAAAAAATGCTGTGGATAAGTTATAACACACTGTTGTATAGTTAGATATGTTATTAAAAATATTAATGCTCTCATTGCTTTAGCATTGTTTTTCAGCTATATGGCTAAAAAGTATATTGCCAAATTCGCTGTTGGATTCCCTGAAATAAAAAAAAAAAGAAGATATATCTATGTCTAAAGAATTCATATACTACAGAATAGCTGAAGTTATTCCAGTATGCATTAACTTTATTATCCGGTATAAACGAAAATTAAGCTTAGCAGAATGTAACAACCAGCATCAAATGAAAATAGGACTCCTGTAAAAAAATATGGGAATGCCAATTTTAGATTTCTATTGACAAGTTTTTTGATTCACAAGAGACGGTAAAATTAAAGTTGGATATTAAGGAGGTTTAGTAGATATGAGTTATCAGTTTCAGGGCTGTGTTCAAAATATTTGATACTGAAGCTAAAAAAGATGAGTAGAATTATGCAATGTAACCAAAAAATTTATTCATTATCGCCTTTTTATCTAAACCTTAAGAAATAGAAAATGAAGGATAATGCACTAACTAATTATCACTCTAAGTATTTCGCCTGCGAGCTGACCAAAAAATGTTCTTCTGATAGCGATGAGCGGTTTGCCGGAACTATGGTAGATGCACAAGTAGATCTTAATCCCCATCAAATTGATGCTGCTCTATTTGCTTTTCATTCTCCCTTATCCAGAGGTGCAATACTTGCTGATGAAGTAGGTCTTGGTAAAACTATTGAAGCAGGATTATTAATATCGCAAAAGTGGGCAGAATACAAACGCAAAATTCTTATTATTACTCCTGCCAGTTTACGGAAGCAATGGTATCAGGAAATAATGGAAAAGTTTTTTATCCCTTGTGAGATTCTGGAAACAAAATCTTATAATAGTGAGAGACGCAAAGGTAATTTACGCCCCTTCCTGAAAGATAATACTATAAACATTTGTTCATACCATTTTGCTAAAAGCAAGGCATCTGATATTGCCTCCATTCCTTGGGACCTGGTAGTTTTTGATGAAGCACATCGTCTGCGAAATGTTTATAAACCAACCAATATTATGGCAAATACTCTAAAACAAGCATTGATGAGTGCTCCCAAACTTTTATTAACTGCAACGCCCCTACAAAACTCTCTGCTGGAATTATATGGTCTGGTAAGTATTATTGATGATCATATATTTGGAGACCTGAGAACTTATAAAGAACACTACACTTATCTTGACGAAGAAAATACATTTACAGAGCTGAAACTTCGTCTTAAGCCCGTTTGCCATAGAACATTAAGAAGACAGGTTGAGCCATATATAAAATATACAAGACGCCACGCTATTTTGCAAGAATTTACTCCCGAAGATAATGAAGACAAACTATATAATTCGGTTTCCGAGTTTTTACGCAGGGATAATTTAATGTCTCTTCCTTCCAGTCAGAGAAGTTTAATAATACTGGTAATGAGAAAACTTATGGCTTCCTCTTCTTATGCTATTGCTGGAGCTTTGGAAACAATCATAAAAAGATTGAAAGACAGAATCCGAAATACTCTGATTACTACTAAGCTTACAGAAGATATTGCTAAAGATTATGATTGCTTTGAAGAAGATGCGGAAGAAATGGAAAACGGTAATAACCAGGATGAACTTAGCCCCCAAGATATTAAATCCCTTCAGGAAGAAATTCTGGAGCTTTCAAAACTAAAAGAATTGGCTACATCCATAGAATTTAATGCCAAAGGCAAAGCACTGTTATTAGCTTTGGAAAAGGCATTTGCCCGAGCTGAAACATTAGGTGCTCCCCGTAAAGCAATAATTTTTACTGAGTCACGCAAAACACAAGATTATATTTTAAGAGTTCTTAGTGAAACACCCTATAAAGATAATATTGTTCTTTTTAACGGTTCCAATAGCGATGAACGCTCTAAGGAAATATACCATAAATGGCTAAAAAAATATTCAGGAACAGATAAAATTACCGGCTCCAAAACAGCCGATATGAGAAATGCCATAGTGGATTATTTTGAAGATGAAGGAATTATTATGATCGCAACTGAAGCAGGAGCTGAAGGAATCAATCTTCAATTCTGCTCTCTGGTTGTAAATTATGATTTACCCTGGAATCCTCAAAGAATTGAACAAAGAATTGGCAGATGCCATCGCTATGGACAAAAATTTGATGTTGTAGTTGTTAATTTTCTGAATAATAAGAACGCTGCAGATCAAAGAGTATATGAACTTTTAAATGATAAATTCCGCCTTTTTGAGGGTATTTTTGGAGCCAGTGATGAAGTTTTGGGGGCAATAGAATCCGGTGTGGATTTAGAAAAAAGAATTGTGGATATATACCAAAATTGCCGCAAAGAAGAAGAAATAAATAGAGCATTTGATGAACTTCAAAGTGAATTAATGGAATTAATAGATGAGAAAGTTACTCAATCACGCCAACTTTTACTGGAAAATTTTGATCAGGAAGTGCGCGATAAACTTAAAATCCGTGAGAATAAATCCAACTATCTCTTAAATAAATATGAACAGCTGTTAATGAAATTAACTGAATATGAATTAAAGGAGTATTGCCAATTTAAAGATAGTTCCAGTTTTTTGTTAAAAGAAAATCCTTTCCCGGAAGAAAATATTCCTACTGGTTTATATGAATTACCACGTAGAACGGGTGAGGCATTTTTATATAGATTATCACATAAACTGGCAATTAAATTGATTGATCAAGCCAAAGAAAGACAATTACCACCTGCCGAAATTGAATTTTGCTACAATTCTTCCTCCGGTAGAAACTATGCTCTGGAACAATTCTTAAATAAAGAGGGTTTGCTGTCCTTAACATTGTTAACAGTTGAATCATTTGATCAAATAGAAGAATACATTGTATTTTCGGCAGCAACTAATGAAAGTGAAGTTATCTTTCCTGATGAAATTCCCAAACTATTCAATTTTCCGGCAAAAGTGATAAGAGAATTGACTAAAGAAGATATAATGAAATATCCTGTTTACCCTGATGTGGGAAAGAAAACGACAGAACAAATTGAACTCATAAAACATGAAATATCCAAAAGAAATGCTCAATTCTTTGATGCCGAAGCGCAGAAAATAGAATCCTGGAGTGATGACCTGAAAAATGGACTGGAATATGAAATTAAAGAACTGGATAAAAAAATGAAAGAAGTGAGAAAATCTGCCCGTATTGCCTTATCTCTGGAAGAAAAACTTCAATATCAAAAAGAACTAAGCACTTTGGAAAAATCCAGAAATGCAAAACGAAAAGCTCTATTTGATGAACAAGATAAAATTGATGCACAAAGAGAAAATCTTATCCAAGAAATTGAAAACAAACTGAATCAAAATATCATTCAAACCAATCAGTTTGAAATAATTTGGAGGTTATATGAAAGACCTGGATAGTTATCAGGACAACATCTTTGAGAAACTAAAAAAAGTAAATGAATATGGCTCAGAATATTGGCTTGCCAGAGAACTTGCCGAAACCCTCGGATATTCACAATGGCGAAATTTTGTGAATGTTATAGATAAAGCTAAAGAAGCGTGTAAAAATACCGGTAACAATACCTTAGATCATTTTGCTGACATCAGCAAAACGATCAATGATATCAGAAGTAAAAACATAATATAAGGAGCATTATTATTATGAAACAAATAAAAAAGGAAGACATCACAAAACAAATTAATTTATATCTATTAGAGAAGAGAACTAATATTGAAGATGCAAGTTTTCCTGGATATGCTAAAGTAAAAGTTGAAACAAAATCAGAACCAAATTATGTATTATTTTTTCAATTACCAGAGGAAAAAGAAGTAAAATGGTTCAATGTCTTCAATGGCTTGAATTTGGATCTAAAAGATTTCAACTATGAAGCACCAAAGGTAAAATATTCAGGATTTATTTTATTGATTAATTTGGAAAAGAGAACTTATGCCTGTACTGGAGGATTAGGGTTTCATGCTTTGACAAAAATATATAACATTGAACCAAGGTTTGGACTAAAAATCGCGAAAAAAATAATAATTCCGTTACAATTAAAAGGATTAGTTCAAAAGGACGCAGGAGGTATGCTCAATAGCTTGGATAGAGTATTTAAACCAGGATATTTACCAATAGGAGATTTTGAAAATTTGCATCGCGTGATAACTAATTTAAGAGCAAGTGCAAAAAAAGATGAATCAACAATAATGGACCAAGATTTTGAAATAGGCCATAGCATCAAAGCCGGTGATTCATTGAATGTATCAGGACAAAAAGATTTTAAAGGAATTTTAAGCTTTATTGAAAGGGTGGATTCAATATATAACAGGAAATGCGAAGATACTTTAGAAATACCAGAAATGCTATATGTAAATCCGAAATTTGAAAAAGAACTTATAAGCAAGTTAGAATATGAATTATGCGAAGCAATAAAAAAAAATAAAATTGAAAATCTATTTATTGATGATATGGAAATTGGTTTCTTGCCTGATCGAATAAATAGCTATAAAATCCATTGTGGGAAAAAAGCTAGAGATGATATAAAAACAGTATCAGATGTTTTTATAGAAGCATCTGAATTACTTAATAATGATAATGATATAAATAAGATACAAATTGAATTTGATGTTGATGATGATATTTATAATCTGAATAAGAAGAAATTAAGGTATTATATTTGTGGAGATATTACATATCAAGGTATAACCTATTTTACTATAAGCAATAGATGGTATCGAGCTGATGAGAAATTTGTTGAACAGTTAGATTCTCTAATCAATGAAATTACTTGCTTATCATGTGAAAAGTTAGAACTACCTCTATGGGGAAAAAATTATAAAGAAGATGATTATATAAAAGAATTATACAATGACAAATATACAATTCTTCACAGGCATCTAATACATCCTTCAAATGGGTATGATAAAATTGAGTTATGTGACATAATGAAAAAAGATAACGATGTATTCTACTGGATAAATATAAAGCATGCATCTGGTGCTAAATTAAGAGAACTTTTTTCGCAAGGTTATACTTCTGCTCATTTATTTAGAGATGATAGAGAATTCAAAAATAAAGTAATTAATGCAGATATGGATAATGTTAAAAATCATCAATTAAAAAAAGAAGATATAGATTTACTAAAAGAACTTGAAAATGTGGCATATAGAGATATTAAAATAATATTTGCTATTTATGATGAAACTCATCCTTGTAATGTAGATGTCAGTAAACCGAAAACAACAGATGCTTTAGGTGAAACACTCTCATTATATGCTAAAATTGATTTACTAAGTAGGCAACTGAATATAAGGTCTCTTGGCTATGATGTAGGAGTTGTTAGAATTAAGGATAAGTAATATAAACATTTTTAAAGGTAACACTATGAAAAATAACAAGCTTGAACTAACATGGATCGGGAAGGAAAAAAAGCCAAAACTTGAACCGCGAGTTTTGATTGAAGATTTTGAAAAGTCGTATTATGCTGAGCAAAGAATTTCAGAAAAAGACATCTATGATAATATGTTGATTTTCGGAGATAACCTCTTAGCATTAAAAGCACTGGATTCAAAACTACATGGTGGAATAAAATGTGTTTATATAGACCCTCCATTTAATACAAAACAGGCTTTTGAACATTATGATGATAATCTTGAACATTCTGTCTGGCTTTCCTTAATGAGAGATAGAATAGAATTAATATATTCTCTTTTAGCAGATGACGGCATATTATTTGTACATTTAAATATAGAAGAGTTAGCATATTTTCAAGTAATGTGCGATGGAATATTTGGTAGGGATAACTTAGTTCAGATAATAACCGTAAAGTCAGCCAGTACTGCAAGTTTCAGATCTATTAATACTTGCCCAGTAACTGTTGCAGAATATATATTAATGTATTCTAAAAAACGGGAAAAATATAATAGACCTATGCAATATGTTCCATCTCAGTACACTGAAGATTATGGCACCTACATAATAAACAGAGATCAAACAGTAGATAAATGGAAATTGCAATCTATTGCTGAAATAGTATATAATAATCATGGCTTTTCAGATTGGAAAGAAGCAAAAAAAGCTTGGGGAATTAATTGGAAACATATAAGATTGTTAGAAATGGCAGATTTTTCATTAAAAAATGCTAATTCTGTTGTTAGTTTAAATACTCTTCAAAAACCCTCTAAGCAAATACAAGAATTAATTGAATTATCATTTGATAACAGGGGTATTGTTTTTGAGTATAAAAGAGATAACAAGGACTCAATCTATATATATAATGGAAGGACTTTGGCTTTTTTGAGTTCTAAAATAAGAGAATTCAATGGTATTCCTCAACCATCAGAAGTTCTTACAAATATATGGAATGATATTTCATACTTAAGTTTAGGTCATGAAGGTGGAGTGGATTTTAAAAATGGAAAAAAACCAGAATCACTTATTAAACGAATTCTGGAAATTGCAACTGACGAAGGTGACATAGTTCTTGATTCATTTGCAGGTTCAGGAACGACAGGAGCGGTAGCACATAAAATGGGAAGAAGATGGATAATGGTAGAGCTCGGAGAACATTGTCATACTCATATTATACCCAGAATGAAAAAAGTTATAGATGGAACGGATCAGGGAGGCATAAGTAAAGATGTAAACTGGAAAGGTGGAGGTGGCTTCAGATATTATCGTTTAGCTCCTTCATTGCTGGAAAAGGATAAATGGGGAAATTGGGTTATAAGCAAGGACTATAATAAAGAACTTTTAGCTGAAGCAATATGTAAACTTGAGGGTTTTATTTATGCACCAAGTGAAACAATATTCTGGCAGCAGGGTTATTCCACTGAAAGTGATTATATCTATGTAACTACGCAAATACTTAATGAAGAGCAAATAAGGTTAATTAGTGAAGAAGTGGGAGAAAATAGAACTTTACTAATCCTTTGTCTTGCTTTCACAGCTGATGTTTCCAAGTTCAATAATTTAACTGTGAAAAAGATTCCAAAGCAGATATTAAACAAATGTGAATACGGTAAAGATGATTACAGTTTGAATATCAGGAATCTTCCTTTGATGGAGCAACCGGAAAAACAAAGCAATATATTTGAAGAGGGGGAAATATGAATCCTGAAAGAGAAGTAAATGCCATATCCGGTCGTTTAAGTTTGCGTCCTCCGCAAAGAAAGTCGTTGGAAATATTAAACAGGATAACAGAAATATATGATTTAAATTCTGCAATTATGGATAAGAAATCAATAAATTCTACCGAGGTTTTGAGCACGATAAAGAAAGAATTTCCCCAAATAAAGGATTTTGAAAGGGATTTTCCTTCTTTTTGTTTTGCTTTAGCAACGGGAGTAGGAAAAACCCGTTTGATGGGAGCTTTTATAACTTTTCTATACAGGGTTTTCGGTATATGTAACTATTTTGTTTTAGCACCCAATCTGACAATTTACAATAAGCTTCAACAGGATTTTACTCCCAATACACCTAAGTATGTTTTTAATGGGATATCGGAATTTGCTGTAAATCCTCCTGTGCTGATAACAGGAGATAATTATAATAAGCAATCTACTATTCAATCAGACAGGGCAGGACAAGCCATTATAGAGAGTGTAATAAGTGAAATTAGAATAAACATTTTCAATATCTCCAAAATAAATTCCGAAGTTAGAGGAGGTAAAGAACCAAGGATTAAAAGATTATCCGAATACCTGGGGCAAAGTTATTTTGAGTATTTAGCATCGTTGCCGGATTTGGTTTTAATAATGGATGAATCACATCGCTATAGAGCAACTGCAGGTGCAAGAGCAATAAATGAATTGAAGCCGATTTTGGGATTGGAATTAACCGCCACACCTTTTGTAGAAACAACCAGGGGACCTATTCCCTTTAGAAATGTGATCTATAGCTATCCTTTGGCGAAAGCAATGGAAGATGGATTTGTAAAAGAACCGGCTGTAATAACTCAGAAAAACTTTGATCCCAAAAACTTTAGCTCGGATGCTTTGGAAGAAATTAAACTGAAAGATGGAATAAGTTTGCATGAAATTACTAAAGTGGAATTAACCACTTATGCCAAGCAAAATGGAAAGCCACTTGTGAAACCTTTTGTTTTAGTTATAGCAAGAGATACATTGCATTCAGGGAAATTGCTGGAGACCATAAAATCAGATGATTTTTTTGGAGGCAGATATAAAGACAAAGTTATTCAAGTTGATTCCAGCGTAACGGGAGAAAAAGAAGATGAGATGATTGAGCGTTTGCTGAATGTGGAAAAGTGGGAAGAACCAACCGAAATAGTTATCCATGTAAATATGTTAAAAGAGGGCTGGGATGTTACCAATCTTTATACTATCGTTCCTTTAAGAGCAGCTAATGCCAGAATATTAATTGAACAATCAATTGGAAGAGGACTGCGTTTACCTTATGGAAAGAGAACAGGTGTTGATAGTATAGATCGTTTGAATATTGTTGCTCACGATAAATTTCAGGAAATATTGGATGAAGCAAATCGTCCGGGTTCCATAATTCATTTAGAGCAGTTTATTTTAGACCCTGATAAGGATTTGGAGGGTTTGCAGACAGTAGAAAGCTATCCGGAAAGTGAAACAATTTTTGCTGAAAAGCAAATTAATCCCGATCTGCAATATGAATACCCAGTTCAGAAACAGGAAGAACTCTTTACTTCTGAAATAGAAAAGAAAATTGCCCGCATAACTTATGAAATAATAAAAAAAAATGAAAATCAGCCAAACAGTAAAGCATTGACTGACGATTCTATCCAGCAACTCATTGTTCAGGAAGTAAAACAAAATCTTACCGGAGAACAGCTGGAATTGCAAGGGTTACTGGAAGAAGTTGATATTGCACGAATAGTTAAATCAACTACAGATTATGTAATAGACAAAATAATAGATATCCCGAGAATACTTTTATCCCCCGTTGGAGATATAACAATTGACTATCATCCGTTTGAGCTTGATTGCTCTAAATTGAATTATAATCCGGTGTCCAGAGAACTTTATGCACAATTATTAAGGACAAATGAGCAGCAACAGATTACCGGCAAATCCTATTTTATAAAAGAAACCCGTCTGGAGGACTATATTGTTAGAGAACTATGTAATTATGACGATGTTGCTTATGATGTTCATTCAGATTTTATTTATGAACTTGCAGGTCAGGCAGTAAATCATTTTCTAAGTTATTTAAAAGATGAAAAAGAAGTAACCAAAGTTTTGGTATACTATCAAAAAGCAATAGCAGAATATATTCATACTCAGATGGTAGAGCATCAATATGAAAGGCCAGTAGAATATGAAGTTGTCTTAAGTAAGGGCTTTACGGAACTAAAAAAATCGGCTTATACTGCAAGGAAAAATGATCAGGTATGTTATTTTCAAACAACCCCTGCTGATAAAAGTAAAATACCTTCAATGCTTTTCGGGGGCTATAAAAAGTGCCTTTATCAGATATGTAAATTCCAATCCTATCAAGAATTGCTTATGTCCAGAATACTGGAAAGAGATGCGCTAAAATGGTTTAAACCAGCTATAGGTCAATTTCAGATATTTTATAAAAAAACAGGAAGATATGAGGTTGAATATGTTCCCGATTTAATAGCTGAAACAGAAAATGAAATCTATATGATTGAAGTTAAATCTATTATGGAATTGGAAGATAGTATTGTATTAGCTAAAAAAGATGCTGCTATAAAATGGTGTAATCTTGCAACATCACACAATTTGAAACATTCTGGCAAACCTTGGTTTTATCTCTTAATTCCTCATAATGCAATAGGTGATTTTACTGATTTAATGTCTCTTGCTCAGCAGTATAAAGCATAAATATTTTTTATTTTGAATATAATGCAGTTGGTAAAAGAATGAACAGGATTAAAGTGAAAGGAAATTTTTCAGTGGAAGAGCTGAAAGAGAGAATGATTAGCAGTAAGGATATGGCTGAAAGGAAAAGATGGCAGGCATTGTATTTGGCAAAGACAGGAAAATATACTGTCAAAGAGATTGCAGATATAATAAAGGTTTCGGTTTATACTATCAATAAATGGGTATATAATTTCAATCACAAGGGTGAAGAAGGGATAAAGAGTCATAAAAAAGGTGGAAATCACAGTTCTTTTTTAAGCTGGCAGGAAGAGGAAGATTTTTTGGCTGAACTGAAAAGGAAGGCAGAAAGCGGTATACTTTTAACTGTTAAAAATATCAAGGCAGAACTGGAAAAAAAATTAGGTCACACTGTTTCCAAAGATTATCCTTATGATTTGCTTCACAGGCATAAATGGCAAAAAACAGTTTACCAACACAACCAGAAATGGCAGAGTAAAAGAAAGTAAGAAAAACATACATCAAAACAGAATTAGTGAAGGGGGAACGATCTTATTGTTTATCTTTCTTTGAACGGGGGGTTTACGCTTCCATCGCTTATTTAATAGTTGACGGGGACATCAACCTTCCGGGAAAACGATGTCCTCGTTGTTTTTTATGGTTGACGAGGACATCAACCTTCCGGAAAAACGATGTCCTCGTCGTTTATTATGGTTGACGGGGACATCAACCTTCCGGGAAAAACGATGTTTTCGTTGTTTATTATGGTTGACGGGGACATCAACCTTCCGGAGGAACGATGTCCTCCGGCTACACCTTTCCAGGAAGGATTGCTTACGCAATACGGATTCATTACTGATTCCATCCATAATGGGTAGGCAATGAGTAGGTAATGCAATTAAGGAAGGGATGAAAAAAAAGGATAACAGCTTATAAAACAAGATGATGTAAATATAAAAATAGTGCTTGACCGTAACTGGCATTGTTCAAATAAGGTATGCCTATAAAAGGAACTTGGGGAAAAAGGAAGCAGTGAAACAAAAACAGACACAAATTGAGGACTTTATCAGAGCTTTTAAGCAGGAAAAGCGTTTTTCTTCCACAATTGTAGCTGAAAATATAGAACCCTCTAAAGTGGCGCAAACGGATTTGTATCCTGAGGGTATTTTACCACCTGTGCAGAAATTACTGATAAACAGTGGAATAGAAAAGCTCTATATTCATCAGGCAGAGGCAATTAAAGCTCTTTTAGCAGGGGAAAATGTAGTTGTAAGTGCCGGGGTTGCCAGCGGGAAAAGTTTGGTTTATCAGTCAGTTATTTTAAACAAAATAGTGCAAAATCCGCAAAGTAGAGCTTTACTTCTTTTTCCTACAAAGGCATTGGCACAGGATCAGGCACAGAAAATGCAGACACTTTGTAAAGAGCTGAACAGACAAAATTCTGCTATGCCTGCAATAATAAATGGTATTTACGATGGCGATACGGCAACGGATTTACGGGGAAAACTGCGTAAACAGGCAAATATTCTATTTACCAATCCTGATATGTTGCATTTGGGTATTTTACCGAATCATACTTTGTGGAGTGCATTTTTCTCCCGTTTAGTTTATGTGATAATTGATGAGGTGCATATTTACAGGGGAGTTTTCGGTTCGCATACGGCAAATGTAATCAGGCGTTTGAAACGCATTACTGCTGTTTATGGTCAAAAACCGCAGTTTATTTTCACTTCCGCTACTTTAGCCAATGCGCGTGAACTTGCCGAAACCCTTATTGAAGAGCCGGTTGTGTTGATAGATAAAGATGGCTCTCCTAAAGGAGAAAGGCATTTTTATATTTGCAATCCACCTGTTATTGAGCCCGCTTTAGGCATCCGGAGAAGTGCTACCCAGGAAATAAGCAGTATTGCCAAAGGTCTTTTACAAACAAATTTACAGGCGCTTCTTTTTACCGGCAGCCGACGCAGTGTGGAACTCATTTTTCGTTATTTAACCAGTGATCAGAAATTGGCAGATAAAGTCCGCAGTTACAGAAGCGGTTATTTAGCTGAAGAGCGCAGAAAAGTGGAAAATGATTTGCGCACAGGTAAAATCGGTTTAGTAATTTCTACCAATGCTTTAGAGCTGGGAATTGATATCGGAGGTCTGGATGCTATCCTTTTAAATGGCTATCCCGGAACAATTTGTGCCACCAGACAAGAAGCCGGTAGAGCAGGAAGAAAAGGAAATCTGTCTCTATGTATTTTGGAAGCAAGCGGAAATCCTTTAGACCAATATATTTGTCAGCATCCCGAATATATTTTTGCCAACAACCCTGAACAGGCATTAATAGACCCCGATAACAGCGAAATTTTACGCCTGCAACTGCTTTGTGCCATAAGTGAAATGGCTTTGAAGGATGGAGAAAATTTTGGTGCCTTGAGTTTTGCTGAAATTCAAGGTCACCTCTTTGCCCTTGAGGATGAGGGTTTAATAAAACATATCGGTAACCGCTATATTGGTTTGAGCGGAAAATATCCTGCCGGAGATGTTTCTTTACGCAATGCGGGAAATCAATTTCAAATTCTGGCAGATGACGAATTAGTCGGTTGGGTAGATTCCGGAAGCGTAAAATGGATGACACATCCTAATGCCATTTACCTCCATCAGGGTGAAACCTGGGTGGTTAAAGAACTGAATACGGAACAGAAAAAAGTGATTTTAGAGCCCGTTCAGGTAAATTATTACACGCAGGCGACTCAATTCACTGAAATTGCCTTGAACAAGTTATTGCGCTTAGAAAATGTTACCGGAGGTAGAAAACACTTTGGGGAAGTGACAGTTACCAAAACTATAACCGGCTTTAAACGCTTGCGGTTTTGGACAATGGAAGTTTTGGATCAGGAGGAACTTGACCTGCCACCCGAAATTATGCAGACCAGGGCATATTGGATATCCCTTTCGGAAGAAACAGTGGAAAGAATCCGTGAGCAGGGTTTGTGGAATAACGATAAAAATGATTACGGTAATAAGTGGGAAGAAATTTGTGAAAAAATCTGCCGGCGAGATAATTATCACTGCCGGAATTGTGGAGCTACAGGGGATTTGGAAGTTCATCATATAATTCCTTTTCGGCGTTTTGAAGACCCTGACGAAGCCAATGAGCCGGATAATCTTGTTGCTTTGTGTCCACGCTGTCACCATTTGGCAGAAACAAGAGTGCATATTCAAAGCGGTTTATCTGCCTTAGCTTATCTGCTTGGTAATTTGGCACCTTTTTTTGTAATGTGCGCACCTCAGGATTTGGGTGTGCATAGTGAAGATAAATCCCCCCTGGCACTTGGCAATCCTGTAATTGTTATTTATGATAATTTTCCCGGGGGAATAGGTCTCAGCCGGAAATTGTATGAATTGCATAATCAACTTTTGTATGCAGGAATAGATAGAATTCAAGGTTGTGCTTGTGAAAACGGCTGTCCTGCCTGCGTGGGTCCTGTAGCGGAAAACGGTATAGGTGCAAAGGAAGAAGCACTGGCTATATTGAAAGAACTGATAAAGAAATGAAGAATGAAGAAGGAATTAAATCAGGAGATATTTGCGTCTTCATAGCCGTATCTTGTTTAATATCTTAATGGTGCAAATGACTAATAACGACTTGGCAGCAACACAGATTTTACATATAACACGGATTTTGTAACATTATAATTCTTAAGCAAATAAATCCTGTTAATCCAGTTATTTTAAGTTCATTCTTCATTTCTCAGCTTTTTCTTGCTTTTGTTGAATTTTGCTGTAGTTTATCTATAAAAAAGAAGATAATGCCCATACAGAAAAAAAAGGGGTAATAGGTGAAAAAAGCATTATTAGTAACTGTGCTGTTAATAGCCACAATTCTGTTGTTTGCTCTTCCTGCAGAATTTAGCCGTTCCCAAAATCCGGAACTTTATAAAGAACTTTCTGCAAAAGCTAAAAACAATCTGAAACATTTAACTTTAGAGCAAAAGCAGCAATACAAAGACCTGCTGAAACAATATCCCGATATTTTGATGAACTATTTACTTGCTTACGAAAGTGACAGTAATTTGGCAGAAGCCAATCCTGAAGACATAAAAAGCAATTATGAAACAATTTGTGCTCTGCTGAATAAAAAAGGATTGAATTATCCTGTTGACTTTTTCCTTTCCTATGTAGCCAAACAAACCGTTTCTGATGAACCCCTTACAGCTTATAGGAACATATTATTGAAAGACGGTCTGCAAAATATAATCAATACGACGAATACGGATCTGGAAAAATATCATGCTGTAACTCTCTGGTGTGTTTCCCGGATTCAATTTCAACAGACCTCCGGAAGAGATCAAAGTCCTCTGGATATAGTGCAAAAATCCTTAATCGGACGCTGTGAAGAAATGCAGATTTTACTTGTTTCTGCCTGCAGAACAATTGGACTTCCTGCCCGTCCTGCATATACACCTTGGTGGGCTCATACGGA
>ERZ795056.4126-NODE-4126-length-15169-cov-6.173879_pt1 | contig 15169 bp, 10 predicted proteins | sample MGYA00375140_ERZ795056 | MGnify/ENA primary metagenome ERZ795056 (study PRJEB30185, sample SAMN05720227) | activated sludge metagenome | isolation source: Anaerobic digester | place: USA | collected 2015-03-09 ...
TGTCGTCGTGTGTCGCGCGGTGCACGCGCGAGCAGATGAAAGGCCTCCGCGGGGAGGCCGGCGAGACGCCATCGCCTACAACAAGGGATGGCGCCGATGCACGCTATTCACGATGGAGCCCCCACTTTTTGCGGGCAGCGTGAACCCGGTGTCACTTGCAGATCGGCTGGCCGTAGCCGCCGCACGCCGGTTCATTCCATCCGGTCCCTCCGGGGCCGCCGCAGGTGCCCCGCGTGTAATTTTGCTTCCACAGATAGGCGCCGGGGATCTGCGCCGACGCATAGGAATTGCACGGTGCGGGGCCGGTGATGGAGGCGCTCGAGCTGCAACTGGCGGAGTTGCCCGTGCGAGGGCCGCAGGAGTGCGTCTTGGTCTCGGCGTTGCAGGTCGCCGAGGCGAAGGTGGCAACGGTCTTGATGGCGTTGATGTCGCAGGTGTTCTGGTAGGTGGCCGAGGCGCTGGCGTCCACGCCACAGGCGATCGGACCGGCGAAGGCGGACCCGGACACCAGTACCGTGCAGCGAGGCGTGACCGCCTCGGTGTCGAGGGCCAGCGGAGATGCGTGCAAGTCGGCGATGATGCTGCGGACCTCGATCAGCTGTTCGCGGGTCTCCTCGCTCTGGTTGACCTCGAGGGCGCGGACGAACTCGTCCTCGACCTGCTCGAGGCTGGCGATGGCATGCAGTGTACCGGCCTCGCCAATACCGACGAACTCCTGCTCGCCTGCATCGTCGAAGCGGGTCCAAAGGCCCTCCTCCAGCGCGACCCAGCCCTCACCGAGGCCGAGTTCGGCCGGGGTGACGACTGCCTCATCATTGGCCTCGGGCGTGACGCCCGCCGAATCGAGGTCAGGGTTGCAGGCGGCGCCGAGGAGAACGCAGGTGGCGAGGAAGTTGCCGAATCTCTTGGTGATATTGTACATGGTGGTATCCAGGGATGGGTTGGTGAAGCTCGTTGTCATGGCTCGCTTCGCATTCCGCGAGTGCGATGAAACCTGGATACCTCGGTTTCGCTCCGCGGAGATCCCACACGGTTCCCAAATTGGTGCTGTCGGAACCGTGTCAGATCAGCCGCTTGATAGAACGAGCGCGGCAGTGTAGGAAGCACGGACGAGTCATGATGCAGGTACCCTCGGCGCGGCTCCTCATTTCTTGCGACGGTGCACTCGTGACGGTGTACCCGGGCGGCCTGATCGGCCGTCTGGCGGGCGCCGAGGTGATGATTACGGATCCCCGCGTGTCCGAGGCGCATGCGCTGGTGAGCCTGCGTAGCCGCTCGCTGAAATTGCTGGCGCTGCGTGGAGGGCTGGCGGTCGATGGTCGTGAAGTCGACTCTGTGACGCTCGAGCGCGGGCTACGGGTTGAGCTCGCGGATGGTCTGTTCGTCACGGTCGAGGGCGTCGAGTTGCCGACGCACATGCTGGTGCTCTGTGGCACCGCGCCGGGGCCGGTGGAGCTCAGGTCGTCGACGCACTCCCTGCTCCTCTGCGACGCTGGTGGACCACCGACAATCCGCCTGGTGTCGGGCTTCGTGCCGAACGCGGCGGGGCACATCTGGTACTCTGGCGATCGTCTGTGGTTCCGCATGCGCGGTGCGGAGCCAGAAGTGATCCAGGCGGGCGGGCAGTGGAACGTAGAGGGCTGCGCTCTGCGGGTGATCCGGGTGCCGCTGACCGGGACCAGTGACACGATTTCAGAGAGCGCACGCCCACCACTTGAGCGCCCGAACCTGGTGATCATCGCGCGCTACACGACGGTCCACATGCAGCGCGATGGCGGGACCGCGGTGCTCACCGGGAAGCCGGCGAACTTGGTCAGCGAACTGGTCCGCTTCGAGGGTAAACCGGTCCCGTGGGAGACGCTTGCGCGCCAGATCTGGGGCGAGCGAACGGACCGCGGCTCGCTACGAGACAACTTCGATGCGACCTGCAGCCGGCTCCGCCGGCAGCTCCGCGAGCTGGCGATCCGCGAGGACCTGGTGTCGCTCGACGGCTCGGGTAACGTGGAGCTGGTGCTCCACATCGGGGACCGCATCATCGACGAGACTTGAAGATGATGTGCACTGGAGATGGATGAGCCTGCCGCGGCCCTCGGCATGGCATGGGCTGATGCGCCGCCTCACGAGGCCCTGAATCGACTGATCACGTACGGGGCTGGGGCTGGGGCCGTGGTCGGCGAACCCGCCGCTTCGCGAGTGTGCAGCTTCGCTGGAGATCACCTCCGCGTTGGGGTCGGACTTTCTTCTCCGACCCCTGCCTCTTCACGAGCCCCTTCCTTACACCTACCGCGATCGATGGATCGCCTGTGTGTATCGGCCACGCAGCCTTGCCGCACGTGTTCGTTGCATGCACGATGACCTGTATCACGGCGACGCGGGCATGGGCCCAGCGCGCGAGGAGGCGGTCATGTCGGAGCAACGAGTGCCGGGCGTTCATGCCATCGGCGACGGGGACACCTTCCTCGTCCGCCGTGATGGCGGGGTTTTCCAGATTTTGCTTGGGGGTCAGGGCGGCGGCCTTGCGCTGACGTTCGTTCGTTGTGAGAGCCCGGTGGTCGTCGAGGGCCACCGGGCCAGGCGCTCGCCCTTCTTCGTGGAGGAGGCGTCGTGACTGTTCACCGCATCATTCTCGCGGCCGAGCTTCGGGCCGGCCCTGCGACCATCATCGTCGCGCTCGGTGACCGCACCATCCGCAGCCGGGCGGCGATCGTGGTCGTCGAGCCGCACGGTGTGGTCCGGGTCGCCTTCGAGTCGGGCGACATCCTCTCCTTGAGTGCTCGCTCGGCGCTCGGCGTCATCGACCCGCCCAGAGGCCGCCGCGCCCCGGGGTCGCGGCGGGCGGGCTGAGCCATGCATGTCGTGCATACCTGCGGGGAATGCCCGTCCTGTCACGTTGAATCGCCGGCCCAGGGCCCCAGGTTGCGGACCCGTGTTTTGTGCCGGGGCGCCCGGAACGACGTGGGGCCGAACGTTTCTTGTACTTTCGTTGCTCTTAATACTGATAGACCGGGGAGACGAACATGGACGAGCGACCGACCGTGATCCCCGGCTCGAAGGGCTGGACGCCGCAGCTCGAGGGCGGGCGGCTGAAGCCCGGTACGCGCCTGGGGGACCGCTTCGTGGTGCTCGAGCACATCGGCGCCGGCGGCGGGGCCGTGGTGGCCACGGCGCGCGACGAGCAGCTCCGGACCGTCGTGGCGATCAAGATGCTGCGCTCGCGCGACGCGGAGCTGCAGCGGCGCTTCGCCCGTGAGGCGGAGATGCTGGCGAACGTGAATCACCCGTCGATCGTGCGGGTGCTCGCCCACGGCCGTGAGGGCGAGGATGTGTACATGGCGCTCGAGCGGATCGAGGGTCCGAACCTCGGCGAGCGCCTTGCCGCCTCGGGGCCGTTGCCGTGGCGGCAGGTCGTCGAGATCGGGATCCAGATCGCCGACGCCCTCGACACCGTCCATCACAAGGGTCTCATTCACCGGGACGTGAAGCCCGCCAACATCATGCTCGCCGGGGGCGGCGGGGAGGTGCGCGCGACGCTGATTGATTTTGGTTTTGCCCGTATTACCGATGAATACCGGGACCCCGCAGGGTTCACGCCGGAGCCGCGCCGGCGGACCGATGCCGGCCTGGCGATCGGGACACCGGGCTATCTGCCGCTCGAGGCGGGCCTCGTGCCCGCGGATGAGCGCTTCGACGTGTTCGGCCTCGGGGCGACGCTGTACGAGCTGCTGACGGGCCAGCTTCCGGGCATCGAGCCGATCCGGCCCCTGGACGAGGTCAACCCCGCCTGCGACGCACCCGCGGATCTGGTGCCTGTACTGGCGGCTGCGCTGGCGCTCGAGCCCGAGGACCGCACGCAGAGCGCGGCGGAGCTGGGCCGTGCCCTCGCGGCCATTCGCGCGGCGCACCCGGAGCGCAGGACCTCGGCGCGGTTCGACGGTCGTTATGAGCTGCTGGGCCTGCTCGGGACCGGCGCGAAGGGGGATATCTATCTGGCCAATCATCGCAGCGGCCACGATGTCGCGCTCAAGTTCCTCCGCGCGACCGACCCTCATGATCTGCGCCGCTTCGAGCGCGAGGCGAAGCTGCTCGCGCTCCTCGACGCGCCGGGCCTGCCGCGCTTCTTCGACTATGCGCCCGACGCGGCGCGGCCCTACATCGCCATGGCGCGCGCTCCGGGTGTTCCTGCCGTGCGGTTCTGCCGGACGAGCGACAAGGTCCGGCTCAAGTACGCGGAGGTGGTCGAGGTCGGCCTGCAGCTGGCGCGGGTGCTCGCCCTGCTGCACGAGCGCGGGGTCCTGCATCGCGACATTAACGCCAACAATGTGATGATCGAGCTGCATCGTACGCCGAAGGTCACGCTGCTGGACCTCGGCTGCGCGGCGTTGACTGATATCTATTACACGCACGCATCGCTGCGCTATCTGACGCCTCCCGAGGCTCGTGTCGAGATCCCCGACGGTGGGATCGAGACCCTGGCCTGGTCGGCGCCCGAGGTCCGCGCGGGCCAGGGCTGGACCGACCGGAGCGATGTCTATTCGATGGGCCTGCTGCTGTATCGCCTGCTCACCGGCAGGCTGCCGCCGGTGCCGGGCAGCGACGAGCCGGTCCCCATTCACAAGCTCGCACCGGCCTGCCCCGCGGACCTCGCCCGCGTCGTGCGGCTGAGCCTCCAGCCGCGGCCCGGGGATCGACCAGACGCTGCACAGCTGGTGATGGAGTTCCAGGAGATGCTCGAGCATGAGGTAGCGGACGAGGGGGTCGATGAACCGATGGCGCCATCACCATCTGGCGTCGGCGCCATGGCGACTGCCGAGGCGGCCGTGGTACCGGTGGTGACGTTGCCAGTTGCCGTCGCGGCCGCTCGAACCCCGCGCTGGAGAGGGGCGGCGATCGGGGTGGTGGGGGCGGTTGTTGGCGCGATGATCGTACTCGTGATCGAGGCTGGCCTCCCGGCGTCGGCCGAGGTCCAGCCGCTCGTGCTGTCGGTCGACGAGCCGCCCATCCAGGCACACCACACGGGGCCGGTCGTGGTGCCGCGTCTGCCCCCGAGTCCACCCGCGCCCGCGTCGCCGCTCCCCCGCGATGAGCCGATCCATGCAGGGCAGGGCGCGTCGGTCGTGCGACCCGCCCTCGTGCCCCATGCGGCTCCCCGGGCAGGCCGCCGCGAGACCACCTTCGCGGGCGTGATGGCTGGTCTGGAGTCGAGGGTGGAGGGCTGTGCAACGAGGGCGGGCATCGAGCGCAAGCCCTACACCGTGCAGGTTCGCTTCGTGCCCGGAAGCGGCGAGGTCGACCAGGTTCGCGTGGCCCGGCTCGATCAACAGCACGACTTCACGCGCTGCGTCGATCAACTCGTTCGCCGCGCCCGGCCGCCGATCGGTGACAGCCCGATCGAGTCGTTCACATTCCTCTCCGACCTGGCCAGGACCGGAAAGTAGACGGTGATGATGACTCCGCTCATGCTGTCTTTTCTGCTCATCCAGGCCGCACCGATCCCTGTGCGGGAGGACCCCGTCGTGGCGCAGCGCGCCGTCGCCGAGGCCCACGCTGCGCGACGCTCGTTCAGCGAGGCGGGGGAGGCGTACATCAAGCTGGCGTCGATGCAGGGCATTGTGCGGCGTGACGAGCTCGACCGGGCCCACCTGAACTTCGACTCGGCGTACCTAACCTCCAACATCACCCGCCACCTCTGCCGCGCGCTGCAGGTCGCCGAGATGACGATCGCCGAGGGTGGCTTCGAGGATGACCAGGAGGCGAAGTTCTGGCAGGACACCCGCGACGACGATCTCCAGCGCCTGCAGGCGGATGCACGCGCGACGGGGCGCGCCAACTGCCGCTTCATGGCGGGTGGCGATCGGCCACGCGTAACCGTCGCGCTGCTGGCCGACGATGAGGCCGATCCGCTGTTGCCCACCATGCAGGTTGAGCCCGGGCCCGCCGCTGATGCCGGTTCACGCCTCACGAAGGCGGAGCGGGCCGGGCATAGGCAGCGCGCGCAGACGGCATCCGGCGCGGTGCTCGTCGGCGTGGGGCTTGGTTCGCTCGGACTGCTCGCGGGTGTGCTTGACCTCCATCGCCGTCAGGCCCAGGTGATGGACCGGATGACCGACGAGGCAAAGGCCGCCGGTGGCTTCACGACGGCGGGCCTCCTGCAGCACGACCGGCTCTACGACGACGCCCTGCGCACCCGGCACGCGGCGATCGGACTCGGCGTCGCTAGTGCAGCCGTTCTCACAACTGGCATCGCTCTGCTGGTGACCCGCAAGCGGGCCGCACGCGCCCTCGCCGTGTACCCGCAAGGCGGATTACATGGCGGCGGTGCGACGCTGCGGCTGAAGTTTTGAGGTCGTCGATGGAGATGATCATGCGAGTTACCAACCTCTTGCTGATGCCCCTGCTGCTCGCCGGCTGCATCGACCAGCTCCACGAGGAGGCCCACGCGCTGACATACATCGACGCGCAGACGACGAGCTCGAGCGGTGAGCCCGTCCCGCCGACAACGACCCAGGCCGCAACCGGCGGTGTCCAAACCGTCACCGGCGAGACGACCCTCGAGCAGACGACCGCGGCGATCGACGACACGGGCACGACCGCGACCACCGGCGAGGCCATCGACCTGCCGCCGACGATCGACCTGTTCACGGCGACGCCCGGCCAGCTCAGCGAGGCCGGCAAGTCACATCTCGAGCTGCAGACCAGCGCCGACGTCGTTCAGGTCCGGCTGTTCCAGAACGATGCGCAGATCGCCGACCTCAAGCCCTCCGCGTTCCCGTACACCTACGAGGCGTTCTCGGCCAAGAGCAACGGCGACCCGCACACCTTCCGGGTCGAGGTCACCGACGCCGGGGGCCAGACGGCGATGAAGGAACTCAAGCTCAAGGTGCTGCTGCCGGCCTCGGGGTCCGAGCGGTGCCTGTTCCAGGACATGGGCGCCAAGGGCAGCGCGATCCTGGGGCTGGTGCACGGCACCGATGCGATCGTCGCGGTCGGCTGGCGTGACACCGGCGCCGGCCCGCGCATCGTGATCTGGAAGCTCGACAAGAAGAGCTGCACCGTGCTGCCCGGTTGGCCGCGCACGATCGCCAGCTGGAATCCCCTTCTGGCGGGGCAGACCTCGCGCGCGGTCGGCGTGGCGCTCGACGAGTCCGGCTACATTGCCGTCGCCGCGAACCTCTGGCCCGGCGGCAAGCCGCAGCTCTACGCGGCGCTGTTCACCCCGGAGGGCGTGCCGATCTGGGAGCGCACCGGCGATGTCGGCGAGGAGGCCGCGGGGATCGCCACGGGGGCGGACCACCGCGTCTTCGTCGTTGGCGTGAGGCGGACCAGCGACAACCCGATCCGGACGGACGCGAGGATCTGGGGCTTCCAGTTCGTCGAGGGTATCGTGACGGAGTGGGTCACGGATCTCAAGGCGCCGTTCACAGCCGATGAGGCGGACCCTGATCTCAAGAACCTCCGAAGTGAGCGCGCCCGGGCCGTGTTGGTCCAAGATGACGAGGTGTTCGTCGTGGGCGAGCGAGAGTTCACGGATGGCAACTTATTTCTGTACACCCGGACTTTCGTCGCTCGCTACTACTTCTTCGGCCAGGTTGTCGGGTCGCCCTGGACCTCCCCCGGTGACTATCTTCCTCATGAAGGGATGAATGCCATCGGCCGGTGCGGGGCCGACCTCATCGCGGGGGGCTGGAGCCGCGACAAGCCTCCAGGCTCAACACCCGTGCCGCTGATGCGCTGGATCAAGCCGGACGGCACATCGACGGAGGGGCACAGCGAGTTGCTGCCCACGACCCAGACGTTCGGCATTGGCTGCGACCGCGAGGGGAAGATCGTGAGTGGTGGGACGGGAGGTGGAGGCGAGCTCAATACCCAGGTATTCGCGTCCTGGGACCTGAAGAAGCCGCCTCTGATCTACGACGCCGGGGTCGCGGGTGATGACGCCACGCTCGCGTTTGCGTGCGATCCTCAGACGAGTTTCTGCGCCGGCGGCGGCTATCGGGCCCCTCTCGCGTTCGTCCGGGTCTACCATCCTTAGGCCCCGACTCGCCTCATCCCGGCGACGGCACAAAATCGTCGCACAGGTCGACGACGGCGCTGACAGCCTCGGCAAGAAAAAGGTCATACGTCTTCTCGCAGATCGAACCGATGAACCCGTGTTTCACGCCCTCGACGAGGAGGCGGAGACGGTTCTTGTTTGGATTGAAAATTCCAGGCCAGCAGAGCTCCCATTGCCCCGCATCGACATCCGTCGTCAGGACGAGCACGGCATATGCGTCATCGTCACCATTCTTCGCGGTGCGGAGTGCCTCGATCCACGAGTCCACCGAGCCTGCAGAGTCCTGATCGTAGGTGTCCTGGATCAGCGTGACGACCAGGAGCGCGTCATCCCGCAGGAAGCCCTTGTTGCACCCTTTCGGTCCGTTTAGCTCGGGCGAGAGCGCCTGCACCATCGCCTCGGCGGTGATGCCAGCCCCGTCGATGCCAACCTGGGCGATGCAGGTGAACGCCTCCGTCAGATTTGGCTCGCCGTCGATGATGTAACGTTTGCCGCCGACTAGCTCGCAGCGCCGGTTTGACGCGCTCTCACCCGCCGGAAAGGTGACGCCGGCACCCATGATCTTCTTGTCGCACTGGTCGAGCACGGCCCCACATCCGGGTGGTGTTCCCAGCGGATCACAGTACTCGCCGTCGCAGTACTTGCAGTCGTCGAGGAGCCAGATAGCATCCGCGTCGGCCGAGATGATGTGCACGTCGAAGTCGGGGAGCTGCGCCTCGATCGCCGCCATGAACCCGGGGAAGCTGTCCAGGAGCTGCTGCTGGTGCGACTTCATGGTGCCCGCGGCGCTGACCACGAACAGGAAGTCGATCTTGCCCTGGCACCCCTTGGGCAGCGAGGAGCCGAAGTCCGGCATGCCCATGTCGAGCACGAGCGTGTCGCTGGTCCCGGTGCTCGAGGACGACGACGAGGAGGACGCGGAGCCATCCGCTGCCGCTGCCCCCGTCGACGCGGACGAGCTGCCCGCCGCCGTGCTCCCCGAGCCCTCCGATGCTGCCGGCACGGTCGTGGCCGCCGCCCCGGTCCCGGCCGACAAGCTCGTCGCACCGTTGCCACCACCGCCGCAGGCGATCAGCCCGGTAACGGCAATGGCGAAGCTGGCGCGCAGGTGACGCATCAGGGCAGGTTAGCGGAACCGCGCCCCCCTGTCACGCGGCGTCCTGACGCCGCGGTGTGGAGGCGGTCGGCGGCAGCGGAGCATATGGGCGGCGGTCGCCAATGGTGCGTACCCCGCGCCTGCGCTGAGGGTCCGCCGCACTCAATCCTCCGGCGGCTCGGAGTATTGCTCGGGGAAGAGCCCCAGTCGCTTCAGGGCCTTGATATAGCCGGTGCGAGCGAGTCCGGCGAGCTTCGCCCCGCGCACGGTCCACCTGCGTCGAGGTCATCGAGGCGCATTCGGTGGTGGCCTTGAGCTGGCGAACGTTCCCGGGCCACGTGGAACGGCGGAGCGCGGCACGCGCCGCAGGACGGAGCTCCCGGGGTGGCAAGCCTTCGACGCTCGCCAGAATGGACCCACCTCCGCTACGCAGAACGGACCCACCCGCAGTACCCCGGGCGGAGCCCAGGCGTGGACGCGGACCAGCCGCGCAGCACCCCCCCGATCACCTCGCTACGCCGCCGGTTGCCGCGCCCTCCCTCACTGGCGGGGCCGACAGAACACTCGGCGTTTCCAGCCCCTTCCATTTCCGGGTCGAGCGCCACTCACTGAGCTTGACCTCGTCCCGAATCTCGGCGCAGGCAGCGAGGATGTGGTGGAGGTCCTCCTCACTGAGGCCGCAGTGGACGGACAGCCGCAGGATCGCCCGGTTCCGGGCAGTGGCAGGGGGACAGAAGATGGCGCCGAAGATCTCATGGGCCGCTAGCGCGTTGTACAGGGTCAACGCGAGCGGCTCACGCCCTGGCTCGAGCGCGATGATCTGCTCGGTCCCCGAGGATACGAAGTAACCTAGTTCGTGAAGTCCGGAGCGGATGCGCCTGGCATTGCTGTGCAGGCGTATCCGCTGTGCATCGGCGTTTCGAATGAGGGCAAGCGCCGCCTCGAGGTGGGCGAGATCCTGCTGTTGCAGCGCCGAGCTGAAGATGGCGGGCACGCTCGTGAAGCGCAGGTACTCGGCGAGCACCGGGTCACAGGCGACAAGTCCCCCGCGGCCGGCGAAGGCCTTCGACAGGCTCGCGGTCACGGCGTGCACCCACGGTTGAAGTTTCAGGGAGGCTACGAGCCCCTCGCCATGCGAGCCGTGGGTGCCGAGTGCGTGGGACTCATCGATGACTACGAAGCAACCCATCTCGGCGGCGGCCCGGGTCAGGGTCGCCAGCGGGCACAGCGTGCCGTGTGTGCTGTAGACCGAATCCGCAACAACGAGCCCCGGACCGCGCTGACGGATCTGGTTACACAGGTCCTCCACGTCGTTATGACGGAACGCGACCGCATCGGCACGAGCGCTCAGGATGCCCTCGCGGAATGACGCGTGGGCCATCATGTCGAGATACACCGGGACGCCTGGACTGGCGACGCTCTGGAGCAGGCCGGTGTTCGCGGCGAAGCCAGACTGGCATAGCATCACCGCCGGATGACCCAAGAAGGCCGCGAAGTCAACCTCCAGCCGCTCCTGGGGGCCTCCCTGTTGAAATACCGCGGACATCAGAGTCCCGCGGTCGCGCATGCTCGCTGCCGTTGCATGGGCCGCCGCCAGCTCCGGGGCGGCGGTGAGGTCGAGGTAGTCGTTGGTGTCGAGGCGGATGGCACGCGGTCCGGGGTGGCGGCCGCGAAAGAGATGCTGACCGCCCCAGTCCTCCCGGACCCGGCGGAGGTAGACGACCTCCATGCGGCGGCGTACGAAATCGGGCAGATCTGAGTTCATAGGGACCGTCATTCCTTCCCGTTGGTTTGCAGAGGAGTTGAAGGACATAATAGCGATTCTCGCCGGTTCTGAGTGGCACAAAATCTGCCCGTGAGGCCATGTGCCGGCCGCGGGTCGCCCCCGGGACCGGAGCTCCGATTCACGGCTTGCCATCGACAACAGAATCCCACACGGAGCGTAGCGATCGATAGTTCGCGGGACTCCAGTCACCTAAACGGGGCTCCAGTCACTCAGCGAAGCCGCCGCACCGGTGGAGAATCTGCCGCGCGTGGAGATTGTGCTGCTGCCGCCCGAGGTGCAGCAGCAAGGGCTTGCGGGTCGGCGAGGAGGTCCGCGAAGTCCTCGAGCGTCGGCCCGCATCGATGGTCGTGGTCGTGTCCGGCGGCGGGGGCTCGCCGCAGGCGCGCTCCTCCTCGCCGTCCGGCGCAGTACACACAATGGGCGCCGCCTCGGCCGCGGCGCTCGATGATCTTCGGCCGCGCGATGCCCGCGCGATGCGACTCTACAGGCCGCAGGGGTGCATCCCCGCACTCAATCCTCCGGCAGCTCGGAGTATTGCTCGGGGAAGAGCCCCAGTCGCTTCAGGGCTTTGATAAAACCGGTGCGATCGAGTCCGGCGAGCTTTGCTCCGCGCACGGTCCATCCGCGTTCATTGCCCACACGCCTGAGAATATCGCGGTAGTACACGCGCTCGTACTCCTCCTTCGCCTGGGCCACGGGCAATCGCAGGGTCCAGCCCAGGTTCAGGTCGCGGGCCGGAGATTCACCAGGCTCGTCGAGCCGAAGCTCGTCGGGCTCGATGACCGGGTGCGTCGAGGTCATCGCGGCGCATTCGAGGGTGGCCTTGAGCTGGCGAACGTTCCCGGGCCACGTGGAACGGCGGAGCGCGGTACAGGCCGCAGGACTGAGCTCCCGGGGTGGCAAGCCGTCACGTTCGCTGGCTGCCATCAGGAAGCGGCGCGCGAGCATCACGATATCGGCCCCGCGCTCGCGCAGTGGCGGGACCTCCACGATCTTGAACGCGAGCCGAAAGTAGAGGTCCTCGCGGAATTTGCCCTGACTCATCATGAGGCGCAGGTCCCGATGCGTCGCCGCGATCACCCGGACGTTGACCTTGCGTACGGTCGCATCGCCCAGCCGGACGACCTCCCCGCGCTCGAGCGGTCGCAACAGCTTGGCCTGGAGCTCGAGCGGCAACTCGCCGAGCTCGTCGATGAACAGCGTGCCGCCGTTGGCCTGCTCGAACAGACCGGCGTAATCACGCACCGCCCCGGTGAAGGAGCCCCGGGCGTGGCCCAGGATCTGCGACTCAGCCAGCTCGCGCGGCAGTGCAGTGCAGTCCAGCACCACGAAGGGCCCCGCGGCTCGGGCCGAGGCGTCGTGCAGTCCGCGGGCGACCAGCTCCTTGCCGGTACCCGTCTCGCCGGTGACGAGGACCGGCAAGCGCTCGGCGAGAGCGGCGACACGCTCGAGCTCCGCGAAAGCCTCGCGCATGATCGGACTGTCGCCGTAGAGTTCGCCGAAGTGATCCCGATCAGAGACCGGCATACTGACGGTGGCGGTGCTTACGATCTTGATGCTAGTGCCGCCGACGCGGAACACCGCTCCAAGCTCGAGCAGGGCCTCGTGAACCCTTGTACCCTGGATGTACACGCCGTTCCTGCTGTTGAGGTCCCGCAGCCAGATCCCCTGCTCCTGGACCAGCAGCTCGAAATGTGTGCCGCTGACCAGCTCGTCGTGGATCACGAGCTCGTTGGAGTCGCTTCGCCCGGCCTTGACGAGCCGGCCCCGGCACAACTCGATCTGGTGCTGCTTGCCCCGGTCCGGACCTTCAACGACGACGAGCACCAACCGTCCGAGGCGGCGATGGGTTGACATGGGTGGAGGCTCCGCGGGGACTGTCTGGGGGCTCGGCAACGCGTCTTGTGGTCTTGTATTATCGTTCATTGTTGCTCCATTTCGGAGGGTCCGACTTTATATCGTACAATCGCCATTAGCCGTGGCCACACATGATGACATCCATATCCTTGCACGGCAATTAGCCTGCCCCATCTCACGGGACGATTTTCTGCTCGGTAATCCATCGTTCTACCTCTTTTCGCTCCTTGGTCTTGCCTTCGCCGGCATCACTGAACCCATCACGCGCCTTCTTCGCCTCGACTAGTGCGCCGGTAATGTCCCCGGTCGGGAGGAGTGCCCTGGCGAGATTGAAGTGCGCTGCCATTTCCTCGGGCTGTACACCTTCGTGTGTATCGTAAATAGTCAGGGCGCGCTTGAGAAGCGGGATGGCTTCACTGGGCCGACCTTCGTCGAGATATGCTGTCGAAATATTATTCAGGGCAAGGGCGACGTTAGGATGGTTAGGACCCAATGCCTGCTCCCAAATGATCAGGGTGCGCTGGTACAGGCTCCGCGCCTTTGCGTATTCTCCTTGAGCATTGTGCAGGTTAGCAAGGTTATTCAAAGTCAGGGCAACGCTGGAATGGCCAGGGCCTAAAGCCTTCTCAAAGATAGCCAAGGCGCGCTCAAACAGCGCCTCTGCCCTCGAGTACGATCCTTCCTTTTTATGTAGTACCGCCAGGGTGCCCAGGCTTGTGGCCACAGCTGGGTGGTCAGGGCCCAGCGCTTTCTCAAAGATGGCCAGCGCACGCTCGATCAACGCCTTCGCCTCCGCATATGAACCCATATTGCCGTAAACTGCAGCTAGGTTGCCTAAAGTCATGGCGACGGAAGGATGAACAGGGCCTAGTGCATGTTCATTAATGACGAGTGCGCGCTGATGCAGCGCCAGTGCATCTGCGTACGAACCAGTCATATCATGAAGCACGCCGAGGTTGCTGAGGGTATCAGCAACATCTGGGTGCTCAGGGCCCAGCACCTGTTCCCTGATTGCTAGGGCTTTTCTGTACGATAAGAGGGCCTTGGGATAATCCCCTGTCTCTGTGTACATGTTGGCGAGATTGTTCAAACCCAACGCGACGTCGGGGTGTTCAGGACCCAGCACTTGCTCATCGATGATGATGGCGCGCTCTTGCAGGGCCTGCGCCTCCGCATACGCACCTGTGTCAGAGTGCAACCTGGAGAGATTGGTCAAGCGAACGGCTTCTCCAAGACCGAGCAGGTCTTCCGCCTGCGCGAGTGCAACCTCGGCATGCCGCGCCCACGCGAATCCAGCCTTGTACTGAGCTCGCTCACCCTCTATGCCGACCAGATCTACGGCCGCTTTCGAGGCCACGTTCCAGGCCCCCGAACGGGCAGCGTCATAGTAGGCCTCACTACTTGCCGCCTCGGCCGCCTCGTATGCGGCCGTCTTTGTAAGCTGCCACCCTTCCCGGGCTCGCGCAGCGGCGAGGAGTGGCAGCCAGTCGACCTTCGCCGCCTGTTCGCGTGCCTGCGTTGCAACCTCGAGCGCATCCTCAAAATTGCCTGCGAGCGAGAGCGAATGGGCTCTCGATATCAGCACACGAACATCCCGCATGGCCTCGCGGCCCTGCACCGGTGGTGTCGGCTGGCGTCGCAGCGTGCCCTCGTCCAGGCATGGCTTGACCGTTCGCAAACCTGACACTGCGCTCACTGCCTTTTGCACGACCGTCGCATTTGCACGGCCCAGCTCGGCTACAAGCGACTCTAGCTCCATCTGTCGATCCTCGAGGCACCACATCGCCCGGTCCACGAGGTCCTCGTCCCACCATCCACGAACATCGGCATTCAGGCACACCTCCGTCCGCGCCTCCTGCCAAGCCCCGGCCTGCTTGTCTAGCCACGGCATGACTCTGTCCGCGGTGGTCTCCGCATAGCTCACCCCCGTGGCGGTGAAAGCCTCGCGCAGCTGCTGCCGCGCCTCGTCGTTCCACACCTTGTCGATCTCCGCGCCCCTCATCTCGCAGACACTCCCACGCTGAGCGAATTCCCACCGGCGATACCCCTCCGCGCCCGCACCAAGCAAGGCGACGCTGGCCAGCGCTGCGACGCCCATACGCACCCGCGCCCGCGTCTTGCCTCGCTCCAGCGCTGACAGCAATGCCGCCATCGTCGGCCAGCGCCCCGCGGGCTTGGTGGCGAGTCCCCGCTCGATCACCCGACGCAGCCAACCCGGCACGCCGTGGCCGCGGGGCGGCGGCCTCCGCTCCCCCGACAGCACCGCTGCCGCCAGGGCGACCGTCGTCTCCCCGGCGAAGGGCCGCTCGCCGTGGAGCAGCTCCCACGCCATCACGCTCCAGCCGAACTGGTCCGTGGCGGCCTCCTCCTCCTGGCCCTG
>ERZ795056.4127-NODE-4127-length-15169-cov-5.836575_pt1 | contig 15169 bp, 8 predicted proteins | sample MGYA00375140_ERZ795056 | MGnify/ENA primary metagenome ERZ795056 (study PRJEB30185, sample SAMN05720227) | activated sludge metagenome | isolation source: Anaerobic digester | place: USA | collected 2015-03-09 ...
GGAGCCTGCAACCACGATGACGCCGAGGACGAGGATGCGGGCCCGGTGCAGGCGCCCTGTCAGACCGATCCGATCTTCGTCGACGGTTTGGATCGAGCGGCAACACTTGCCTGATCGACGACTGCCTGGCGAGGACGATCTCAGCGCGCAGCGAGCTTGCGCGCGAGTGCTTCAGCCTGGCGTCGCCTGGGCAGGGATTCCGGTGCATCAAGTCGCGCCAGCGCTTCGCCAACCGCTGCACGCGCAGCGTCTCGATTGCCGCGGGCGAGATCAAGTCGTCCGCGTTCGAGATAAGCCATTCCGAGCGTCGCCTCGTTCTCGGCTTCACGATTTCGCCCCAATGCATCGAAGGCCGACTTGATCAGCGAATCGGCCTCGTCGAGGGCGTCGGGATCCTGGCTGGCCAACAGACTCGAAGCCAGCGCGACGCGCACCTGTGCGATTTCGACATGATCCGCCTCGTAGATTTTCGTGACGCCTTCAAGGGCGCGGCGGAAGTTCTGGATCGCATCGAGGTGGCGACCTTCCGCCTGGCGCAAGCTGCCGATCACCGAGGCCGCATACGTGGTGTTGTAGCTGTCGCCGGGTGCCAATCGAACGAGCGCAGCGACTGCTTCCTCGACGCGCACATCGGCTTCCGCATAGCGCCCGGCATCAGCAAGGGCCGCAACCTCGAGCAATGCGGTCAGCCACGTGTAGACGCTGTCGCCTGTCGTTGCGTGAAAAACCTCGAACGAACTTCGATAACGTTCGACGGCAACATCAAACTTGCCCTGGGCTCGGGCCAGTGAAGCATAGGTCTGCAACGCCTGCGCATACTGGCCCGAAGGCGTCTTGCCGAGGATCGCGAGCGACTCCTTGAAGCTTTGCTCCGCCGCCTCGTAATTGCCCATGCGTCGCTGCAGGTCGCCGAGGCGGAGCAGGGTGCCGCCCACATACAGGTGATCGGCAGGAAGCGCCGCGCGTTCAACGCGCAGGGCCGTCTCGTATTGTTTCAATGCTTCGCCGTACTTGCGCTGCACGCGCAGGACATCGCCGATGTTCGCCCGCAGCATCGCCGTGCGCACGTGCTCCTCGCCATCGCTCCTGGCGACAATTGCAACGGCTTTCCGGTAACTTTCCAGGGCATCCGGATAACGCCCCGCCTCCTGCTGGACTTTTCCGAGTACGCCGAGGCGCGATGCAAGCCGAACATCCGATTCGCCGTAGATGGCGCGAAACACATCAACGCCGTGACGCGCAAGCGCCTCGGCCTCGGCGTTGCGCCCCGCCACCAATTCAATGTTTGCGAGCGTCGATTCGGCGAGAGCCGTTCGTGGCATGTCGCCCGCACCGGCGTCTCGCAATATCCTGAGGGCATCACGCAGCAACGGCTCGGCTTTCGCCACGTCACCGAAGGCGTACACGGCATCCGCATAGGCCGCTAGGGCTTCGGCCGCAGCGATGCTGTTGGCACCGCTCAGCGCCGAATGCATTTTCCAGGCGCGCTCGAGGGTCGCCTGCGCCGCCTCCCGGTCATCGAGACTGACCTGGATTTCACCGAGATCCTTGAACAGCTGCGCCTGCAATTCGGGCTCGCCCGAGAGGTTCGCCTCGACAGCGCTCACGCCATTGCGGATCAGTGTTGACGGGGTGCGCGCCTTCGCGCTGGCCCGGCTGATCGGATCCTGCTCGCGGAAAAGGGTCAGGATGAACTCCTTGACCCGCTCGCTGCGCGCCAATTGGCGCTCTGCATTGGCGCGCTCGGCATCGGCACGATGCGCCTCGTTGCGGGCAATGTTCGCCTGCCACAACGCCGCAACGAGGCCCGCCACCAGTGAAAGAGCGATGATCGCAGACGCGGCGACACCGACCCGATGGCGACGCACGAACTTGTTGAGGCGGTAGGCCGCGGAATCGGAGCGTGCCGCGATCGGTCGCCCGTCAAGCCATCGGCGCAGGTCGTCGGCGAATGCGGCTGCCGTCGCATAGCGTCTTGCCGGTTCGCGCTGCAGGGCCGTGGCGATGATCAGATCGAGATCGCCGGAAAGACTGCGGACGAGTTGATGCGCGTCGACTTCCTCGCCATACACCTCACGCAGTTGTTCCGCATTGAGCCTGGCGACGAGCGTGCTCGCGCGATCGGCGACCTCCTGCCTGGCATCGAGCGCCAGTTGCGCGGGCGTCGCGCCACGACGCTGGCGCGGCAGTCGTCCGGTCAGCAACTCGCAGAGCATCAGGCCGAGCGCATAGACGTCGGTCGAAGTGCCGATCGCCTCGCCGAGGATCTGCTCAGGTGCCGCGTAGACCGGGGACAGCACACGCATGGCGGTGCCGGTCAGGGTCTGCTCGCCGCTTTCCTCGATGAGCTTGGCGATGCCGAAGTCGAGCACGCGTGGTTCGCCCGCAGCGTCGACGAGTACGTTCGAGGGTTTCAGGTCACGGTGCACCACCAATTGCGTGTGCGCCTGCGCGACCGCATCAGCGACCTTGGCGATCAGGTGCACTCGCGCGCGCACGCCCAGCGCACCCTGCCTGGCGTGCGCCGTGATCGACAGGCCATCGACATGTTCCATGACATAGAACGGGCGGCCATCCGTCGTCATGCCACCGTCCACGAGCTTCACGATGTGCGGGTGATGCAGGCGCGCGAGGATGCGCCGTTCCTGCAGGAAACGTCGCAGGATCGCGTTCGTGTCCATGCCGCGCTTGAGCACCTTGACCGCGACCTGCTGCTCGTACGCGCCATCGATGCGCTCGCCAAGCCAAACCACGCCCATGCCACCCTCGCCGAGCATCCGCAGCAGTCGATACGGCCCTGCCATGCCGTCCGCAGGCGCGGCATCCCGGTCTCGATCCAGTACCGCGGGAAGCGCACCTGCTGCATCGCCATCAAGCAGGCCACTATCCGCTTCGTCGGCAGCGAGCAGCGCGCGCACTTCATCGGCCAGGGCTTCGTCGGTCGCCGCAATCACGCTCAGGCGTTCGGCACGACGAGACTCGTCGAGTTCGACCAATTCATCGAACAGCGTCGAAACGAGCGACCAGCGTTCGGATCGCGTCGACATCGCTAGACGGTCGTCATCTCGCGCTGCAGGAAGGCCCGGGCACGACGCCAATCCCGTTTCAGCGAGCGCTCCGAACGATCCTGCACGACGGCGATCTCGGCCAGCTCCAGTCCGGCGTAGAAACGCATCTCGACCAGGTTCGCCAACGGCGCGTCGACTTCGCCGAGACGCCCCAGCGCAGCATCGAGGGCCAGCACCTCCGCGCCGCGATCCTGCGCGGCGGCCTGCATGGCCGTCGTGTCGAGAGGCGCGAAATGGATGCCACCGCCGCGGCGCAGTGCCGCCCGTGCGCGCACATGGTCGATCACGATCTGGCGCATGACGCGTGCCGATACGGCAAAAAAATGCCCGCGATCGTTGACTTCGAGCGCACCGTGATTGGCCAGCTTGAGATACGCCTCATGGACCAGCGAGGTCGCCCGCATCGCCACTTCGCCGCGCAATTGTCCGGCGGCCAGGCGACGCAGTTCGTCGTAGAGCAAGGCGAACACGCGCTCGGACGCTGCCTGCTCGCCAGCCCGTGCCTGTCCAATCAGTTCGGTGATCTCTGTCATGCCGCCCCCGGTTCGCCGCTACGTTGCCACGTGCGCTGTGCGGTATCAAATCGACGGCAGGACGCGTTCGATGCAACCCGCCGGGTGCGGCGCTTGCGCGTGCCGTCGCTGCAGCTCCGGGAACGGTACAAAAATCCGATCGGGATTCGGGACGATCGACTTCGCCATGCCGGGTCCGGACCCGGCGACGGGCAGGTCCGGCCAGGCGTTGCGCATCGACCCTGCCCCCGACCCGGTCCGCGCAACGAAAAACCCCGCATCGCTGCGGGGAATGCGTGGCGCCGAAGCGGAACTGCGCTTCGTCATGACACCAGGGCCTGGCCGGGCCAGCGCGTGGTGCCCCTCCGAGGTGAGCCAGCGAGGCTTGCACAAGGCAAGCCTGCCTCATCGTTGCAGCGCCCGGTTCATTGATTGCCGTCCTCGAACCCGTCGCTGAAGATCCGATCAAGCGCGTATTCGTAGGCACCCAGGTCCTGCTCGCCGAACAGGTTGGCTTCCACATCGAAGTCGAACACGCGCGGCCCGCCGTCACGTGTGACGTTGGCGGTTTCGGCAGGCGCGAAGTCGATAGCTGACGATCCCAGCGAGAGCCGAAAGTCCGCCGAGTTGATATCCCGGAACAACGGATTGATGACGACGCGATCTGCCGCCGCGGGCAGGCCGGCAAAGTCGTTGCCGATCAAATAGCGGAAACACCCGGGCACAGGCGTCGAAGCGGCTTCGATCAGCGGATGCGAGGGCTGCCAGACGATGCTGCGCCAGACATAGCTTCCACGCACGTCATCGTTCGGATCACAACCGCCGGCTCCCTTCAGCACGCCACGTCCCGTGCCCATCAGGTTGGAAGCGACCGTGCTGGCTAGCAGGACCAACGAGTTTGCCGTACCGGGTGCATCGAGCAGGACACCGCTGACGTCGTTGCGCACGATCAGCGCGCCATTGAACGACACTTGCCCGAAGTTGCCGATGTGCCGGCTGAGCGAAGTGCCGAGATTGGACTCGATCCGCGTGCCACGGAATATCGCATGCGCCGAGTAGGCGCTCGGCGCATCGACGATGACGGCGGCGCCAGGGGCGCGCTCACCGTCGCCATCGTCGATCGCACGATTGCCGCGCACGAGATTGCAGGCTTCGGGATCCGCACACGTGACTGCGGCGGCGGGTCCGCCCTCCATCATGTTCGTCATGTAGAGCACGCTGTTCGATCCCGCGCCGGCCGCACCGGCCAGCAACGCACCGCCGCCACCTGCACTCGCGTTGTTCAGTTCGATATTCGCGTTGTACATGTACAACTGCGCACCATTGGCGACGGCCACTCCGCCGCCACGCAGTGCTGAATTGCCGACAATGCCCGCCGGGACCAGTGGATCGACCGTGTACATGTCGCCGATGCTGCCAGTCCCGCCCAGATACAGCCCGCCGCCATGTCCTCCGGCGTTGTTGCTCAGCACCACCGCACCATTCACGCCGGTCGAACCGATAACCAGGCTGCAGTTGTCGGCGAAGATGCCGCCGCCATGCTCGAGCGCGGAATTGTAGGAAACGTGGCTCTGGTCGAACATCATGACCCGGCCACCCGAGCAGTGGATGCCGCCGCCAACCTCAGCCGAATTGCTGAGCACCGCCGAGCGGCCGAACATCAGCAATTGCATCGCCCCGTTGCCGCTGTCCGGATCGGTGTTGAGCAGCGCGATGCCGCCGCCGCTGAAAGCCCGGTTGGAACGAACGAGGGTATCGGACAACACCAGCACGGCGTTGTTGCTGCCGGTCACGTAGACGCCGCCACCGCTGGATGTGGTGCTGCCGCCCTGGATATCGAGGTCGTACAGCCTGACCGTGGCGGTATTGTTGATGCGGATCACCGGCAGACTGCCTCCGCCGTTGAGCTGGGTGCGCGCACCAGTTGTCGGCGCATTGCTCTGGCAGGTGGCAAAGCCGCCCGCGAGTTCCATCACACCCATAGCCTGGTCAATCAGGATGTTCTGCTGGGTGTAGTTCTGGGTCTGGCTGATGCGCAGCTCATCGGCCTCGACGCTGGCCGCGGCGGCATTCACGGCCGCCTGGATCGTGGCATGCGTACAACCGGCCCCTGTGCCTATCCGGTAGAGCGCCGCGCCAGCCGGCGGGGTCACAAGCAGCATTGCGATTGCAAAAATCGTGGAAGCGAAGCGAACCATGTTTCCGTCCTCGTTTGATGTTCCCTGCCCACAAGGACGCGCTTGGGTCGGTCCTACCGACATCCGCGTGCGAGAAACCAGCGGCGTGATGCGCCGAAGGCGCGACGGCGCACGCCGGCATCGAGGCGCGAAGAATCGACTCTGGATGACGGCAGCGACTTGCGCCGACTTCGACTCGACGCACACGACACGCCCGATCGGATCCAGGGCCTGGCCCGCGCGTGTTCGTGCGTCATTCGTCCTCCGCACCGAAACCCGACGCGAATATGAGGTCGGTGACGTATTCGTACGCACCCAGGTCCTGTGGCCCGAGCCGATTGGCGTGATCGTCCATGTCGAACACGCGCGGCCCGCCGTTGCGCGTCGAGTTGATGGGTTGCGCCGGCGCGAAATCCAGGGCCGGGGAATCCAGCGCGAGCTCGAAGTTTGCGCCGACCGGGTTGGCCAGCGACGGATTGGCGACGAGGCGATCGCTTGAAGCCGGGAAGCCGCTGAAATCATTGCCGATCAGGTAGCGGAAGCACACCGGCTGGATGCCACCAATGGCCTCCAGCAAGGGGTGCGTCTCCTGCCAGATGATGCTGCGATAGAGGTGCGTGCCGAGATAGTCGTTGTCGATGTCGCAGCTGCCACTGCCGGCGATCACGCCCCGCCCGTTGGACATCATGTTGTTCCACGCAATCGTGCTGGCCGAGACCACCAGCGAGTTCGCCGCACCCCGGGCGTCAAGCAGGACACCCGACGCGATGTTCCTGACCAGCAGGGCACCGTCAAACGACACCTGGCCACGTGCATCGAGATGCCGGCTCAAGGTCTCGCCATTGTTCATTTCCAGACGCGTGCCGCGAAAGGTCGCGTGCGCGGAAGTCGACGCAGCTGCGTCGACGAGAATCGCGCTGCCTGGTTGCGGCGTACTGCCATTCATCGCGCGATTGCCGTAGACCCTGTTGCAGGCCTCGGGATCGGCGCACTCGACCGCGGCGGCGGGCGCACCGGCGATCGTTCCCTGCATCAGGAATCGCGTATCACCGGTCGCGTGCGCGCCAGGCTGCAGCAGGATGGCGCCCCCGCCTGCGCTGGCCGTGTTCTCCTCGATGCTGGTTTCGAACAGGCGCAGTTGCGCATCGTCGGCCACGGCAAGACCTCCGCCCTGGCGCGCGCTGTTGTTGTAGATCCGCGCCGGCTTGTACGGATCGATCGTGTAGATATCGCCCTGGCTGCGCGCACCGCCCAGATACATCCCGCCGCCGTTGCCGCTCGCGGTGTTCGACAGCAGGACGATGCCATTGACGCCGCTCGAGCGCAGTTCCACCCGGCAATTCTGCGCATGAATGCCACCGCCGTTGTCGCTGCTCGCATTGAACGAAACGTGCGATTGATCGAACAACATGACCGTTGCGCCGCTGCACTGGATGCCGCCGCCGATGATGGCCGAATTGTTCAGAGCCGCCGAGCTGCCGAACAGCAGCAATTGCATCGCGCCAACCCCGCTGTCGGCATCGGTATTGAACACCGCGATGCCACCACCCGAAGCGCCCTGGTTGCTGCGCACCAGGGTGTTGCCGAGCGCCAGTACGGCGCCGTCGCTTCCAGTCACGTAGACACCGCCGCCGCTACCGGTGCCTCGGCCGCCCTGGATATCAAGGTCGTCCAGCTCGACCGTGCGGGTCTCGTTGATGCGCACGACCGAAAGATTGCCGTTGCCGTTCAACTGTGTGCGCGCGCCGGGCGTGGGCGCATTGCTCTGGCAGGTGGCAAAGCCGCCAGCGAGCACGAGCGCGCCTTGCACCTGATCGATCAGGATCGATTGCTGGGTGTAGCTCTGGGTCTGGCTGATGCGTATCACATCGGCCTCGGCGCTGGAAAAAGCCGCGCCGACGGCCGCCTGGATCGATGCATGCGTGCAACCCGCGCCGATGCCGACCCGGTAGATGGCCGCAGCCGCCGGCGCGGCCGACAGCAGGCCGGCGAGCGCCACAATCGTGGAAGCGAAGCGAATCATGTTGCTGCCCTCGTTTGATCTTTCCTGCCGACAAGGACGCGCCCGGACCGCAAACACCGACAGCGCGCAATGTCGCGGCACGCGCTCAGTTCGGATCGAATCCATTGCGAAACAGAACGAGGATGTCGGCGTCACTGGCGCTCGCCTCGTCGTCGTTGGCGTTGATCCGGAAAAGGGCCACGCTTTCCGCCGTGGTCGTGCGCACCGGCACGCTGATCGTGTAGGTCACCTGTCCGCCGACCGGCAGGTTCACGCTGTCGTTGAGCGCACCGCTTCCGCCACCTCCGCAACTCGCGCCGGCTTGCGCGACGCAAGTCCAGGCCAGGGTCGCGGCATTGAGCGCGGCATTGGCGGTACCGGCCACGGGGACACTGCTGGTCGCCGCATTGCCGACGTTGCGCAGGGTTGCCGTGTAGCTCAGGGTCTGCCCGTAGCGGGCGTGGATGATTCCATCATCGAGTGCTACTGAAATCACCGCGTGCGGCCCATTCGAACAGGCGATCGCGACGTTGCCGACATCGTCGGCTGGCATGACGCCACTGCCGTTGCCGACTTCGCAGAACAATCCGGCAGGGTGGGCCATCACCGTCACGACGTAGTTCGCACCGAGCGGAACCGCAGCGGGGAACGCGAAGCTGGTCGCGCCGACTGCTATCGCGCTGATCTGGGCGGGCTCACCGTTGATGCCGAGACGCAACACCAGTCCTGACGCGGTGACTCCACTCAGCGTGCCTCCGAGATACTGCGCAATCACCTGCAGACCTTGCGTGCCGCTGCTGGCCTGGAATCGCGCGTCGCCTGAATAGCTGGCGGTCACGCTCAAGCTGCCGCTGGATTCAGTCGGTGTCAACGCACAGCTCGTCGCCGGCAAGGTGATCGTGCAACTGGCCGGGCCGCTGGCCACCGTGATCGTGCCGCCTGGCGTGCCGTTGCCAGGCGGAGCCGCCGCGACCGTCGCCGTGACGGTCGCGCTCTGGCCAAAGCGAATGGTGGAAATCGGCGCAATCGTCGTGGCCGTGGCAGCACGGTTGACGATCGGATCGAGCACCGCCGAGGTGGCTGGCGTGTTGAGTGCATCGCCCGCGTATTGCGCGGTGATCGCGTGCGTCCCCGGCTCCAGCGTGCTGGTCGAGAAGCTGGCGGCGATGCCACTGATCGGTACGCTGCCCAATACGTTCGGGCCATCACGAAACGTGACGCTGCCGGTGGGTGTGACCGCTCCCACCAGGGTAGCGGTAAACGTCACGTTCTGGCCGTACACGCTCGGGTTGGCGCTGGCGCTCAGCGCGATGCTGGTCTCGTGGATGAACGAGAACACGACGCCGCAATCGGCCGTGATCGGACCCGTCGTGTAGATGTGCTGGTCCCATGTACCTTGCGGGCAATTCCCCCCCGGCAAGCTGACCGCGTGCCAGTTGCCGCTCGGAATCACCGAGACATGCGCCGCTCCGCCGAACAGCACGCTTTGCGTGCCCGGGTTGGCGGTGCCGCCACTGGTTGCCACGCTGGCGGTCACGGTGGGCGAGAAAGTGCGCTCGTAAGCGCCGAGATCCTGAGGACCCAGGCGATCGGCGATGGTGGGCAGGTTGATCACGCGGGCGCCCTGGTCGAGCGTGGCATCGGTGGCATGTGCCGGTGCGAAGTCGAGCGCGGGCGAAGTTGCTCCGGGCCGGTAGATCCCGGCGGCCGCGTTCTCGAATGCCGGGTCGGCAACGACGCGATCGGCTGCAGCGCCCAACCAGCCGAAATCATTGGCGATCAGGTGGGTGAAACAGCTGGCCTGCGGCGGATCGAACAGGGTGAACAACAGGCTGTGGCCCGGCTCCCAGATGATGCTGCGGCGCAGATGGATGCCGACCTCGTCATCGAGCGGATCGCAGGTCACCGGCGTACCAAATATTGTCGAGCCGGTCCCGGTGTAGATGTTGTCCGTGATCGTGCTTGCCGATACGACCAGCGCATTGTCGGTGCCGATGGCGCTGAAGGCGCCGAAGCCGCCGCCGATGAGGTTGTCGGCAACCAGGCTGCCGTCGAGCACCACCTGGCTGTCCGCGAGTCCCTGCGTGATCAGGCTGTAACCCTCGTTCGCGGTGATGCGCGCACCGCGCAACTGCACGTGCGCGGTTCCAGGCGAACCATCGGCCACCGCCAGCACTGCACCCGGAGCGGGATTGCCGCTGGTCTCCTCGGCTCGATTGAGAACGATCTGCGCGCAGAGTTCGGGCACGATGCAGGCCACGGCGTCTTCGGGCGCACCGACGATCGCGCTTTGCACGAGCACGCGCGTATCCACGCCGGCCGCCCCGCCCGGCGCGACCCACAGCGCTCCTCCGCTCACATCGGCCATGTTGTCGATCAGTACGGTTTCGCCAAACATCCGTACCTGTGCGCCGCCGGCCGCCGCGATGCCGCCGCCTTCGCGTGCCCGATTCAAAGAGACGAGCAACGACATGCCTGAGGCCACCGGGTAGAAGTCGGCCTGCGCCTGCGACCCGGTAATGTAGAGCCCGCCGCCGCGGCCGGCCATCGCCGCGGTATTGAAATACAACGCACCTGTGCCGGGGTCGCCCTGCGAAGTGATATTGAGATGACAGTTGTCGGCATAGATGCCACCGCCATCGAGATTTCCGGCAAAGCCCGCAACGCCCGCCGTGTTTTCGCGGATCACGGCGTTTTCTTCGACATTCAGCCTGGCGTTGAGGCAGTACATCCCGCCACCACGCACCTGGCCGAAGTTGTAGGCCACCTTGGTGGTGCCGAGCAGATCCACACGCAAGCGATCGGGCGGCGTCGCGGGATTGAAGTTGGCCACGCGGACTCCGCCACCCTGGGTTCCGAGGTTGTTGACGACGAAGGTATCGATCAAGGTGATCCAGCTCGTTGCCGTGCCACCTCCGGTCTCGAGCGCGAGTCCGCCGCCACCATTGCCCTGGCGGATTTCGAGGTTGCGCAAGGTCAGGTCGGCCGTGTCCGCCACGCGCATCACGGGATTGCTGGTCACCGGGCTCTGACCGGAAATCACCGCACGTGCGCCCGCTGTCGGGGTCGCGCTGGCACAGGTCGCGAACCCCCCGACCAGGGTGAGCGCACCGTGCGCGGCCTCGATCTGCACGGTCAACTGCTGGTTGACGAAGGACCCGCCGCTGAGCCGGATTTCATCGGCCACATTGCTGCTCGCGGCATCGGCGGCGTCGATCGCGGCCTGTATCGTGGCGTGAGTACATCCGGCACCGCTGCCTACGGTGTAGATGTTGGCAAAGGCCGGTGTAGCGAAACAGGCAGTTGCGGCAATCAGGAAAACGGAAAGGCGGCGCATGGCGGGTCTCGTTGGCAGGTTCGAGCCCAAGGACGCGGATGCGCGGCCAGTACCGACATGCGCACGATCGACGGCCGCGCGAGCCTGAAGACACGGCGCGCTTTCCGCCGCGAACACGGTACAGTTGCGCCGGGAGGAACGTGCCGTGGATGAAGCCGCGCCGGAACACTTGCAGGAGCCAGGATTCGAGGAGGTCTATCAGCGCCTGCGTCGCGTCGCGCATCGCGAGCGACGCCGCGTTGATGCCAGCAACACGTTCAACACGACCGCGCTCGTGCATGAGGTGTATCTCGACATCTGCAAGCGCGAGAGTGCGGTCGCCGTGCAGGATTATTTCGGCTACGCGGCGCGTGCCATGCGCAACCTGCTGATCGACCACGCACGTCGCTACCTGCGTCCCAAGCATGGCGGCGATCTTCAACGCACGGCGCTGGATTCCGAAGCGATCGATGGCGTGCGCGTCGATGCCAGCCAGGCGATCGAGCTCGATTCGGCACTCTCGCGCCTCGCCCGACTCGATCCGCGTGCGGCGAACATCGTCGAACTGCATTTCTTTGCCGGCCTCGGACTGGAGCGGATAGCGGAGCTGCTGGGCGTGTCCGATCGCACCGTGAACCGCGACTGGCGTGTTGCGCGCGCCTGGCTGCAGAGCGAACTCGAAGGATGAGGTCGTGTCGGTGTTCGACCCGCTTCCGCGTCGAGTAGGGCCATGAAGTCCTTCAATCAAGATTCCTACACCCGCCTGCGCGCCCTGTTCGAGCGCTGTGCGGACATGAGCCCCGACGAACGCGAGACCTGGTTCGATGGCGAGGACCTCGACAGCACCACGCGCATCGAGCTCGGACTCATGCTTGCCGCCGACGCCAACGTGGGCGCGCTGCTGAGCCATGACGTGGTCGACCTGATCGGCAACATGGACAAGCGCGACGAGGACTTCAATCCTGCCCGGCTGCTCGGCATGCGCTACGGCGCCTTTCAACTGAAGAAGCTGATCGGCAGCGGCGGCCAGGGCACGGTGTACGAGGGCGAGCGGATCGAAGGCGATTTCGCGCAAACCGTCGCCGTGAAATTGTTGCGCCGTGGCATCCACGATCCGCATGAGTACCGTCGCTTCCGCCGCGAACGCGACATCCTGGTGCGTCTCGACGATCCCGGTATCGCGCGCCTGATCGACGGCGGGGTCAGTACCGAAGGCGTGCCGTACCTGATCATGGAACGGGTCGATGGCGAGCCTATCGACGCGTGGTGCGAACACCGCGCGCCCGACCTGGAGAAACGCCTGGTCCTGTTCGGCCGCCTGTGCGCGATCGTGTCGAGCGCACACCGCGCACTGATCGTGCATCGCGATCTCAAGCCCGCCAACGTGCTCGTGACCATGGACGGCTCGGTGAAAGTGCTCGACTTCGGCATTGCTCGCCTGCTCGACGAGGAGGACAGCCCGGATCGCACGGCGGTGCCGATGATGACACCGGGCTACGGCGCGCCCGAGCAGATCAGCAACGGGCCGATCACCCTGGCCACCGACGTCTACGCGCTCGGCGTGATCCTGCGCCAGTTGATGACCGGCCAGGCACCGCGACCCGATCCTGGCGGCGTGCAGACGCAACCCCTGCCTACCCGCTTCACTCTGCCGGTGGAACTGGTCTGGATCGCGACCAAGGCGTGCGACAGCGATCCGCAACGCCGTTATCGCGATGCGGCGGAACTGCACGATGACATCGTGCGTTTCCAGTCGGCCCGACCCGTCCAGGCGCATCCTCCGTCGACGCTCTATGCGGCGCGCAAGTTCGTACGGCGCCATCGCGGCAGCGTGATGACCACCGCACTTTTCCTCGTCGCGATCCTTGTCAGCGCGGGTGTTGCGCTGTGGCAGGCGCACGCCGCCCGCAGCGAGGAGGCGCGCGCGACGCGGGAAGCGGATCGTGCAAAGGCCGCGCTCGCGCGCGCGGAGGCCGTGCGTGACTTCGTCGTCTCGGTGTTCGAGGCAGGGGGTGCAGGCCTGCCTCCCGACCAGTTGCCCGACACCGCAGCTTTGCTCGAGCGCGGCCGCAGTGCCGCATTGGCCGAAGGATCGCAATCACCCGAAACGCGGGTCGAGATGCTGACCGTGCTCGGTGACATCCATCTCGCCCTGCAACGCGAGGATCGCGCCCTCGAACTGGTCGACGAAGCGGTCGACCTGTTGCAGAAGCAGTCGCCGCGCAACGACGAAGCCTATGCCAACGCACTGTCGCGTCGCGGCGAACTGCGTGGCCGACTCGGCAGGTCTGCCGAGGCAATGGCCGACTTCGATGCCGCACTCGCCCTGCAGACCGCGCGTGATCCGGATGGACTCGATGTAGCGCGCACCCTGGTCGCACGCGGCGAGCAACGCGCCGCCAACGGCCAGGAAACCGAAGGCGTCGCCGACTACGCGCGCGCGCTTGCTATCGAGGAAGCGCACGCAGATGCGCCAACCGCATTGCTCGCGCAAACCAACAATGGCTTCGGCATCGCGCTATGGCGGGCGGACGATTGCGAACGCGGCGAACCCCTGCTGCGCAAATCGGTGGTGCTCGCGCGCGAGGTTTACGGCGACAACCACATGGAAACCGCCGGCGCCTTGTCCGGCCTTTCGCTGTGCCTGACCCACCTGCAGAAGACCGACGAATCCGAAGCCGTTTCGCGCGAAAGCCTAGACATCCTCACGCGCGTTTTCGGTGCCGACCATCCTGCCCTCGGCCAGTCCAGGAACAATCTCGCCAACCTGCTGATCCGCGTCGGCAAGCTGCGCGAAGCCGAGCCGTTGTTGCGGAGCAAACTCGCGGCCGACCACGTGACCGGCGTTGATGAAGCGGGCAGCGGACTCAACAGCTGGATCAACCTGAGCAACCTGTTGCGCAACCGCGGTGATCTCGACGGCGCACTCGAAACCGCGCTGACCGCACAGCGCATCGGGCGCAACATTGCCGCCGACACGGCGGTAGGCCACGAGCCGGATCTGCTCCTCGCGCGGGTGGCGCTGGCCAGGGGTGATCGGACCGCGGCTCAGGCGCACATCGATGCATTCCGTCGATGGCAGGCATCGCGCAGCGACACGCAGGTCATGGCGCCGGCGCGCATCGATTTCCTCGAGGCACGGATCAGGCTCGAAGCAGGCAACGTCGCCGCTGCCGAACCGCTGGTCGCGCGCGGCCTCGAAAGCGTCGAGCAACTCGGGTGTTCGGAAGGCGCGCGCGGCTACGCGGTTGCCGCCGACCTGCGACGCGCGCAAGGCCGCGACGACGAGGGTGGCGCCCTGCTCGACCATGCCGTCGCCCTGTGCGAACGCCTGGCTCTGACCCGGCACTTCGCCTATGGCGAGGTCACGCTGGCGCGCGCGCAATGGCGCCTGCGTCATGCCGACCCTGACGGCGCCGTCAGCGATGCAGGCCGGGCGGAATCCGCACTCGGCCTCGAACTCCTGCCAACCCATCCTGCCCGCGTGCAACTGGATGCGTTGAAGGCTCGCCTGGACTGACTGCACCGGCATCCGACCGGCCACGCGGCCACCGAAGGTCGCTCTCGCCTGTTCAAATGGCGCGCCCCGCTTTCCTGATCGCGGGTCGGCCGCATTCTCCACGCAGGTCCGGATCCGTCCGACGGAAAGTCTGGACAAGGCATGCGGCAGGCGCGCGGATTCACCACAAGGCAGCTCGGGTTCGCGATGATCGCCGGATTGCATCGTCCACCGGTTTCCGCCCATGCTTCGGCTTCGCCATGAGCTGTTCAACCAGTGGCACACCGGGGGCAGCAGCCAATGAGCGAGGATTCGACCGAAGAACAGATACCGATACGCTCCGATCCACGATCGGCCGATGCCCTGTTCGCCACCGTTTAGGCACGCCTGAAGGCGATGGCCGGCAATCAGCTTGCGCGTGGTTCGCGCGACGCCACGCTTGATACCACGGCGCTGGTTCATGAGCTCTACCTGCGCGTCAACACGAATCGGGAGTTGCAGTTCGAGCATGACGCCCAGTTCTTCGCCTACGCGGCCCAGGCGATGAACTGGGCGTCATGCTCGAACTGCAACTCCCGATTCGTGTTGACGCGCA
>ERZ795056.4129-NODE-4129-length-15167-cov-5.485376_pt1 | contig 15167 bp, 14 predicted proteins | sample MGYA00375140_ERZ795056 | MGnify/ENA primary metagenome ERZ795056 (study PRJEB30185, sample SAMN05720227) | activated sludge metagenome | isolation source: Anaerobic digester | place: USA | collected 2015-03-09 ...
CAGAACCCGGTCCACACCTATCCGGCTGCAGGCACCTATACCGTCAACCTGACGGTAACGCGGCCCTGCAGTGATGGCACGAGCAGGAACTCCACCATCGCAAGAGAGGTTTCCGTAAACCCGGTGCCACAGCCGGTTGCAGACTTTGCCATGAATGCCACAGGGGGAGTCCCGCCATTCACCATCCAGTTCACTGACAACTCCACGAATGCCCTGAACTGGTCCTGGAACTTTGGGGATGGGGATACTTCGACCCTGCAGAATCCAAGCCATGTCTTCAATGCGCTTGGAACGTACACGGTCCAGCTCACGGTCTGCAACATATGCGGTTGTGATACCACCACACAAGAGGTGACCGCGTCTGGCTGTATCCCGCCAGGTCCCTGCCCGACAACCCCCATCCCATGCCCCATCAGCCCCTGCCCCACTCCCATCCCTACGACCGTCCCTTTCACTGAACCAACTACAGTATCGCCAACCGAACAACCTACCAGTGAGCCGACAACGGAGCCGACAACCGTAGTTCCCACGACAGAACCGACCACCATTCCGACAACGGTCCCCACTACCGTCCCGACGGTGGCCCCTCAGCTCCCCCACTCATTTTTCGGGGAGATCCTGATTAATGGTGAGCCGGCAGCGGCAGGAACTACCATCAGCGCTCTCGTAACGGGCGGTGGAGGAACCATCACGACAACGGACAACGGCACCTATGGATCGCCGGACTCGTTCGGGACCAAACTGCTCGTCCAGGGATCTATCCCTGAGGGAGCAGCGATCTATTTCTATGCTGATGGTGCCCGTGCGGAATGCCTTGACGTGGGAGCAGGAGAGGCCTGGATGTGGACCTATCCCTTCACCTCAGGTGGTATCACTAAACTGGACCTGAGGGTCATTGACAACACCTCAGATCAACCCCCCGTGGCTGATTTTGTGGCAAACGTCACCGCAGGTACTCCACCCCTGACCGTGTTATACACCGACACCTCGCGCAATGCTCCTACCTCCTGGCTCTGGGACTTTGGTGATGGCAGCACATCCACCCTGCAACACCCCGAACACACCTATGCAAACGCCGGAACCTTCAGTGTGAGCCTGAACGCAACAAATAGTCATGGAACCGGCACGCTCACCAGGGACGGGTATATTACCGCACAAAGCGTAATGGCACCGGTCGCGAATTTCAGTGCCAATATGACGGAGGGTCCTGCTCCGCTGACCATCGCATTTACCGACCTTTCCTCCGGTGCCCCGGCTTCGTGGCAGTGGAATTTCGGTGATGGAACCACGTCCTCTGAACTATCCCCGGTCCATACCTATGCTGTCGAAGGGAACTACACCGTGAACCTGACCGTTGCAAACAGCGGGGGATCAGACAGCGAGAGCAGACCGGACTATATCAGCGTTCATCCCGGAGAGACCGGGGATACCGGATACTTCAGGATCAACTGCAATATCGATGGTGCACAGGTTCTCTTTGATGATGACCTGAAAGGATCCACCTCAAGTGGTACCCTGCTTGTTCCGGTGAACCTCACCCCACCGCTCTATACCAACTTTACCGTAACGAAGGACGGATACTATCCGGTCACCATGAACCTTCCTGCTTACCCGGTGAAGGACCAGACGGTTGATATCACGGTCACTCTTGACCAGATTCCCTCGGGTAACACGTATTATGTCACCGCAACTGCCTATAGCGGCGGCAGGATCATTCCGAACGGTACGATATCCGTGAATGAAGGTGAATCGATCACCTTTACCATAACACCGTTTACCTACTACAAAATCTCCTACGTCACCATTGACAACCAGACATCAGGCTCTGCCAGCACGTATACTCTCACCAACGTGAGTGCGAACCATGTCATCACCGCCTACTTCACCTCTGCAGACAGCGGCGGCGGTGGCGGTGGTGGCGGAGGGGGAGGGGGAGGGGGCGGCTCCTCTGTCACCACCACGACGCCAACAACGGTCCCGACAACCCTGTCGTCAAACCTGACGTCAGGCAGTGACAATGGAAATGCCACTGCAACAAAGACGAATCTCACTTCAAAGGCCAATATTACCAATACCACACCCACCCTCACCACCCAGGTCACCACGATGACGACCACCACGCCCCCCACCACCGTGCCACCAGCACAGCCGTTCTGGTCAACCTTCCCCATGGCATGGCTCATCCCGGTGATCGTTGTCATTATCCTCCTTGCAGCCCTTGCCTACTACAATTACCGGAAGGGACAGGAAGGAGAGCTGTTCGAAGAGAAATAATCCCTTTTTTATATGAAAATGCCTCCGGCATTTTCATCTCGTATGCATGTGTCCCTCGAAGGAATTATGTAATTTTTTTAATAGGGCGGGGTGGCTTTTCATCCACCATTTTTTTATGCCATCAACGGATTTCACCTCTTTCACAACGCTCCCGGGGTTGCCCTTCAGGCTTACTCCCGCCGCGGTGGCATCCCCCAGGATGCGATTGGAGGGTATCAACCACATAACCCTCTTTTCCGAGTTCCCACATGGGATTGTTCACTTTCGTCCTGTATGCCTCTATTTCAAAAGGAGAGCCAGGAGATTTTTTCATTGAGGTATGAAATGGTTCTGTTCAGACCCTGCTGCCTGATGAAAAAACCAGAGGTCTTGGCGGACAGATTGGGCAGCAAAAAACCAAGAGATTAAGACTAATATTCAGAATGAATATAGAAGATAAACACGATACTGGAGCAGTTATGGACGAGAGCCACACGATCTGGATCGAAAAATACCGGCCGGCAACCCTCGCCGAGATAGTGGGGCAGGACGAGATCGTGGAACGCCTCCAGTCATACGTGAGGGCGGGGAGCCTTCCCCACCTCCTCTTCACAGGGAGTGCAGGGGTGGGCAAGACCACCGCTGCAGTTGCTTTGGCAAAGGAATTCTTCGGGGAGGCATGGAACCTGAACTTCAGGGAGATGAACGCATCCGATGAGCGCGGTATCGATGTGGTGAGAAACCAGATAAAACAGTTCGCCCGAACATCCCCGCTAGGAGGGGCGGAGTTCAAGATCCTCTTCCTTGACGAAGCGGATGCACTCACGCCCGATGCCCAGGCAGCGCTCCGCCGGACGATGGAGAGCTACGCACAGACCTGCAGATTCATCCTCTCCTGTAATTACTCTTCCAAGATCATCGATCCCATCCAGAGCAGGTGTGCCATCTACCGTTTCAGGCCTATTGACAAGGCGGCGATTACTGCCGAGATTCACCGTATTGCCGGCAAAGAACACCTTGTCGTGAGTGAGGATGCCATCGAGGCGATAGCCTATATCTCGCAGGGTGATATGCGAAAGGCAATCAATGCCCTGCAGGGGGCAGCCATCCTTTCACCGGAGATCACGAAGGACAGGATCTATGCAATAACCTCCACTGCCAGACCGGATGAGATCGAGGAATTGCTCTCGAGTTCTCTTTCAGGCGACTTTGAAGGAGCTGAAGCACTCCTCTCGAAGCTGCTCCACGAGCGGGGCATCGCCCCCAATGAGCTCATCAACCAGTGTTACCGGGCTCTTATCAGGAAAGAGATGGATGACAGCCTTCGGGTTGCACTCATCGATCAGCTCGGGATCACCGATTTCAGGCTCTCCGAAGGGGCAAGCAGTGATCTGCAGATGGATGCGATGATCGCGCAGTTCGTGATGCATGCGAAACGTTCACTCCCCGGGTGACAGGATGGAGCAGGAGACGGCTGCCGAGATCATCGATCGCGATGCTGACTGGAACAGGTTTCTGAAGAGCCGCTACAAAAAGCAGCTGTCAGAGATCTCCCGTGAATATCCCTACAAAAAATCCCTTTGTATCGATTACCGCGAGCTCGAGAGTTTCGGGAAGACGGGGATCAGGATGGCGGATGAACTCCTTGACAACCCGGGGAAGGTGATCGAAGATGTGAGATCATCGGTCCTCGCCCACCAGCTGATCAAGGGAAAAGACGGGAAAGGGACACGGGATATCAATGTCAGGTTCTCCAACCTTCCAAAAAAGGTTGCCATCCGGCAGATCCGCTCCGACCATATCAACAAATTTATCAGCGTAGAGGGGATACTCCGGAAGACGACGGAAGTTCGCCCCAGGATCGTTGAAGCCTTTTTTCGGTGCCCGGGCGGCCATATCACGATCCGGGAGCAGGGATATGGCAAGTTCAGGGAGCCTGACGGCTGTGCAACTGATGGCTGCACCTTCAAGAAACTGGACCTTGTGCCAAAGCGCTCAAAATTCGTGAACTCGCAGAAACTCCGGATCCAGGAGTCCCCGGAAGGTCTCCGGGGAGGGGAACAGCCGCAGACGCTTGATGTCGATGCAACGGACGATCTGACAGGCCTCGTTGCGCCGGGAGACAGGGTCGTCATGAACGGAATCCTTCGATCGATACAGCGGGTCAGCCATGGGGAGAAGAGCACCATATTTGACATCTACCTCGAATGCAACTCGATCGAAATTGCAGAAAAAGAGTTCGAGGAGGTCGAGATCGATGAGAAAGCTGAGGAAGAGATCCTCGCCCTGTCGCACGATCCCTCTATCTACCGGAAGATCACCCATTCGATCGCCCCGACCATCTACGGAAACGAGGAGGTGAAGGAGGCGATATCCCTCCAGATCTTTGGCGGGATCACCAAGGAGATGCCTGACGGGAGCCACCTCCGGGGTGATATCCATGTCCTCCTGATCGGTGACCCGGGTATCGCAAAAAGCCAGCTGCTCAGGTACGTGGTCAAGCTCTCTCCCCGGGCCATCTACACCAGCGGCCAGTCATCCACCTCGGCAGGCCTGACAGCAACCGCAGTCAAGGACGAGTTCGGGGACGGGCGCTGGACCCTTGAGGCAGGGGCCCTGGTGTTAGCCGATATGGGGATTGCCGCGATCGACGAGATGGATAAGATGCAGAAGGAAGACCGGAGTGCCCTCCATGAAGCGATGGAACAACAGTCGATCAGCGTCGCAAAAGCCGGTATCACTGCCACGCTGAAATCACGGTGTGCCCTCCTCGGTGCTGCCAATCCCAAGTACGGGCGGTTTGATGATTTTGCCCCCATCGGTGAGCAGATCAATATGCCTGCCTCTCTCCTCTCCCGGTTCGACCTGATCTTCATCATGGGTGACAAGCCCGATGAGAAAAAGGACGGGGCGATTGCGGAGCATATCCTGAAGGCCCACAGTATCGGTGAGACGATCGTGCAGCATCGCAAGGCACCCATCCCCGGGGTGAATGATGAGTATATCGCCGAGCAGCTCAAACCGGTGACCCCCGAGATCGAGCCAGGCCTCTTCCGGAAATACGTGGCCTATGCGAAAAGAACGTGTTTCCCACGGCTCTCGGATACTGCACGGGAGGCCCTGATCGCCTACTACATGCGGCTCCGGGGGCTGGCATCTGAATCCAACAAGCCGGTCCCGGTGACCGCACGGCAACTTGAAGCATTGGTCCGGCTTGCCGAGGCCAGTGCGCGGATCCGCCTCTCCCGGGACATCGAGGCATCCGATGCCGAACGGGTTATCACCATCGTGGACAAGTGTCTCCGGCAGGTTGCCTACGATCCCAAGACCGGTTCGTTTGATATCGACAAGGTTGTCACCGGCTATTCCAAGGGCAAGCGGGATCTGATCCGGAGGATAAAGGAAGTGATCAGGATGATTGCTGATGAGAGCGGCAGGGTAAAGATCGATGAAGTGATCGAGCAGATCGCGCAGGAAGGATTCGGAAAGGACGAGATCAGGAAGCAGATCGACATGTTCCTCCGCCAGGGCGAGGCGATGGAGCCAAAACCTGGCATCATCAAGCTCATCTGAGCCTCTCCTTTTTTCCCGGGAAAAGCCTATACCAGATCATGGCAAGTGAGCATGATCAGGCAATATTCGAGGCAGCGATCAAACTCGGGGCGCTGTACCACCAGTGGGTAGGGACACCTGTCTCCCCTTCCACGGCATCTCTCCTTGAATCCGCAATTCAGGAGAGCGTCAGCCTCCAGCCCTATGTTGCGGATATCCATGTCTCCCTTGACCGGTCGCAGATGGCGGAGAATATCTTCGGCTACTCCGAGCTCCGTGGCACCATGCTCACCGTGAACATCATCACCAAGGTAGGCAGTACCTGCTGCCATGCCCGGCTGCAGCGAAAAGGAGACTACCCGCTTATGGAGCTCATCTCGTGCCATGAAGAGCCATAAGTATCCGATCACCGACGATCATATCCACATCGATCCTGTCAACGGGAGGGGACTCGAAGCCGCGAAGGATTTTCTCCACGCAGGGGGAACCCACCTCTTCCTTGTCACGAAACCCTCCTCGTCCTTCGGTGTTCTTCCCCATACCGGTGATGAATTTTCTCTTGTTTACGAAAAGACCATTGCGATTGCAGACCAGATCCGGGCTCTCGGTATCACAGTCTTTGTTATTCTGGGAGTACATCCCGCTGAGATGACACGCCTTTCAGCCACTATACCGCTCTCCGAAACCGTGGCAATCATGAAAAGAGGGCTGGATATCGCGGCCTCTTATATCGGGGAGGGAAAAGCGGTTGCGCTCAAGAGCGGGCGGCCCCATTACCCGGTCCCCGACGAGGTGCTCTCCGCTTCCAACGAGGTGCTCTCCCATGCACTGACCCTCGCCGCTGACCTGGACTGTGCAGTGCAGATCCATGCGGAGACGGGTCCCTGCAGCGACGTTGTTGGGATGGCAGAACAGGCCGGGGTGCCTCCCCATAAGGTGGTGAAACATTATGCGACTCCGGACACCCCGCTGACACCCTCTCTCCTGGCCACGCATCCTGATATCCCGCACCTCGCCCGTCTCCGCCGTCCGTTCACCATGGAGACCGATTATATGGATGAGAACACCCGGCCGGGTGCGGTGATCGGTCCGAAATCGGTTCCCCGGATCACCCAAAAGCTGATCAGCGAAGGCCTCATCTCAAAGGACGATGCCTGCAGAATCCATAAGGAAACTCCTGAAATGGTCTATGGCATCGAGATAATCCTCTGAACCAACGGTCACGTCTCATCATTTTAAGAACTCACCTCTCCCATAATACTGATCGATGTACCTGAAAGTTCACCGGACTCCGGCCGGTGATGAAGTCGTCGCTGTCTGCGACAGGGAACTCCTTGACACATGCATCCAGCAGGGTGACCTCGAGATCCATATCTCCGGGGATTTTTACGGAAGGAGCCCTGCATCACCAGAGGAGGTGAGAGCAGCCCTCAGGAGTGCCGGGAACTGCAACCTCTTTGGAGAGCGGACTGTTGCCCTCGCCATCGAGATGGGACTTATCGATGCGACAGGATTTATCCGGATTGGATCAGTACCCCATGCCCAGATCATCAGGCTCTGAAAAGAAGATCAGGGAGAATATCTGCCCCCGCTGCGGGGCTGCATCAGCCACCGGTGAGCTCTGCGGCAGCTGCAGGATCCATGAGAAACCCTGGTTCACGTGCGGAAAACGGGTTGTCTGTATCTTTTGCCCGACATGCGGATCGCGGAAGGAGGGGGGTGTCTGGACCGATACTGTTGCAGAACGGGAGGAGATTGCCCGCGATCTGGTACGACGCTCGGTGCAGATCGTACCCGACGTTGCCCGGCCGGTCCTGAAGATCTCCGTCAAGGAGATGACCATCAACCGCTCCCTTGCCGAAGTGGTGCTCGACGGAACCCTGTTCGGGGAACCGGTGCATGCCATGTGTCAGGTTGAGATCCTCTGGCAGAAAGAGCAGTGTGACCGGTGCAGCCGGATCTCCGGGAGCTACTACGAGGGAATAGTCCAGGTGCGGGCTTTGGGGCGGAGACCGTACCGCCACGAGATCCGGACTGTGGAGCGGATAGCCCGGGAGATCGAGGAGGGGTGCTATGCTTCCGGAGAACGTCTCTCGTTCATTTCAGACACTGACGAGACAAAGGACGGCCTTGACATCACCGTCGGTTCTCAGCATATCGGCCAGGCAATTGCCGCTGCCATCGTCCAGCGGCTGGGAGGGCGCTTTTCCACCCATCCAAAACTGGTGGGCGAGCGGGCAGGAAAGCGGCTGTACCGGATCACCTATTCGGTCCGTCTCCCCCGGTATGGGAAGGGTGATGTCATCGTGGTGAATGGCAGACCCGGTGAAGTGATCTATGCCTCGGGGAGAGAGATCAGATATAGGGAGATCCCGAATGGCACCGAACGTTCGGCACGGGACGACCGGGTCGAACGGTATATCGGATCAACCAGGGATGCACGGGAGTACCTGATCACGTTCAGGGAGGGGAACACCATCGGTGTCCTTGATCCGGAGACAGGGACCCCGCGGGAGTGTTTCGTCGGCAGGGACGCAGGATATGTACCAGGGCAGACGATCAGGATCCTGAATGACGGGGATGACCTCCTGGTGGTGGGTGAACGATGAGGGTGAGAGAGGTTCCTGCCCGCGATCTTCCAGGGATTGCAGAAGCAGAATGGCGGATGAGGGAGAGAAAGCCCTTTGTCAGCAATGGGATCGCGTATGTTCCGGTCAGGGACGGGTATCCCGCGGACAGGGAACTCGCCCCGAAAGCGCGGTACAAGGGCCGGGGCTTTTATATGATCGGGACGATTGCCGTCCTTCACGGGAGAGAACCCACCAGTGCCGAAATACGGCAGATTGAAGCGTGGAAGAAACCGACCGGCATCCTCTGGATCAGGTCATACCAGGGCAGGGAACGGATCCCCGATGTCCGTCTCATTTCCGGAACATCTAAAGAGATCTGCCACCATGAACTGGGGATGGCATTCTGGCTTGATCCTGCACAGGTGATGTTCTCATCGGGCAACCGGGAAGAGAAGCAGAGGATGATGAGGCTGATACGACCGGGTGAACGGGTAGCTGATATGTTCGCCGGGATCGGGTATTTCAGCATTCCCGCGGGCTTGGCCGGTGCCACCGTCCATGCAATGGAGATACATCCGGTCGCTTACCGCTACCTTCTCAGAAATATCGGTGAAAACCACCTGGAGAACCACATTTCCACCGGGCTTGGGGACTGCAGGGAACTCCTCTCCGGTACCTATGACCGGATCATCATGGGTCATTTCGACTCCCCCCTGATACTCGATGCTGCGTTTGATCATATCAGGAACGGTGGCACGATCCATATGCACACCGCAGGCAGGGATCCTCCTTTCATCCCGGAAGAGTACCGCGATGCCTGCCGGGATGCAGGAAGGGTCAGGAGAATAAAAAAGGTTGCCCCGCACACATGGCATTATGTTCTTGATATGAGGGCTGGATGATGGAAGCAGGAAGCCTTTCCAAAAAACGGATCATCCTGGGGGTGACCGGGAGCATTGCAGCGGTGGAGACCGTCCGTCTCGCCCATGCGCTGCGGCGCGAAGGTGCCAGCGTGACCGCTGTCATGACCGAGGCAGCTACCCGGATCATCCACCCGGATGCACTGACCTATGCCACTGGGAATGATGCGATCACCACGCTTTCCGGGCATGTGGAGCACGTCACGTTCTGCGGGGATGGGGGCTGCGCAGACCTGCTGCTCATCGCCCCCTGCACGGCAAACACGCTCTGCAAGATTGCCCGGGGCATCGATGACACCCCTGTCACTACATTCGCAAGCACGGCGCTCGGTGCAGGGATGCCGGTCGTGGTCGCCCCTGCCATGCACGAAAGCATGTACCGGCATCCTGGCGTGAGTGATTGTATCACGTCTCTCTACTCATGGAATGTCACGGTCATCCCCCCGAGGAGAGAGGAGGGAAAGGCCAAGATCGCGGAGATCGATGAGATCGTCCTCTGGTGCTGCCGGGCGCTGCCGGGATCTCCCCTTGCAGGAAAACATGTCCTGATCACGAGCGGTCCATGCAGGGAACCGGTGGATGATATCCGCGTCCTGACCACGCGTTCAACCGGGAGGATGGGAAGGGAACTCGCCCTCCAGGCGTTCCGCCTCGGCGCCGACGTCACGGTGGTCCATGCAGGGACGATCCCGTGTGTCAGGAATATTCCCATCGAAACTGCAGGGGAGATGCACGATGCCGTGCACAGGATATGCGCTGAGCGGATCCCGGATATCTATATCAGTGCTGCAGCAATCTCGGATTATGCCCCCGAACCGTACAGAGGAAAACTCCGGAGCGGGCAGACGCTCTCGATCCCCCTCCACCCGCTCCCGAAACTGATCGATGAGATCTGCAGGAGATACCATACCTCGGTCATCGCCTTCAAGGTGGGAGAGGAGGGGGATGAGGGAGCAGCCCTGCTGATGGCGAAGGGTGCACATCTCGTCGTGGTAAACGGCCCGGAGAGTATGGGATCCGATACCACCGACGCAGTCATCTCTGGCGCTGGCGGAAGGGAGCAGGTACGAGGAACAAAGAGGGAGCTTGCTGCCCGGATCTGGGAGAGGATACTGACACTGCCCCTCCCCCAGGGCTGACGGGGAAAGATGAGCGAATGGGAGGAGAACGATGAGGAGATCAGGCATGAGACCCCAGGAGCCTGTTGCTGCATCGGTCACCGCTTCCTGCCCGGGCCACATTTCCGGGTATTTCAGGCCGGTGACCGGGTCGGGATACCAGACGACCGGGAGTATCGGGGCCGGGATCGTGATCATGGAAGGGGTGACCGTGCGGGTTACTCCCGCCCATACCACCTCCATTACGGTCCGGCGTCTTTCCTCTGATGGAACTGTCCGGGAGCTGATCCATGATGCTCCCCCTCTCGCCTATGTCGCCGGCCGCCTCGGTGTTTCTGCCCATATCGAGACCAAATGCACTCTGCCGATAGGGGCAGGATTCGGGCTGTCTGCAGCAGCGCTGATGGCCTCGGTCTCTGCTCTCAATGAACTCTTCAATCTCGGGATGACAAAGGAAGCCTGCTCCCAGCTTGCCCATGAATCGGAAATCGTTCACCGGACCGGGCTTGGTGACGTCGCCGCATGCCAGGGTGGCGGTCGCGACTTCCGCAGGGGACCGGGGACAGGTGCTGAGATCAGGAGGTTTTATGACCTGCACGAGCCCCTGTATGCCGTCAATTTCGGACCGCTCCCGTCTCCCCTGGTCCTTGGCTCACCGGATGCACTTTCGCGTATCAGTGCCGCTTATCCTGAAGAGTATCCCGGATCCCCTGAACTGTTCTTCCGGCTCTCATACAGATTTGCCAGGGGGAGCGGACTGCTCACGCAGGAACTCAGCGATCTGCTCGTGGAATGCGGGAGAAAGAACATCCCGGCCAGCATGACCATGCTCGGGAACGGGATTTTCGCGATGGGGGAGCGTGCTGCTGACCTCCTCGGGTCCTATGGCGAGATACTGGAGCTCCATGTTGCTCCCCGCGGCGTTGAAATCCTGGAGGAGTCCCCATGATCCCGGAGGACCATCCCCGGTACCGTTCGCTTAAAGTGAGGGAGCATCTGGCCCGGTGCGCAGCGGAGGGTATCCTTTCGCTCGAAGGGCTTACCGCTCATGGCCGCGGTGAAGCGTTTGATTACCTGATCGGCGAAAGGACCATGGAGAGTGCCCTCCGGGCGGAGAGGGCCGCTGCAGCGCTCCTCCTCTGTGCGAAACGGCCGGTCATCTCGGTGAACGGGAACACGGCGGCACTTGCCGCCGGCAGTATTGCGGTCCTTCAGCGTGCCTCGAACGCTGCGGTGGAGGTGAACCTCTTCCACAGGACCCAAGAGCGGATCAGGAAGATCACAACCCTCCTGGAACAGCATGGAGTCACGGTACTGAAGGGCACCCCGGAACGACTCCTCCCGCTCTCCCATGACCGGGCGCTCTGCCTGCCGGGAGGAATCGGTTCCGCCGATGTTGTCCTGGTTTCCCTTGAAGACGGTGACCGTTGCCAGGCACTGGTGGACGTGGGGAAGACCGTCATCGCGATCGACCTCAACCCGCTTTCGAGAACGGCGATGACGGCAACCCTGACCATTGTCGATGAGGTAACCAGGGCAATCCCTCAGGTAACCCGGTACTGCAGAGCCCTTACAAAGGAAGAAGTGCAATTGTTTTCAACAGGATACAAGAACCGGGAACTCCTCCGGTCTGCCATCCGCGAGATTCATTCGAGGCTCGACCATGCTCTGGATTGAAAAATACCGCCCGAAGAGTTTTGAAGAGATACGGGGGCAGGATCACGTGATCTCTCACCTGAAGAGAGCAGCACGCTCTGGTGATATCCCGCACCTGCTCCTCACCGGGCCACCGGGCACCGGAAAGAGCGTCGCGGTCGAATGCCTCGCATACCAGTTATACGGTGACAGGATGGCAGAGAACATGACGGTCATCCAGACGGCTGACCTCTTCGAGCAGGGGAAGAAGTACCTTGAAGGCGACGAGAGGTACGGACACCTCTACCAGAGAGAACAGAGCCTCCTCTCGAATTTCAAGAATATTGTCAGATGGTATGCATCGATCCGGCCTCTCGATTCTCCCTTCCGTATCATTGTCTTCGAAGGGGCATCTGCGATGACCCGGGAAGCCCAGCAGGGGATCCGGAGAATCATGGAACGGTATTCGAGGACCTGCCGCTTCATCTTCGTCACGAGCAGGCCATCGGCGCTCATACCGGCGATCAGTTCACGGTGTCTCCCGTTCTTTTTTGTCCCGGTGGAAAGCAAGGTGGTCGGAGACCTCCTCCATGCCATCCTGGCATCGGAATTCGGCGATATCAGCCCCCTTTCAGATGATGATACCGACCTGATCGTGCAGGCTGCAGCCGGGGATATGAGAAAGGCGGTGGTGCTGCTCCAGGTCAGTACGGGTGAAGAATGCCTTGGCAACCTCATCAGGTGCTCCCAGACCGAGACAGGCCAGATTGCGCAGGCGGCCCTGAACGCGTTATCCATGGGTGACATGATCTCGGCAGTACGCCGGTTCGAGACCCTGATGATCGAATACGGCCTCACCTCCAGGGAGGTTCTCCATGAATTCCGCACAGCGGTAAGGAGGGAGTATAATGATCCCAGGCTCTCAATAGCCATTGCTGATACCGATTATACCCTCACCCATGGCAACAATGAATACCTCCAGCTCAATGCCATGCTGGCCCGCATCATTGCAGAGGTATTCTCCTGACCAGGGGAAGGCGGATCAGCTGACGGAAGAGAGATAACGGATAATTCTTCTCTTCTTCTCGAGAGCCATGTCTGCTGCTTTTTCCACGGCCATTTTCATTCCTGCAAGATCAGCCGGATGGCGGTCCACCACTTTTTTCACCGGCGTATAGGCAGACTCCCGGAACCGGGGAGAGAAATCCTCCTCCTTTCCGTCACTCACGAGATATGCACCGGGGCTCCCTTCCTCGACCCGCCCGATCTCCTGGATGCGTACACCGGCATCGCTGATAACCTGCATGAGCGCGGGTACCGCATCTCCCGGCGCCACAATCAGGAGTGAATCGAGCGAGACCCCGAGATAATCGATCTCAAGGGCATCCAGCATCTCCTGGACCTTCGCATCGGCGATACCCCTGACACTATCTTCCACGATGATGATACGACAGCCGGCGGTCTGGGCAAGTTCATGCGCATCGCCGCGGAGACCACCGTTTGTCACATCGGTCATGGCATGCACCTCCCTGATCACGGGACTCCCAAGGAGCGCTTCCACGGCTTTCAGGAACTGCAGGTTTATGGTCCGCTCCACGACCTCCGGAAATCCCGAATAAATCGCGGCAGTGGCGATCGTTCCTCCTCCCGCGCCTTCGGTCATGAGGATCACATCCCCGGGGGCTGCACTCTTCCTTGGAGTGAGGTGCCGGGCGATGCCAACCGTTCCCACACACCCGGTCATCCGTTCCCCGAGCACCATGTCGCCGCCAATCCGGAGCGTTGATCCGGATACCAGTGGAACTCCCATCATCTCTCCAACGGTGGTAATGCCAGCAGTATACTCAAAGATCTTGGCAACGTCCCCGTCATCTGCCACATGGATATCAGAGAAGAGCAGGATCGGCCGTGCTCCCATCACGTAGGCATCGCGCAGTGTTGCCCGTGTCGCGTGGAATCCGGCAAGGAAAGGGAAATCAGAGAGGCGCGAGTGCATCCCGTCGACTGCACAGACGACGTACCTGCCACCGGCGGTTCCTGCAACCTCCACCACCCCTCCATCATCCATCTCATCCACACCAACCGCAGCCCTGGTTCTTCCGATCACCCGCGCTATCTGGCGGTGGGCGAAGAAGTCGCCACTCCCGCGCGAGCCAACACCAAACTCCCCCATGCTCACGCCCGAATGATGATACGTGAAAAAGTCGCCACTGATCCCGGTGGAATTTTTTACCTCATTGATGACCGCCTGTGCGAACCGTGCTGCATACTCCTGATCCTCCTCCGGTTTGAAGATCCGGATCTGGTTCGCAAGGGCTGCACAAAGATCCTCTTCAGATATTCCCTGGCGAAAACCACGGCGGACGTACTCCTCAACATCCATGTGGCTATCTTTTGCTCTTGTGAATAATAAGGCTAGAGCGTACCGCAGGGATCGGTCAGGTGCAGCTGCCCGTGCTCGTGGCATGGAGAAGAAAGGGACAGAAAGAAAAGGGCAGGGTACTGTTTTTACCAAGAATCTTTCATAAATCACATTTTCATAAATGACGTCAGAAAAGATTCAGTCGTCAGAGTTTTTTTACCGATGTAAAAAATACCCCCTTCAAAAGGATCTGTGAAGAGAGGGGTATGCTTGATTGAGCCCCGGCATTGGGAGGCTTGCCACGGCGGAGGAGTTGGGCCAGAGGTGCACCCCCCCCCGCGGGGGAGCCTCTCTCCCCCAAGGTAACCTCATAAATTGACACGGAGCGAGGGGTTGCTATCCCCCTAAACCCTCCAAAACACCCTCGTTTAAAGCAGACAAAAAAAAGAGTTCATATGAAGATTACGGTCTGTGTGGATAACCGGGCCCCCTTTTCCCTGGGGCATTCTGGATATTTCCCTGGCGGCTGGTATGAAGATATGCATGTCGCAAATGGCGAACAGAAGTGCATGGCACTCGGATGAGTTAAATGATATAAATTAACTCAAAATTCATGTTAATATATTGGCCGAAATTGAAAAAGAACGATTAGATAATTATATCTCTTGACAGGAATAACAGCCAGTCGTATAAAGGTGTTTTCATGGACATGAAGTATGTACAGACGACCTGCCCCTACTGTGGGACGGGTTGTACG
>ERZ795056.4132-NODE-4132-length-15158-cov-7.908032_pt1 | contig 15158 bp, 10 predicted proteins | sample MGYA00375140_ERZ795056 | MGnify/ENA primary metagenome ERZ795056 (study PRJEB30185, sample SAMN05720227) | activated sludge metagenome | isolation source: Anaerobic digester | place: USA | collected 2015-03-09 ...
CCTTCATCAGGTTGGCGCGCGTCAGGTATTCATTGGCGGAGAAGACGCCCACCAGATTCTCGCCCGGAATGTTCATGAACTTGGGCAGCCCCGCGCCGGTGCCGACAAAAAGCGCGTCGAAGCCGTCCTGCGCCAGCATGTCTTTGATCTTGCGCGTGCGGCCGACCACGTAATTCAGTTCCAGCTTGACGCCCATGCGCTGCAGCAGGTCGATCTCGTTCTGCACGATCGCCTTGGGCAGACGGAACTCCGGAATGCCGTAGATCAGCACGCCGCCGGGCTTGTGGAACGCTTCGAACATCGTGACCTCATGACCCTCGCGGCGCACGTCGGCCGCGACTGTGATGCTGGCCGGACCGCTGCCGATGACCGCGACCTTCTTGCCGGTGGCGGGCTTGATCTCAGGCGCGGCCTGGCGTCCGCTCTCGCGTTCCAAATCGGAGACAAAACGCTCGACGCGCCCGATCGAGACCGCCTTGTCGACATCCTTAAGCGCCTTGCCGAGCGTGCAGGGCGCCTGGCACTGCACCTCCTGCGGGCAGACGCGGCCGCACACGGCCGGCAGCAGGCTGTTCTCGCGAATGATCGCGACCGCCTCGTCGAACCGGCCGTCTGCGGCGGCCTTGAGAAAGTCGGGGATGCGGATGCGCACCGGGCAGCCCTGCACGCACGGCGCGTTCTTGCACTGCAGGCAGCGCTTAGCTTCCAGCCGCGCCTGCTCGGCCGAGTAGCCGAGCGCGACCTCGCTCATGTTGCCGCGCCGGACGGCGGGATCCTGCGACGGCATCGCCTGCGCCGGGATCGCCATGCGCGCTTTGGGGGTCAGGGGCTGGTCCTGTAACGCCGCCAGAGTTGCGGCGGCGGCCTGATGGAGGGATTCGGGAGATGTGTGCATGATAAGAGTCCGGGCGACCAGGAGTTAGAAGATAGGAGTTAGGAATTAGGAATGAGGAGTCAGGAGGGCAGCCGCTTCATCCAGCCGGCAGTGGTGCGCCTGGTGGTCGGCGTCTTCGCGCGGCTTGTAGGCGCGCAGGCGTTTCATCATGTTGTCGAAATCAACCAGATGGCCGTCGAACTCCGGCCCGTCGACGCACACGAACTTGGTCTTGCCGCCCACGGTGACGCGGCAGCCGCCGCACATGCCCGTGCCGTCGATCATAATGGTGTTGAGCGAGACCACCGTGTGCACGCCGTAGGGGCGCGTGGTCTCGGCGCAGAATTTCATCATGATCGGCGGCCCGATGGCCACGGCCAGATCCGGCTTGGGCGTCTGCTCGCACAGCTCTTTCAGCGGCTCGGTCACCAGCGCCTTGCGGCCGTAGGAGCCGTCGTCCGTGACGATGATCAGCTCGTCGGCGATGCGGCGCATCTCCTCTTCCAGGATGATCAGCGACCGGTTGCGCGCGCCGATGATGATGGTGACGCGGTTGCCGGCGGCCTTGAGCGCCTGGGCGATCGGGTGCAGCGGCGCGACGCCGATGCCGCCGCCCACGCAGACCGCATGCCCGACCTTCTCGATGTGGGTGGGCTGGCCGAGCGGTCCCAGCAGCGCGGCGATCGTGTCGCCTTCCTGTTTGTCCGCCAGCAGGTGGGTTGTTCGGCCGACGGCCTGAAAGATCAACGTGATGCTGCCCTGCGCCGGATCGGCATCGGCGATCGTGAGCGGGATGCGCTCGCCAAGCTGGTCGTCGATCTGCAGGATGATGAACTGACCGGGTTTGCGCTCGCGCGCGATCAGCGGCGCTTCAACCTCCATGCGGTAAACATCGTCTGAAAGCTGTGTTTTCTTAAGAATTCTGTTCATGGGCGGGTCGTCCGTTCGGGGTTCAGAAAGGAGTCGGGATCATATCACATTTGCAAGGCAGTTAAAACGGCAGATTGTGCTCTTTGATCTTGCGCTGGATGGTGCGCCGCGAGAGGCCGAGCTGGTCGGCGGTCAGCGTGCGGTTGCCGGCGTTCTGCACGAGCTTGGCTTCCAGTACCGCGCGCTCGAGCTGCTCCAGCGTCATGCCGGCCGGAATCGCGAGCGCGCCGGGCAGGACGGGCGCGGCGGTGCGCGCTTGGGACGTCGGCACATTGACGGAGGCGGCGGTGAGCACGCCGCCGGGCGAGAGCAGCACGGCGGACTCCACGATGTTGCGGAGCTGGCGCACGTTGCCGGGCCAGTCGTGCGCTTCGAGGGCGGCATAGAAGTCGGGTTTCACTGACGCGATGGCCTTGCCGTTCTCTGCCGCAGCGCGCGCGATAAACCGGTCGGCCATCGGCCGGATATCCGCCCTGCGCTCGCGCAACGGCGGCACGCGCAGGGTCACCACGTTGAGCCGGTAGAGCAGGTCTTCACGGAAGCTTCCCTCGCGCACCATGGCGTCGAGATCCTTGTTGGTGGCGGAAACCAGCCGCACGTTGACCTTGAAGACCTCGCGGCCGCCGACGCGCCGCACCTCTTTCTCTTCAAGCGCGCGCAGCAGCTTGACCTGTACCGAGGCGGGCGCGTCGCCGATCTCGTCGAGGAAGAGCGTGCCGCCGTCGGCACGTTCGAACGCGCCCTTGTGCGTGCCGGTCGCGCCGGTGAAAGAGCCCTTCTCGTGGCCGAACAGCTCCGACTCCAGCAGGTTTTCGGCGAAGGCGCCGCAGTTGACCGCCACGAAAGGGCCGGCCGCGCGCTTGGAGTCGACGTGCAGCGCGCGCGCGACCAGCTCTTTGCCGGTGCCGCTCTCGCCGCAGATCAGGATCGTGGCCATGGTGTCGGCCAGCGCCTCGATCTGCGTGATCACGGCCTGCATGGCCGTTGATTCGGCGATGATGGCGGTGGAGGCGAATTTCTCGCGCACGGTTTGCGAGAGCTTGTCGACCTGGCGGCGCAGGCGGGCGGTCTCATAGGCGCGGCGCAGTTTGGATTGGATGTCGTCGAGTTCCAGCGGTTTGGTCACGTAGTCGTAAGCGCCCTCGCGCATGGCGCGCACGCCCGACTCGACCGAGCCGTAAGCGGTCATGATGATCACCGGCACGGCGGCGTCGAGCTTGCGCAGGCGCGCCAGCACCTGCAGGCCGTCGATGTCCGGCAGCACGAGGTCGCTCAGCACGAGATCCGGCACCTGCTGCTGAAACGCCTCCACGCCGGCCAGGCCGGTGGCGGCGCAGCGCGTGGTGAATCCCGCGTCCTGGGCGGCCTCTTCAACCGAACGGGCGTTGTCGGGATCGTCTTCGATGATCAGGAGTGTGGGGGAAGCTTGCATGGGAATTAGGAGTTAGGAATTAGGAGTTGGGGGTTGGGGGGTTGGGGGTGGCGGCGGGCAGGGTGATGCGCAGGCGGGCGCCGCCGCCGTCGCGGGCGAGCGCCTGGATGTCGCCGCCGCAGCGACGGACCGCGGTGCGCGCCAGGAAGAGGCCGAGGCCGGTCCCTTCGGGCCGTCCGGTGACGAACATGTCGAAGACCGATTGGCGCCGCGCGGCCGGGATGCCGGGGCCGCGGTCCAGCACCTCAAGGGCGAGAAGCGCATCCTGCTGGCCCAGCACAACGGTCACTTCGCTGCCGCGCGGCGCGAACTGGATGGCGTTGACCAGGACGTTCAGCAGGGCGCGGCGCAGGGCAAAGGGATAGGCCGCAGCCGGCGGCAGCGGATCGTGGGGCAGGGCCCGCAGCGTGACGCCGGCCTGTTCGGCGCGCGGCGCGAGCGTGTCGGCACACTCGCGCACCACCTGATCAAGATCCACCGGCTCGGGGCGCTCGTCCGCCGGCCGGGCGAGAAAGAGGAACTCCTGAAAGATCTTGTCCATGCGCGCCATGGTGCGGGCGATGCGCCCGGCGAGGTCGCGTACGCGCTCGGGTCGGAACCCGTCGTCGCGCGCCAGCTCTTTGCCGAGCATCTGCGCGTCAAGGCGCACGGCCGACATCGGGTTGCGGAAATCGTGCAGGATGCCGTTGGCCAGCACGCCGGAAAAGGCCAGGTGTTCCTCCTGGCGGGCGCGCGCCTCGCGGCGGCGGTCGCGCGCGACCGCCACCAGCAGCACGCCGGCGCAGACCGCGAAGGCGAGGATCAGCACGCCGACGGCGAAAGCGAAGAGCGACGAGACCAGGGCGCGGGCGGTCTGCTCTTCGGCGCCCACCGCCTCGCGCTTGAAGGTGGCCTCGGTCACCACCTGGCTGCCGTCGGGCAGGCGTTGCGTGCGCGTGATCACGAAAACCGGCTGGCGCACGCCGCCGATCTCCAGCGAACCCTGCGACATCTCGGTCTCGCTCTCGCCGGGCGGCGTGTCGGCAGGCGTCATGCCCGGGGGCTGGGGCGGGCGCGGCGCGTCGCGCAGGCCTCCGGCCTGGCGGTGGAAGAGGGTCACGCCGTCACGCGAGACCGAGATCGACTGCACGTCCTTGCGCACGGAGAAGGCGCTGTCGACGATGGTTGAGAACTGACGCCAGCGCACAGGCGTGAGATTGGTGGCGGTGGCCATGTTAAAGCCGCTGAGGGTGTCGAGCAGCGCCTCGCCTTCCTGCAGGACGGTCTCTGTGGCGGCAAGGTGCGCCTGCTTATCGTGCTGCCACTTCAGGAAATGAAGCACGCCGCCCGCGCCGAGCGCGGTGGTCAGCAGGGCGAGCAGCAGGACGATCTCCAGCCGCCAGACGCCGTGGCGCGGTGCGGAAGGTTGTTCGAGAGATGCCGTCATGTCGTTCGGTAGAAGCAGGGACTGTGCCGAGGAATGAGCCCTAGTATAAAGCAAGGAATATGGGTGCGGCAAGCCGGGATGCGACAGATTGGCGCGTTCCAGCGGCCAGATTGACACAGCCCGGGAGGAATTAGGAATTAGGAATTAGGAGTTAGGAGTTTGAGAAGGGGAAAGGAAGAAGGAGGAAGGAGGGATGGCATGACCTCTGCTTGCTTGAGAGAGGGCCAACAGTGGGATTAGAAAAAGATGAATGGGAAAACAGCGTTAAAACATGCGTGGGCGGTTTGTGATCGCCTGCTGCTGCTTGCCGTGTTTGTCTTGCTGGGTGTCGCCTGGCATTTGCGCGGGCGGGGGGAGGCGGCGGACGAGGCCGGGCCGGCGGGGGCGACGCGCAAGGTTTTATGGCGACGTCCTGAATCGCGCGCGAAAGCGGTCGAGGGGCTGAGGGTCTCGACCGGTCGGCGCAATATGTCGGCGATTGCCCGGTCGCTGGTTGAATCGGACTGGGAACGGATGCCCAGCCGTCCGGCGATGGACATCCGCGAGGACGGCAAAAGTTTCGAGATTCTGTTCGCGCTGCCTGAGGGCGTGGCGCGCGAGAGCGTGCGCGTGACCACGGCGGGCAGCACGCTGACGCTGGCGATGCGGACGGACGAGGAGGGGGGAGCCTCCTACCTGAAGCATGTACGTCTGCCGTGCCGGGTGGAACGGGCGGCGAACGTGCAGAGCGTGATTTCCAACAACGTGCTGCGGGTGCGCATACAAGCCGCGGAAAGCTAACGCGGGCAGAGACCGCAACCCGAAATGCAGACCACGACGTCACGACACGAAGAAAGGGTGAGTCATAAAAAACGTCGTGCTCTTCGTGGTGGAAACGTTCAGCGCTGACGGTAGAAGAGGTAGAGGCCGACGGTGAGAAAAGCCAGATTGCCGAACCAGGCGGCCGGGATGGCCGGGACCAGGGCGTTCTTGGCCAACACCATGCAGCCGATCGAGACCGCGTAGAAGGCGAAAAAGAGCGCGACCGCAATGAGCACGCCCTTGAAGACGCTCTGGCGCCCGGTGGCGACGCCCGCCGGGATCGCGAAGAGCGTGATGATCAGACAGGAGAAGGGGGCGGCCAGGCGCGCGTGGATGTCGAAGGTCTTGGACGCAACCTCGCCGCGAGTGAGATGGGGGTGCGTCGCCAGGTAGTGGTACATGTCGCGGACCGTGTAATACTCCCACGCTTTATTCATCAGCAGAAAATCGCGCGGCCGCTCGTCGAAATCCGGGAAGGCGCGCAGCGGCATCGCCGCCACCGTGGGGATCGGATTCTCAACCGGATTGTTCAATTCGTCAAAATACTGGTATTTCGGATAGAAAAACCACCACATGCCGTCGAGATACTCGGCTTTGCTGCTGGTGATGTCCACCAGCCGGCTGCCGTCCGGACGGTCGCACGAGAGCCGCACGCCCTCCAGCAGATTCGGGTTGGCGGCGGACATCCGGTTGATGCGCCAGACGCGTCCGGCGGGCTGGTTGTAGAAGGGGATGTTCTCGAAAGCCTTGTCCGAAACCTCTTGGAAGCGCGCCTCGCGCAGGTCGCGCGCCCGCTCGGAGGCCCACGGCGCGTAAAATTCGTTGATGCAGGTGACCGCGACGGCCAGCGCGGCCGCCACCGCCAGCAGCGGCCGCACGATGATCAGGAAGGTGATGCCGCTGGCGCGCATGGCCGTGATCTCGCTGTGGCGGCAGAAGTTCCACATCGTGTAGAGCGCGGCCAGCAGCAGCGCGGCGGGGATCAGCCACTCCAGATAGGGCGAGATGTACCCCGCGAAAAAAGCGGCGACGGTCGTGACCGGAGGCTTGGCCTCGAGAATGCGGTTGAAGGAGTCGAACAGCTCGAACAGCACGTAGATGCCCAGAAAACCGACCAGGCAGTAGACAAGCGGCACCAGGAATTCTCGCAGCACGTATCGGGTGAGGATTCGCATAAACGGGGGCCAGTATACGGCAGCGCGCGCCGCTTCGACAATCCCCATTTTGCGCGTCGGCTTGATTTGAAGCAGGCGATGTGCGAGACTAAACGCCGGATTTTTAAGGAAGGATTCGCCATGGTGTATGTTGCCCGCGGCGCGGCGCGTGAAACGCTCGACCGGCCGCAGATGAAGCAGGCGTTGTTCGCCGCGCTGGATGCCTTGGGCCCGCGCGCCAAGGTGCTGGTGCTGCCGCCCGACTTCACCCGCTTCCATTCTCAGGCCGGCATTCTGACCCAGTATGTGTGGGAGTATTACGGCGACCGGCTGGCCGCCGTGCTGCCGGCGCTCGGCACCCATTCGCCGATGACCGAGGCGCAGCTCCGCGAGATGTTCGGCGCGATGCCGCTCCACCTGTTCAAGCCCCACGACTGGCGGAATGACGTGGTGACGCTGGGCACTGTGCCGCCGGAGTACGTGCGCGAGCTCACCGAAGGCCGGCTGGACTTCGAGTGGCCGGTGCAGGTGAACAAGCTGCTCGTCGAAGGCGGCTTCGACCTGATCCTCTCGATCGGCCAGGTGGTGCCGCACGAGGTGATCGGCATGGCCAACTACAACAAGAACCTTTTCGTCGGCACCGGCGGCGCCGTGGCGATCAACCGCAGCCACTTCGTGGGCGCGGTTTACGGTATGGAGCGCATCATGGGGCGCGCCGACACGCCGGTGCGCCGGCTCTTCAACTACGGCTCCGACCACTTCGGCCACCTGCTGCCGCAGACCGTGTACGTGCAGACGGTCGTGGGGCGCGCCGACGACGGCGGCATGGCGGTGCGCGGACTCTATGTCGGCGACGACATCGAGGTCTTCAACCGCGCCGCGGCGCTCGCGCTCGAGGTCAACTTCGAGATGGTGCCGAAACCCTTCAAAAAATGCGTGGTCTACCTGGATCCCTCCGAGTTCAAAAGCACCTGGCTGGGCAACAAGGCGGTTTACCGCACGCGCATGGCCATGGCCGACGGCGGCGAGCTGCTGATCCTCGCGCCGGGCGTGAAGGAGTTCGGCGAGGATGCCCAGATCGACGCGCTGATCCGCAAGTACGGCTACTTCGGCACGCCCCGGACGCTGGCGGCGGTAAAGGAGAACGCCGACCTGCAGGAAAACCTGGGCGCGGCGGCGCACCTGATCCACGGTTCCTCCGAAGGCCGCTTCACCATCACCTACGCGCCGGGGCATCTGTCGCGCGCGGAGATCGAGGGCGCGGGCTTCGCATACGCCGACGTGCGGGCGATGATGGTGCGCTACAATCCGGAGACCTTGAAGGACGGCCTCAACGTGCTGCCCGACGGCGAGGAAATCTTTTACATCAGCAACCCCGCGATCGGCCTCTGGTCCGTGCGGGAGCGGTTTCAATAGCAGGTATGCTAAGAAATGACAAAAAGCCTAAGCTGAGAGCCAGACGCAGCAAGCCCGAATATCGTTTCGGCTTTCGTGAGAACCCGGCAACGGCTGCATATCGGCATCCGTTATGCGACGGACAACGAACAGCCGGGAACTTCACGTTGGTTTCGCTTTTTTCCGGTTGCGGCGGGATGGATTTGAGTTTCACCGGCGGGTTCAATGTGTTGGGGAATAAGTATCCGTCGCTTCCCTTCGATATTTTGGGTGCGTATGACTTCTTGCCTGATGCTGTCGAATGCCACAAATTGAATCTCGGCGATTATGCCTGTCTGGCTGATTTGAAAGAAATCCCCGTTTCGACAATCCCCGCCGCCGACATTCTTACCGGCGGGTTTCCCTGCCAAGATTTTTCTTCCTCCGGCCCTAAAACAGGATTCAATGGGAAACGGGGAAAGCTTTATGAGGTACTCGTCGAGTATATGCGCGTTCATCGTCCCAAGTTGGTTGTCGGAGAAAACGTCCCCCATCTCGCGCGTTTAAAAGACGGCACCTATCTGACAGCAATACTCAAGGCATTTGAGGCCGAGGGTTATCATTTTGATCTTTGGGAACTGTACGCGCCCGACTACGGAATTCCGCAAAGTCGTCGCCGTCTGTTTTTTGTTGGCGTGCGTGACGATCTTCCCGGCTTCCCTGTGCGACCAGAACCCTTGAACCGACACATAACCATTTCTGAAGCACTTGCTGATTTAGAGGCTGTTACCGACGAAACAATCACTAACCAAAGTCAATTTTTCGTATCAACGAAAGCGTCATCAGGGGGTGGGCAGGGTGACCACAAAAATAACCCGAATAAAGTCGCATACTGTATCCGAGCGAACGCGCGCGGCCGAATCCAGTTTCACCACCATCTTGACCGGCGATTGACGGTTCGCGAGTGTGCTCGACTGCAAACATTTCCCGACCAATTTGTCTTCCCGTACACCACGCAACGAAACCTGACACTGATTGGCAATGCGGTGCCGCCTGTGCTGGGGTATCATGTGGCTAAATCGGTTGCGGCCTATTTGGAGGCCGTCCTGCCCCATTCTTTCGATGCTACCGTGTCGCATCAAAAAGGATTGTCGCATGAAAGGATCTTTGCCATTCAGGAGACACTATTTGCATGATACCGGATCATGACCTTGTTGAAACATTTCTGACGCCGGTCAGAATCTGTTCGTCGTATCGCCCCGCTTTCGGGCATTCGAAATCTGAGGGTGTAGATTTGCCTGCATTCCAGAATTTGTACGGGAACGACCCTTTTTATGCCTGGATCGGTTTGGATGATCCGCTTGTCTATGCCGCACACAAGATGGCTGGAGGCCTGACTTCTGTCTACAGACAGATTGGCGTTGGAACAGAACATCTCCTGAGAACTATCATTCGGGACTCTCTGGGATTGACCGCAGACGAAACAACTTGGAGTTATCGTTATCGAAAGCCAAACGGGAAAACCGGAGTCCATATTCTCGACGCAAAAGTCTGGTTCCCTGATTTATCGGGTGCACAGCGGCAAGTTTTTGTCGATTGGATGGCCGCTGTTGGGCCGTATGTGGAGTTGACGTCCGCAAAACTTAAGCGAATACAGGGTGTCGCTTTTGACCTCGAGTCGTTTTTCAGGCGAAACTCCGAAACGTTAAGAACAGAAACACTGGCAATCATTCAGGCGTTGCTGCGTGCAGACCAATAATCGAAAGGAAAAAAGAGATGTCAGTTCCCTTTAAGGTGGATTTGAACGGCAAGGTGGCGGTGGTGACCGGCGGCGGCGGCGTGCTGTGCGGCGCGATGGCCAAGGCCCTGGCCGAGTGCGGCGCGGCGGTGGCCGTGGCCGACCTCAAGCTGGAGGCCGCGCAGCGCGTCGCGGACGAGATCACGGCGGCGGGCGGCAAGGCGATGGCCGTGGCCTGCAACGCGCTGGAAAAGGAGAGCCTCGAGGCGGCCAACGCGCAGATCGAGGCGACGCTCGGCCCGGTCGCGATTCTGATCAACGGCGCGGGCGGCAACCATCCCAAGGGTACCACGGCGATGGAATACCTGAATCCCGACGACCTGCTGAAGGAGAACCGGGATTTCGTGACCTTCTACGATCTGGACCCCAAGGGCATCGAGTTTGTGTTCAATCTGAACTTCCTGGGCACGCTGCTGCCCACGCAGGCCTTCACCAAACGGATGGCGCTCGGCCGTTCGGGCGTGGTCATCAACGTCTCCTCGATGAACGCCTTCCGCCCGCTCACCAAGATCCCGGCCTACAGCGCGGCTAAAGCCGCGGTGAGCAACTTCACGCAGTGGATGGCGGTGCACATGGCCAAGGCCGGCATCCGCGTCAACGCGATCGCGCCGGGCTTTTTCGTGACTGACCAGAACCGCGCGCTGCTGACCCATCCGGACGGCTCGATGACCCCGCGCTCCGAGAAGATCCTGGCGCACACGCCGATGGGCCATTTCGGCGAGCCGGCCGACCTGATCGGCGCACTGCTGTGGCTGGTCTCTGACCAGGCGGCCGGCTTTGTGACCGGCGTGGTGGTACCGATCGACGGCGGCTTCTCGGCCTACAGCGGCGTGTGAGAAACAATAGCGAAGGAATCGAGCGAATCGAAAGATTCGACAGATTCGAGGCTCGATTCAATCGATTCAATCGATTTTCTCGAATCATTCGAAAGGAAAGCACATGGCTAAGAAAGCGACAAAGGCGGACATCGGGCTCATCGGCCTCGCGGTGATGGGCGAGAACCTCATTCTCAACATGGAGAGCAAGGGCTACACCGTGGCCTGCTTCAACCGCACGGTCGAGAAGGTCGACGCCTTCGTGAACGGTCGCGGCGCCGGCAAGCGTCTGATCGGCTGCCACTCGCTGCAGGAGCTGGCGGACAGCCTCAAGAAGCCGCGCCGCGTGATGATCATGGTCAAGGCCGGCGCGGCCGTGGACCAGACGATCGACGCGCTGCTGCCGGTGCTGGAGAAGGGCGACATCATCATCGACGGCGGCAACAGCTATTTCCCGGACACCATCCGCCGCACGAAATACCTCGCGGACAAAGGCCTGCGCTTCATCGGTTCCGGCGTCTCGGGCGGCGAAGAGGGCGCACTGCTGGGGCCGGCCATCATGCCCGGCGGCGACGCCAAGGCGTGGCCGCATGTGAAGGCGATCTTCCAGGACGTCGCGGCGAAGGTCGAGGACGGCACGCCCTGCTGCGCCTGGATCGGCAGCGACGGCGCCGGCCACTTCGTCAAGATGGTGCATAACGGCATCGAGTACGGCGACATGCAGCTCATCTGCGAGGCGTACGACCTGATGGCGCGCGGCCTCGGCATGTCCGCCAAGGAGATGCAGAAGGTCTTCGCCAAGTGGAACACCGGCGACCTTGACAGCTATCTGATCGAGATCACGGCCGACATCCTCGCGCAGACCGATGACGAAACCGGCAAGCCGATCGTCGACATCATCCTCGACACGGCCGGCCAGAAGGGCACCGGCAAATGGACCTCCCAGGCCGGCCTCGACCTGGGCATCGGCATCCCGCAGATCGCCGAGGCGGTCTTCGCGCGTTGCCTCTCGGCCATCAAAGAGGAGCGCGTCGCGGCTTCCAAGGTCCTGAAAGGCCCGTCCGCCAAACCCGACGTTGACAAGAAGCTTTTCGTCAAGCAGCTCGAGCAGGCGGTCTACGCCTCGAAGATCTGCTCGTACGCGCAGGGCTACCAGTTGCTGCGCGCCGCGGCCAAAGAGTACAAGTGGGATCTCAACTACGGCGAGATCGCGCTGGTCTGGCGCCAGGGTTGCATCATCCGCGCCCGCTTCCTCGGCAAGATCAAGGAGGCCTTCGACGCCGATCCGCAGCTCGCCAACCTGCTGCTCGATCCTTACTTCAAGAAGACCGTTGCCAAGGCCCAGAACGCCTGGCGCGCGGTCATCAAGACGGCCGTCGATCTCGGCATCCCGGTGCCGGCCATGAGCACCGCGCTCAACTACTTCGACGCCTACCGCAGCGCCCGCCTGCCGGCGAACCTGCTGCAGGCGCAGCGCGACTACTTCGGTGCGCACACCTATGAGCGCGTTGACAAGCCGCGCGGCGAGTTCTATCATCACATCTGGACGGAGAGCGGCGGCAACACCGCAGCTTCGACCTACACCGTGTAACAGAATGCGGAAGATCCGCGAGCCGGAGGCACCGGGATAAGGAACCCCGGCCCCCTCCGGCTCCGAAGGGTCTTCCGAAGGGATTGAAAGAGAGAGAGACCGTTATGAAAAAGCTCGGCAAGATTCTGATGTGGGGTGTGATCGCGGTCGTGGTGCTGCTGGTCGTGGCGGTGCTGACGCTGCCGATGACCATCGGGCCGATCGTCAAGACCGCTGCCTCGGTGGGCGGACCCAAAGCGCTGGGCGTGCCGGTCTCGGTCGGCGACGTCAAGCTCAATGCGCTGGCCGGCAACCTCACGGTGTCGCAGGTCAAGGTCGGCAACCCTCAGGGTTATTCCGACAAAGACGCCTTCGCGGTCGATAAGGTCGAGGTCGGCCTGAACATGCGCTCGCTGCTGAGCGACACGATCGTGGTGCGCAAGATCCAGATCGACGCCCCCGCCATCTCGTTTGAAAGCAAAGACGGCAAGTCGAATTTCGACACGATGATGGCCAATGCCAAGAAGGCCTCCGAGGAAGAGAAGAAACAGACCGACAAAGAGAAGAAGCCCGGCAAAAAGGTCGTGATCGAAGAGTTCTCGCTGAACAGCGCCAAGGTGTCGTTCGCCTCGGGCATGACCCTGGGCAAGGCCCTCACCATTCCCCTGCCCTCGGTGACCGTGCGCGACATCGGCAAGGCGTCGGGCGGTGCGTCGGCCGTGGATGCGCTGACTGAGGTTATCAACGGTATCTTGGGCGGCCTGACCCAGGCCGTGACCGGCGCGGCCGGCGCCGCGGGCGATCTGCTCAAGGGGGCAGGCGGTGCGGCGGCCGACGCGGCCAAAGGTGCGACCGAGGCGCTCAAGGGCGTGACCGGCGGCGCCACGGATGCGGCGGATGGCGCGGTCAAAGCCGCGGAGAACGCGGCCAAAAGCGCGGCGGACGCGGCCAAGGCCACGACCGACAAGCTGAAAAAGCTGAATCCCTTCGGCAAATAAGCGGCTCCGGTTCTCTGGCGATGCGGCCTCTTCCGTGCCCGCGGAAGAGGCCTCCGTTCGTTCCGACCCCCGCCGTACGTTGCAGGTTCTCTCCATGGCCTCGCTCTTTCACACGCTGGAATGCCTTGCCGCCTGCGGCGCCGACGGTCTGCTGCCGGACGCGCGGGACACGCTGGTCCGCAGCCTGGCGAACCGCCGCTCGGCCGAAGGCGGCTTCAAAGGGCTGGACGGCCGGAGCGATCCCTACTACACCTTTTTCGGCTGGCTCTCGCTGCGGGCGCTGCGCGCACCGTATGACCGCGACAAGCTCTGCGGCGCGATGGCCCGCCACACGCGCGCCGCGAATCGGGTTGACGCCGCTTGTGCGCGACTGCTGCTGAACGTCGAAAAAAGATCCGTTTTCCGAGCCTTGCTGACTGGCTGGGCCGACCTCTGGCGCGTGGGCGACCCCTACGGCATTTTTCTCGCCAGCCTGACGTTCCCGCACCTGCCACGCTGGATCATGCGGCGCGCGTGTCACGCCCAACGCCGCCAACCCGGCGCGCGTGTGCCGGAAAAGAGCCCCACGCCACAACTGGCAGCCGGGCTGGTGCTGGCCGCGCTGGCCGGGGAGGACGCGCCCGGACGGGTCGCCGCGCTGTCGGCACGGCACCGCGCGGGCGGTGGATTTGCCTCGGCCCCCGGCGTGCCGGCTGACCTGCTCGCCACGGCGGTGGCGCGGTTCGCCTTGCGGATGTCCGATTCCCTCGAAAAAAAACCAGGTACGGATGCGGCATGTAAAGCGGATCTGGCCTTCATCGAGGCGTGCTGGCTGGACGACGGCCTGTTCGGCCCGTTTCCCGCCGCCGCGCAGGGCGATACCGAACACACTTTTTACGGCCTGCTCGCCTTAGGGACGTGTCGGCCGGACACTGGAATCATGCAAAACATGTAATCGGCCTTGATGTGCGGACAAAGACGGTCTAAGCTCATCCGAAATGATGTATTCAAGGAGCGGGCCATGAATGAGATATTGATCGTCATGATCGGGTTGGGAGTCGTCACGATTCTGTTTGTGATTCCCTTTATTCTGCTGGCCCGCGTGTCGAGCCTGTGCCGTGGTATGGAGGACGTGCAGCGACGGCTGATCCGACTGGAGGAAAGGCTGAGCGGGTCCGAGAAACCCGCGCCGCGTGCGGCTGCCGCACCGGTCGCTGCCGAACCCGTCAAGGACGCGGGACCGGCGCCGGCACTCGCGCCGCCGCCGCCTTCCGCGCCGCCACAACCGCGCGCGGCGCCTGCACGGTTGGCGGTTCCCGAGCCGCAGCCCGCGCGCACGGTACCGCCCGCGCCGCAGGAGCAGAACGCGGTCGAGCGGGCCGTGGCCCAAGCGTGGAACTGGTTCACCATCGGCGAGGCGTACCGCAAACCCGGCGAGTCGTGGGAGTACGCGGCGGCGACCCACTGGCTGCTGCGCACAGGCATCCTGATCGTTCTCGCAGGCGTCGCCTTTTTCCTCAAGTATTCGATCGAGAAGGGCCTGATGGGTCCGCTCGGGCGCGTGGTCCTGAGTCTGGCGACCGGCGTGGCGCTGATCGTTTTGGGCGTGCGCCTGCTCTTCAAGAAGTATCACTTGCTGGGCCAGGGCCTTGTGGGTGCCGGCTTCGTGATGCTCTATTTCGCCTTCTATGCGGCCTCCATCCTCTATCACCTGATGCCCCAGCCCGCGGCCTTCGGCCTGATGGCCTGCGTGACCGCCGCGGCCGGCACCCTCGCGGTGCTCTACCGGTCGCTCGGCATCGCCCTGCTCGGCGTGGTCGGCGGCTACGCCACGCCGCTGATGCTCGGCGGCTCCTCGGCGAATCCGCTCTTCTTCTATGCGTATGTGCTGGCGCTGGGCGCCGGCGTGCTCGGCATCTCGTGGGTGCGCCGCTGGCCGGTGCTGAACGGACTCGGCATGCTGGCCGCCTACGGGCTGTCGTTCCTCTTCTGCTCGCGCCACGCGAC
>ERZ795056.4137-NODE-4137-length-15146-cov-5.334173_pt1 | contig 15146 bp, 10 predicted proteins | sample MGYA00375140_ERZ795056 | MGnify/ENA primary metagenome ERZ795056 (study PRJEB30185, sample SAMN05720227) | activated sludge metagenome | isolation source: Anaerobic digester | place: USA | collected 2015-03-09 ...
TATTTTACAACAGATACTGCTGGTAGTTTAAGGGCCATTGAAATGAAAGCTGATGTAATTTTAAAAGGTACAAGAGTGGATGGTATTTATACTGCTGATCCTGAAAAAGACCCAACAGCAACTCGTTTTGATAAATTAAGCTTTAACGATTGTATTTCTAAAAACTTAAAAGTAATGGATATGACCGCCTTTACTTTGTGTATGGAAAATAAATTACCATTATTGTTTTTGATATGAACAAGCCTGGTAATTTATTGAATGTTGTACAAGGTTTGGATGTAGGCACTTTGGTAACAGAATAAAAAAAATAATTAAATACTTTTACAACGATTGGCAGTTTTGTCAATCGTTTTTTTATTGAGTGCTACAAACTATTTGGTGTTAATTGGTGTATTTGAAGCAAGAAATTATTGATAAACTGTATGAGCAATGTTGATTTTATTATAGCCAATGAAGCTGGTTTTACCAACGGTTTACTAGATACCTTTTTAGCGAAAGGTTATTATAGAATGCAACACAATTTATTTACTTGCAACGATACACAAATTGAATTTGATAGTTACGATATACCCGTATTTTGGTTAAGAACAGTTGTTGCAAAAATTGCAAGCAACAAAATACATTCTACTATTGAAAGAAAATGTAGTTTATTTTCTGTAGAAATAAAACCTGCTACCATTACTACAGAGGTAGAAAACTTGTACAGCTTGTATAGAAATTATGTACGTTTTAGTGCTGCCGAAAGTTGTGAAGATTATTTGCATCAAAGAGATTTACCCAATCCGTTTGATAGTTATATGATTGAAGTAAGAGATGACGCAACCCTAATTGCTGTTGGTTATTTTGATAAGGGCTTACATACAATTGCAGGAATTTTAAATATGTACAATCCCAATTATAGCAAATATAGTTTGGGTAAATTTTTAATGTTGCAAAAAATAAATTTTGCATTGGCCAACAATATGCAATATTATTATACAGGTTATATTAGTACAGCTATTACAAAGTTTGACTATAAAATTTTTCCTGATAAAACCGCCATTGAAGTGTATTTGCCTGCTCATGATACATGGATTGCTTACACCAATGTAGATAAAACTTATTTAGAAGATTATTACTTTAATTCGTTGTTATAAATATATGCGATCAACATTTTAGCAATATTTAGAAGTTGTTTAAAAATGATTTTCTGCTTTGGAGTCAATATATTAATTACCACAAATACACTAAGGCACTAAGGAAAATGCTTCTTTCTTTTTCAATTGAGTGATAAAAACATTCCATCTTTTTCTCTTATTCCCTCTTATAAAAAGTAGCATTTGTGCTAATTTTCTTTTTCAATAATTTCAAATTCTTTCGTGGCACTATTTCCCTCAGCATCTACAACAGTAAGTATATGTTTTCCCATTGTTGGGTTTACGGCCAACTGATGAAATTTTTCTGTGGTTGCCATAAACACATCATCTATATGCCAAAATAATTTGGCATTGGAGTTTTTATGTGTTGCCGAAAAAACAGTATTCCCTTTTTGACCATTTATTTCTTTGGGTATAAAAATTTTAGCATCATCGGCAGGATAAACAATTTCTACAACCTTTGCTCCATCTGTATTACAGCCTGGTTTAAAATTGGGCAATACAATATAGCCGGGATGTTTTTGTTTGTAATAGTATTCTATAGTTGGTGGTAAAATAAAATACGATTCTTGTATCATATTGTTGGGCATTTCGCAACTGGTATTTACACGATAGGTTTTTGTAATATCAACATTTATTTTTTTGCAGTAGGGGCAAACAACCGCATTATTTTGTTGATTGTACACCATTACTTTTTCTGTTGCTGCACAGTCGAAGCTTGCTTTAAAACCACTTTTTACACAAACATTTATATAAGAAAAATCTTCTTTGGGTTCATCAAACCAAACGGTAGCAGGCAATACTCTAAATATATCAAACATAATTGGTGCTGCAGCTTGAATTCCTGTTAAACCTGGACGACCTTCGCCAGTTGTGTTGCCCACCCAAACCAATACACAATATTTTTTATTGAACCCAACTGCCCATCCATCTCTAAAGCCAAAACTCGTTCCTGTTTTCCAAGCAATGCGTTGTGCCGAATTAAAAAAATTCCATAAGCCTTCTTCTCCTGGCCTCATTACTTCATTCATTGCATTGAAAGTGTGGTACAGTGCAACTTTGTTAAACAATGATTGTTCTTTATTTTGGGGGATTGTTATTTTGTTTGAACTGTTATTGAACAAGCCATAATTCAATTTTGTAAATTCATTGTTTGAATTTTTGTTGTTTGAAAATCCTCAATACATTCTTGCTAAATTGGTATAAACGTTAGCCAATTCAAAAGGCTTTATTTCGCAGCCTCCTAATATTAAGCTCATTCCATAATGATCTGCAGGTTTGTTTAATGTAGTAATGCCACATTGTTTAAGTAATTGATAAAATCGTTGGTATTTATACTGCTGCAACATTTTTACAGCTGGCACATTTAAACTTCTTGATAAAGCTCTGTTAGCTGGTACGGCACCATCAAACCCTAAATCAAAGTTTTGTGGTGAATAACCACCAAGGTGTGTTGGAATATCGGGTATTAATTGTTTGGGCAATAAGCTTCCTTCATTTAATAATGCAGCATATAAAATTGGTTTTAAAGTGCTACCGGGACTTCGTGGTGCATTCAATACATCTACATGACTTTCTAAACTAACATCACTTGTATTGTACACATTTCCAACATAACTCAACACATTGCCAGTTTCAATTTCTACCACCAATGCAGCTGCATTTTTTATTTGATTGCCTTTTAACTGTTCGTGATGTTGCCAAATAATATTATTCACTTGCGTTTGTACACTTGCGTCAATAGTGGTTTGTAAACCTGTTGAGTTTTTTTGTTGATTGGGCAATGCTGTAAACTCTTTTTTAAATCTGTCTAATAAATGTGGTGCAATTTGGGGCAAAGCTTTTGGTTCTCCTGGCAATGGTTCAAGTTTTGCTAAACTGCATGTGCTTTCATCAATAGTTTTATTGGCAAATAATTTATCTAATAATGTGTTTCGTTTTCTAAGTAAAGTATTGGTATTTTTTCCTGGGTATACCAAAGATGGAGCATTGGGCAAAACCGCTAATGCAGCCATTTCGCCCCAAGTTAATTGATTGGCATTTCGTCCATAATAACGCCAAGCTGCCGCATCTAAGCCAACAACATTGCTCCCAAATGGAGCGTTGCTTGCATACAAAGCTAAAATGGATTTTTTACTATAGCTGCACTCTAAACGAACAGATAAAGTACTTTCTTTTATTTTATTCCAAATATTTCTTTGGTTGTTTTGTTTGGATAAACGTATTACTTGCATGGTTAAAGTACTACCACCACTTACTGTTTTTGTATTGCCAATATTTTGCTTTATTGCTCTAAACATTGCAATTGGGTCAACACCGGGATGATAGAAAAAACGCTTGTCTTCAAACGTGGTAATACATTGTACAAATTTTTCTGGTACGTCTTTATTGTAGGGAAAACGCCATTGTCCATCAGCAGCAACAGTTGCATTTAAGAGTGTTCCATTTTTATCTGTAATTACAAAACATGTTGGTGTATTAAAAAATGTTGATGGCAAACAAAAGATAAACCAAATGAACAACAGCAAACCAATCAACCATTTTATTTTGGCTTTTGGCGTTAATTTTTTGATGTATGATTTTATTTTTTTCAACTTGAACTAGTAATACGTAAACCTACTCTTTTACTGAATACTTATTTAAACAATTGGTACTAAATTTTTGAAAAAAATCTTGTACCAAGAATATGTTTTTTCAATGCCTTATTTTTGAGTACTAATACAAAACATTATGAGTAAACATGCTTATGTTTTTCCTGGTCAAGGTTCTCAGTTTAGTGGCATGGGAAAAAATTTATACGATACCAATTCATTGGCAAAAGAATTGTTTGAACAAGCCAACGAAATATTGGGTTTTAGAATTAGTGATATTATGTTTGAAGGAACAGATGAAGCCTTAAAACAAACCAATGTTACACAACCTGCCGTTTTTTTACATTCGGTGATTGCTTATAAAACAATTGGTGATGCAAAACCAAATATGGTTGCTGGACATTCTTTAGGAGAATTTTCTGCATTGGTTGCCAACAACACGTTGAGTTTTGAAGATGCTTTAAAGTTGGTAAGCATTAGAGCAAATGCCATGCAAAAAGCTTGTGAAATTAATCCAAGCACAATGGCTGCTGTATTGGCTTTAGCAGATGATAAAGTAGAAGAAATTTGTGCTGCAATACAAGCCGAAACAGGAGAAATTGTTGTGGCTGCAAATTACAACTGTCCAGGACAATTGGTAATTAGTGGAAGCATGAAAGGAATTGAAATTGCTTGCGAACAAATGAAAGCTGCTGGTGCAAAACGTGCATTGGTTTTACCTGTTGGTGGTGCTTTTCATAGCCCATTAATGACTCCTGCAAAAGCAGAGTTGGCTGCTGCAATTGAAGCAACCACGTTTAATACTCCAAGTTGTCCAGTTTATCAAAATGTTGTGGCTTCGGCAGTAAGTGATGCCAATTTAATTCAACAAAATTTAATTGCACAGTTAACTGGTGCAGTACGTTGGACACAAAGTGTACAAGCAATGGTTGTAGATGGTGCTACACATTTTACAGAAGTTGGGCCAGGAAAAGTATTGCAAGGTTTGGTACAAAAAATACACAAAGAAACTGTGGTTGATGGTGTGAATTAATACACTTGAAAACAAGCACACGGATAACATAGATTAGATTGATGAACACAGGTTTTTAATTTAAAAATCTGTGTTTTTTTATGATTGTTTGTAAAAAATAGAAGTATAAAAATCCATTCAACCCTTTTACCTTTTGCTATACTTCAATAGAACAATTAAACCATTCTCCATCGAAACTAGCATTGTATTTTTTGTAAAAATTAATTGCAGGTTCATTCCATTCTAATACTTGCCAAACAATTCCATTCAGTTTTTTTTCTTTGGCTTCTTCTATTAGTTGGTCAAATAACAACTTACCAATTCCTTTCCCTCTTGCTTGTTCTGTTACTAAAAAATCTTCTAAATACATTCGCTGTCCTTTCCATGTGCTGTAACGAATGTAGTAGAGTGTAAACCCTAAAATCTCTTCTTCTCCTACTTTGGAGGAATTGGGAGAACTTGCTACAAAGCCCCACCATACAGGGTTTTCACCAAAACCACTTTGTTCAAAATGTTCTAAAGTTACCGTTACTTCATTGGGTGCTTTTTCATAAACAGCCAACTCATAAATTAATTCTAAAATTCGTTTGCAATCTTTTTTTTCAGCTCTTCTTATTTGAATCATTAAATTATAGTTTGAAATAATACAATTATTGGTTATTTACTTTTTTCTTTTCCTCTGTTTTACAACAAACCTTACAAACAAAATAAAAATTGTTGCTATGAGTAAAAAGTTGAAAATACTCCAAATAGTAAGACTAGGTTCGTACTCTTTTAATTCCATTAAAATTCGTTTTGTAAAATTTGTAATATTTGTTTAGCACAGCCAAAACTCAGTGTAAATCCACTTCCTCCATGTCCATAATTGTGAATAATATTGCCCTCTTTTTCTAACCTCACTAAATTTCTAAAAGGTCTTAATCCAGCCCAACTACCAATCACTTTTCTTTGTTTTAAAGCAGGTAGAATGGTATATGCTTTTTGTAAAATTTCTTGCAACGATTGTTCTTCTGTTATTGCATCATAAACCCCTTCTTCATAAGTTCCTCCTACAATTGTGGCATCTTTTCTTGGAACAATATAAGAGGGTGTTTGGTTGTCTAAAAAAATATAATTGGGAAGCCCTGGCTCTAACAATACAACTTGCCCACGAAAAGGTATAACAGTTGCGTCATTACACAATTGCCTTGCACCTAATGCTGAGCAGTTCACAACAACATCAAAATTATCTTCCAATTCTTGTAAATCAGTTATTTCTTGCTGAACAATGTTAGCTCCTTTTTCTTTTATCTGATTCATTAACCAAGGCAAAAAAATTTGTGTTTCTATTAATGGAACAGTTGCCTTATAACCTTTGTCATAACCATTGGGTAGTGCTGCTTCCTCCAATTTATTAAATGAGGTTTCTGGCATATAATCAAGCCAACTTGTTTCATCTTCAACTCCTTTTTTAGAGGCCTTAATAATGCTTATCATGCCAATGCCGGTTAAGCTATCAGTACTTTTTTCTTTAAAAAAAGAATAACTTTTTTTACACCAATCTCTTCCTCGTTGATCATTTCTTATGTGGTATGGAAACCAAAACGCTGCTGCCTTATTGGATGTAATATTGGGAGAAAATTCTTTTGCCATAACGGTTACCCGATGACCAGCTTGCAACAATTCATAAGCTGTAGATAATCCACTAATTCCTGCACCAACAACTACAATATTTTTTGCCATGGTTTAAAAATACAACTGAAAAATAAGTTTATGTATAAAAAAATTTAAAGAAGAGTGGTTCGTAAGGACATGAACCTAGACAAGGGTTTGTTTGAATTTTCTGTTGGTGAGGACACAAACCGATAGGAAGAATTTTATTCTACCGCCAAATAAAAAAAGTCTTGCCAAATTGCAAGACTTTTTTTAATTCTCTATACCAGTTGTTTTATTTTTTCTTTGTGGCTTTAAAATTTCCGTTGGGTTGCATGAATGTAAGGGATTGAGTTTCGCCTTTATCATTTACCTCAAATTGAACATAAAACCCAGCTGCTACTTTTATTGCAAATTTATTGTTGCCATTGGCTACCAATTCATAGTCTGGCTGACCGGGCACTAAAACATACAATGTTTTTTCGTTTTGTATATACACTTTCACCGTTTGTCCACCTAGTTCATATTCGCCAACATATTTCTTGAGTTCATCGTTGGTAACAGATTTTGCTTTTGCCGTTTTTACAAAATGTGTAGGATCTAAACCACCTTCTGTTGGCATTACAATTTCAGCAATATCACCAGCATCGTTGGTTGTAAAGTTTATTTTCAACGGGCTTTTATCTGTTGTATCTAATGGATCAATACCATTGTAATCAAAAGGTTCGAACACATCGTAATGATAATGACGCAACCACCATGTTTGTGATTGTGAATTAAGAATTAAAGAATCGTTTCTAACACTAAGATCAAAACTTCCATACCCTTTACTTGTATAAAGACCTTCATAATCTTTTAAATCATGCGATGGTTTTGTGTTTAGTTTTTGATTGCTGGTTGTTGTTGCTTCGGCTTTTTTTGTTTCTGCTTTTGCTTTATCAACTACTTTTTTTCTATCGCCACTCCAATCTATATAAGCCAATTTCAGCATTCTATCTGACAAGATGTTTCTTGCCATTGACGGAATTACGCTTCCGTTTTGATTGCTTAAAACAATAATACCAATACTATCTGAAGGGAAAAAACTTGTACTTGCACTAAAGCCATCAATATTGCCACCATGCTCAACTCTATAATGTCCACGATAACTTCCCATCATCCAACCAAAACCATAATTGCTTAAGTATAAATCTGGATATTCTTGACCAGGATAAGCAGCCCCAACAACCATTTGAGACGATGAGGCTTCTTTTACATAAGCTGCTGGCAACACTTGTTTGCCATTAAACTTTCCTCCATTAATCCATGTGCTTACCCAGTTTGCCATCTCGTTTACACTACTGTTTATACTTCCTGCAGGGCCCATGCCATCTATATTGTAGTAAACTGTTTTACGGATTACACTGTCATTTTTTACAGTATAACCATAAGAGTAATCTGCTGCTTTTGCTAAATCGATTACAGAAAAATTTGAAGTTTTAAATCCTATTGAATCGAATATTTTTTGTTGTACAATTTCTTCCCATTTTTTATCCCACTTTTTTTCAGCCAACACTCCTTGTACCAAATACATGAAATTATTGTATTGCCATTTTTCTCGTACCCCATAAGTTGGTTGCATATATTGAATTCGTTGTACTAAACTATCTCTGCTTTTGCTAGGCGATAGATACCAACTTAAATCATGACGAGGCAAACCAGTACGATGTACCATTACATCTCTCAATGTAATTTGATTGTTCATAGCATCATTGTAAAATTTTAATTCTGGAAAATATTCTCTTATGGGTTTGTCGTACTCCACTTTCTTCTCTTCTACCAACATACCCATTAGCGATGCAGTAAATGCTTTTGTACAACTTCCAATAGCAAACAACGTGTTTGGAGTTACTGGTAATTTTTTTTCATAGTCTTTATAACCATATCCTTTAGCAAAAACTATTTTATCTTTTTCTACCACAGCTACGGCAAAGCCAGCTCCATGCCACGTACTCAGTATTTTTTCCATTTCGGCATCAATGCCAGCAAAACGATCAGCTACTGGTTTTGATTTTTTTTGAGCAAATGTTATTGCTGCAATCAATAAAAATAAAACGGTTACAATTTTTTTCATGCTGTTGGTTTTTGAAGTTAGTATTGTTGGTGATGAAAATATTACAATTTGTTACCGCATTGCCTGTTCTAAATCGTTTAAAATATCGTTTACATTTTCAATGCCTACACTCATTCTTATTAATCCATCGGTAATGCCAAACTTTATTCTTTCTTCTCTTGGTACAGAGAAATGCGTCATGCTTGCTGGGTGAGAAATTAAAGTATCAACCGTTCCCAAGCTTACTGCACGAACACACATTTGTAGTTTATTGATGAATTGTTTTCCTGCTTCTAATCCACCTTTTAATTCAAAGCTCATTAGTGCACCAGGATGTTTCATTTGTTTTGCACTTGTTGCAAAATCTGGATGTGTAGTTAAGCCCGTATAATTTACCTGGGCAACCTTGTTGTGTTGTGCTAAAAACTGAGCAACCTTCATGGCATTTTCACAATGACGTTCCATTCTTATTTCTAAAGTTTTCATTCCATTGCTTAATAAAAAAGCATCAAACGCATTGGCGTTGCCACCCAATAAAGCAAACCATTTCCATACTTTGGTTTTCATTAATTCAATATCTTTTCCTATTAACACTCCACCAATTGCTGTACCATGACCATTTAAAAATTTTGTTGTGCTGTGAAAAACAAAATCTACCCCATACTTAAATGGTTGTTGCAAATAAGGTGTTGCAAACGTATTGTCAACCGTTACCAAGAGTTGATGTTGTTTGGCAATATTGGTTACCGCTTCAATATCTACACATTGAATGGTAGGATTTGCAGGCGTTTCGATATGTACCAATTTTATATTGGAATGTTTTTTTAATAGATCTTCTACCACATTCAAATCTCTCAAATCACCAATGATGGTTTCAATACCAGCTTGACCCAATACCTTGTGCATTAATTCATACGTTCCTCCATATAATGAATAATGCGATAATACCGCATCGCCTGCTTGCAAATTGCTTAAAAACATAGTGGCCATTGCTGCTTGTCCACTTGCATGTAACAATGCTTTTAGTTGCAATGGAGTTCCGTCATGGTTTTTCAACCCAAAAGCTTCTAATGCAGCAATGGTTTCTTCGGCTGCTTTAAAAGTTGGGTTTCCCCAACGAGAATAAATTTGCTCTTTATCTACACTTGCAAAACGTTCCATTCCTTGTTCTGCGGTATCAAAAACAAATGTTGATGTTGCATAAATTGGTGTAAGGTGTGAATACGAATCGTTATTGTTTGCTGTATGAATAGCTACAGAACTAATGCCTGTTAAAGGAAGTTGATTTGACACTAATAATATTTTTTATAATGAATGTTTAAATTAACAAGGGACACAAAGTAATTATTATTGATTACAATGTGCCCCTATGTAAAGTTTAATTTATTGTAACTATTTAATGTTGTATTTGTATTTGTACTTTTCGTACAACTGTTTTTGTTTATCGTCTAAACTTACAGATCGGCCTTGTATAAAAGCATGAATAACATTGCTGGTACGCATGTCTAAAATATCTCCATCGCTTACAACAATATTGGCATCTTTCCCTTTTTCTAAAGAACCTGTTCTATCATCAATTCCCAAAATTTTTGCTGCACTTAATGTAATAGATTGTAATGCTTGTTCTTTTGTTAATCCATAAGCAACTGCTGTGCCTGCATTAAACATTAGGTTTCTTCCTTTTGTATTTGCATCAACATCGCCAATGGCAAATGTTACACCTCCTTGTTGTAATAAAAAAGGTGTTTTGTATGGTTGGTCTACATCATCATCTTGTGTTGCTGGTAAGTTGTGCATTTCGCCAAGAATTACACTTATATTATTTTCTTTTAAATAATCAGTAATCATCCAACTATCCGTTCCACCAATTACTACAGTTTTAAAACCAAACTCTTTTGCAAACTCAACGCCCACTTGTATTTCTTTTACAGTTTCGGCATGAACATAAAAATTTTGTGTTTTATTGAACAATGGTTTTGTTGCTTCAAATTTTAAATTGGTGTGTACATGTTTTGTTTCGTTAAAATAAGCCAATGCTTCTTTAAAAAAGTTTCTTACGTTTTCAATTCTATCAAATGCTGCTTTTAAAGGATCGTTTGCTGCACCACCGCCAATACCCAATTGTGCTAAAAAAGCAGCTCTCCCGCCTCTTGCTCCAGATAAATTGGGTACACGAAAATGCATTCCTGCATCGGTTTTATAAGCTGCATCTTCCCAATTCCATGCATCTAATTGCATTACAGATGATGTACCACTTATAATTCCACCTTGTGGAATTATATTGGCAAACAAAATTCCATTTGAACGCATCGTGGCAATTATTTTACTATCGCTATTGTAAGCAATTAATGCACGAACGTTGCTGTTAATTTCTCCCAATTCTCTTTCGTCAACTGTTGATTTTGTGCTGCCAATTTCATTTAATCCTAAATTGGATTGTGGTGCAATTAAACCTGGATAAATGTGCTTGCCTTTACAGTCAATTGTTTTAGCGTTGGCAATGGGTGATGTTTGTTTTACGTCAGTAATTTTTCCTTTAGAAAAAACAATCATTCCGTTTTCAATAATTTCTCCATTTCCAATATGTATGGTTGCATTAATTAATGCAATGGTTTCTTGTTGTGGTTTTGCTGGATAAATGGTTTCTTGTGCATTGCTCTTTATAAAGAGGAAGCATATCATTAATAGGAGTATATTTTTCATGTCTATTTTTTGTTTTAAATACGTTTAAGATTTAAAGTTGAATGTTTAAGGTTGTTTTGAATTGAATTAAAAAATAAATAAAACATTAGCCTTCTACCTTCATCTTTTAACCCTGTTTCTAATCATCATCTCTTTCCAATACACTGTGTTTATGCTTATGGTCTAATTCACATTCATTAATTTCATCAAATCTTGGTCTAGCTCTCATCATGCCTGCACCTCCAGTTGATGATCTTTTTTCTTGCAATAATTTCTGAATGAGTCTTGCTTTTTCTGTAGCAATTTGTTTACGCATTTCTGCATCTTTTTCTCTATCAAAATAAATTGTACCATCTACAATTGTATAAATAGCTTTTGCGTAAATACTCAATGGGTTGTTGTTCCATAAAACAACATCGCCATCTTTACCAACTTTAATACTTCCTACTCTATCGGCAACATGCAACATTTTAGCAGGATTTAATGTAGCCATTTTTAAAGCTTCTTCTTCGCTAACACCACCATATTTTACACTTTTTGCTGCTTCTTGATTTAATCGACGAGCCATTTCGGCATCGTCGCTATTAATTGCAACAGTTACTCCAACTTTTTGCATAATGGCTGGATTATAAGCAATGGCATCTTGTACTTCCATTTTATAAGCCCACCAATCGCTGAAGGTTGATGCATACGCTCCATGTTCTTTTAATTTATCGGCAACCTTGTACCCTTCTAAAATATGTGTGAAAGTGTTTAATTGAAAGTTGAACTTTTCAGCCACTTTAATCATCATATTAATTTCACTTTGTACATACGAATGGCAAGTAACAAATCTTTTCTTGTTCAATATTTCACTTAAAGTTTCTAACTCTAAATCTTTTCTTTTATCAACCCCCATTTTTTGATAATCAACTGCACGTTGAAAAGCATCCATATAAGTTTGCTCAACGCCCATACGAGAATCTGGAAAACGATTGTTGTTGGTAGATGATGAACGTTTTACATTTTCGCCAAGGGCAAATTTTATAAAGCCATCCCAATTGGCAAACTTCATTTCTTCGGGACCAACACCCCAACGCAATTTCAACAATTGTGTTTGGCCACCAATGGGATTACAACTTCCATGTAAAATATGAGATGACGTAACTCCGCCGCTCAGCTGACGATAAATATTGATGTCTTCTGGATTAATTACATCTGCTACTCTTACTTCTGCTGTAACTGATTGTGTACACTCATTAATTCCACCTGTTGCTGCAATATGAGAATGTTCATCTATAATTCCGGCAGTTAAATGTTTGCCAGTTCCATCAATAATTTTCCAGCTTAAGTCTTCGGTAATCGGAATATCTTTTCCAATTTTGCTAATTTTTCCATTGATGATGATGACATCTGTATTTTCTAAAATACCTTGTTTTTCATTCGTCCAAACTGTTGCATTTCTGATAATTATTTTTTCTTGTTTAGGGGCTTGTTTCCAGCCATATCCATTGAAAGGATACATCACATCTGCAACGGTTGCAGGAATATTTTTTCTTGCGTTGTTGGTTTTTTTTGTTGTATCTGTAGATTTTGCTATAGCATTTTCTGGAAGAGCGTTTTTAAAACTCATTTTCCATGTAACAACATTGCCATTGGCTAAATAACCATTGCCACTCCAAGTTTCTGCACCTAAAACTCCACTTAAATTATTTTGTTTACCCATATCGGCACGGCTCGTCCAATTAATTTTAACCAACTTATCGTTGATAGAAAGTGTTGCAGTTGTAGCTGTACTATCGCCATTTGCTTGTAAAGTAATTGTTGGTTTTTCAACATTTCCTTTAACAATTGCTTCAAAATTTTTGTAGGTTCCGTTGGTATTAATTGTAAATGTGTAAACGCCTCTATAATCGTTCCAGCCCTCTTCTTTCACTACATACTTTTGTCCTTGCACCCAGTTTTGAAAAATTGAAGAAGAGTCTTTAAAAATATTGTTGTTGGTAATAAAAAAGTTAGCCAGTTTTCCAGCTTCTAAGCTGCCCACTTTATCAAACACATTTACTAAAGTAGCAGGTATTTTAGTTAGTGCTTCAAGTGCAGTTTTTTCACTCAATCCATTGCCAATGGCTTTTCTAAGGTTGGCTAAAAAATCGTTGGCAGAAGAAAGGCCAGCAGTTGTTAAAGCAAAATCGATTCCTGCTTTTTCAATCATAGCAGGTTGAGAAGGAGCCATTTCCCAATGCTTCATATCGGCCAATGCAACAATTCTTGCATCGTTCGGATCTTCAACATCCATTGCTGCAGGAAAATTTAATGGTAGAATTATTGATGCACCGGTTCCTTTCAATTCTGCAATTCTTTGGTATAAATCATTGGTTCCTTTTAAAATATAATTCACCCCAAACTCTTTGGCAATTTTATTGGCACGAAGTGCATTGTATTTATCGTTGCCAATATCAAAAATTTGAGGAAGCGATTGATTGTCGAGCCAAGCTTGTAAGCTCAAATTGGTTCCTTCGGTTGTTGGTTTGTTTTTGTACCAAGCTGCATCTAAATAAGTTTGTCTAATTAATGCAATGCAACCCATTAACGATCCTGGATAATCTTGTGTACTTGTGCCTTTACTAAACGAATAAAACGCAGCCACTTTTTCTTTTACCAATTCAAAATTTTCTTTTTGATTGCCCAATGTTACCAATGCCCCTGTACCACGAGCAATACCATCTTGTGTATTGGCAACAACAGTTCCAAAGCCAGCATTTCTTAATTCTTTGGCTTTTGTTTCATTGGTTTGAAAATTTTGATACGCATTTACTTCTGCTTTAATGGCTTGGTTCCAACCAAAAGCACCTTTTGTATTGCTAATAAATTGTTGTGGACCACCAAAACCTCTAAACCCTCCTGTTGCTGTTGTCGTTGGTGCAACACCATAATCGCTGTATAAATCAATAAACGAAGGATAAATAAATTTTCCTTTACAATTAATAACTACCGCTTCTTTAGGAACGGGAATATTGATGCCTAAAATTTTTCCTTGTTGTATAACCAATGTGGCATTGGTTATAGTTGTTTGTGCATCTTTTACAATTGTAGCATTGGTAAAAGCATAAATGCCCAAACGTTCATCTGCTGTACCATTTAAAGGAAAAGTTTCTTGTGCTTGTAATAGCAAAACAAGAAACATTGCCGAAAGCAATAGTTTCAATTTTCTCATTGTGTTAGTTGGTTTTTTATTCTGCTATAAAGCTAATCAAAAGGTGAATAGATTTTAACCGTTCATCACATTTTAATAAAAATTGAAAAGATTGTTTAGCTTGAACACATGGATTGAGTACCTATGTTTTACATTATATTTGGTTATGCAGCAAGATTTAGCAAAAAGATGGGTTGAAGAGTTTGGAGATTTATTGTATAAATACACTTTACCAAGGGTTAGCGATAGTGGTATTGCTAAAGATTTAGTACAAGAAACATTTTTAGCAGCTTGGCGAAACATAGATAATTTTAAAGGAGAAGCAAGTGAAAAGAATTGGTTGTTTACCATTTTAAAAAATAAAATTATTGACCATTACAGAAAAGCATCGACCAAATTAACAGATATTGTTGATGCCAATAGTGCTTATGATGGTTTTAATGAAAATGGCCATTGGACAAAAGCTGCTGCACCAAAGGCTTGGGGTGTTGATTATAACACAGTAATTGAACAAAAAGAATTTTACTCAATTTTAGAACTTTGTAAAAGCAAATTGAAAGCGGTTCAAAATGCTGTTTTTAGTATGAAATATTTAGATGGCATTGAAAGTGAGGAAATTTGTAAGGAGTTAAACATTACATCGTCAAACTATTGGGTTTTAATACATAGAGCAAAGCTTCAATTGAGAACTTGTTTAGAAAAAAATTGGTTTAACAAATAAGAAAATGAGGATTATGGGATTAATGATTAATTGTAAAGAAGCCACTGATTTAATTTCTAAAAAGGAAGAAAAAAAGCTATCTGCTCAACAAAATATTAAATTACT
>ERZ795056.4142-NODE-4142-length-15138-cov-5.903932_pt1 | contig 15138 bp, 14 predicted proteins | sample MGYA00375140_ERZ795056 | MGnify/ENA primary metagenome ERZ795056 (study PRJEB30185, sample SAMN05720227) | activated sludge metagenome | isolation source: Anaerobic digester | place: USA | collected 2015-03-09 ...
AATACCAATAATTCGGATAAGTAGTTGTATTATCTCCCCTAATTGAAATAGACATGAACGATTTACCTACTATCAAATTGCTGATGTCTTCGCAATCAAACAGTAATTCGTTACTGACCTCATCTGTTCCATCCCAGTAGAAATTCATCTCATCCGGAGTCAGGCAAGGATCAAAATTTGGATGGTTCGAAATCTTTCCCATTACCAGATAATCATAGAGATTATCGTCCTCATATTCATCATCTTTATTCAATAAATCGCAATAATAGGACCAATTGCCTTCAATATAACGCACTGAGCCTTCTGGCAAGATTTCCAATGTTACTACATCAATTGGAGATTTCCTTCCGCAGGTACACCGATGTGTAAGCGGATCCTTTTCTCAATCTGATTTGCCGCATCGTCATTGGTATGGGTTCCTTCATATTCACTTTCGCCGCAATACCCTCCATTATTGTACTGGGCCCAACCAAACATCCACCAGTCATTTTCGCCAAAGCTTCCGTAATTGATCGGCGAACCATATCCAAAACCCGAAATCACGCCGAAAGTTACCCCACCGGCAACTGAATCGCGGCTGAAGACATCGGCAAAGACCAGGTGTAGGTTCTGTGAAGGAAGATTCTGGTACTGAACGGTCAGGCTGTCGATGATGTCATTGTAAACAGAAGCGGCTTCACCGGGAGTGACCTGCCCGCCTGTTAGTGTCACGTCTACAAATATCGAATCAACATATAGCCCTTCCAGGTTGTTTGCCACATCGGCATAGGTGTAATTGATCAACGCTTCCGTATACCTGACAGCCGTATCAATCGGATAATTGCTGCCGGATTTCAATCCTTTTCCCAAAGATTCCCTGTAAGAAATGATTTGTTGTACCATATTTTGAGAAGAGGGATCCATTTGCTGGGTTAAATTGGTTTGCGGATCCGAACGATCGGAATTCTTTTTACAGCTTAAAATTACAACAATTCAGAGAATAGTGAATGCAACTAACAAGACTAATTTTTTCATTTGGTTTGTTTTTTAAATTATTTTTTCAGTTATACTCATTCTTTGCAGGTTTGCGAAAGCAAAACTGCTTAGAATGAGTTATACCGAGAGGAACAGCAGCATAAAATTCGCAAATACTGAAAAATCGGTTAAGGCTCTGTTCCGGCTCGGTATAATTCTCACATCAGAAAAGAAAAGCTATGTAGGGTAAAGCAATCCCAGGTAATGAATCAGATGATATTATCCGGCAAGAAAATAACATGGCTAAGAATAGAAATAAGATCCAATTGGTTAAAGAAGAATTCTCGAAATGGATGAAACAAATATAATTAATACAAATACGAAAGTCAAGGGCGGTTAATAACTTTCTGGTTTGAGACGCCATCTGGTTTGGTTGAGATGGCATCTCAATCTTGCGAGACTCCATCTCAAATTCGAGATGGCATCTCATAAACGGAGACTCCATCTCATTTCGGGCAGATGGAGTCTCGTTAAATTCGAGATGGAGTCTCAAAGAATTACCCGGTTCGGCATTTGGCATTTAAAATTTAATATCGCCGGATCGTCTGTTCGGGATTTCAACCGATGAATTAATCCCGCCGGCTCGTCAATCTTGAAACTGCACCTTTTTTTCCAGGGACTGGCGTCCCTGCAACCATACTGTCCTCCCTACAAGAGAAGAACATGGATTTTTTATTTTATTGCCCAACTGTCCAACTGCGATCCTTCGTCCGCCAAAGGCGGACTCAGGAAATGCTGCCTACTGTTCTTCCCTCTTCATCAGAAATTCCCGGAAAACATCGGAGCTCAGCAAGGTGTCGGCAGGAATTACGGTACTGCCCCCTCCGTGCCCCTCCGTGTTCACTCTGTGTACCCCTGTGGTGAAAGATTCATCAGGTTTCGCAGAGTTACGCAAAGAGTCCAGCGCGTACATCCAGTATTCCCCCAACTGCCACGGCTGACCGGAAACCCAGATGCGCAGCTTCCCGGGCTCGAAAATGACCGAATGATGTGCGATGAACTGGTTGATGGCTTTCTCTTCGCCCATCCCGATATCGGCGCCATCCAGCCCTCTGTAATCGCGCAGGATGTTGGCCGCAATCTCCGGTGTGATAACAGGATTCTCTTCCAGAAGCTCTTTCACCCGGTCGTAACGGTATACCGTGACTTCATTCTTCATGTTTTCCACGTTCAATTGGTCGTTGAGGAATTTATCCGACTGGAAATGGTTGGTGAGGATGATGAAATCGGCGCCGGGATCGTAAATGGCCAGATCTTCCGGCGTCTTCTCGATGACAACGGCCTTGTGGTCCGCCGCCGACGCAACCAGGAACGACTCGGCTACGAAAGTCTCCCGGCTTGCGGCGATGCGACCGGCTTCGTCGATGTTCGCAGCATACTGCAGGATCTCCCTCGCCAGCAGCGACACCGGCGTTTTCGCCCCACCCGGAATGCTGGATTTGGCGGCATTGAGCGTCACCGTCAGCCCTTTCTCGTTCATCCCCGACACCACGCCGGCAAAACCGGCCCAGGTGATCATGACAAAGCCACCCGCTGTCGGGCCTGATAAAACACAGGATCTTGTCTTTAGCAAAATCATCATTCACATAGAAATCGAAATTCCGCCCGATGACCAGGTTGCTGTCGGGCGTCCGGCCATCCCATACGCCGAAAGCGGTGCAGGCCACGAGGTTCATATTCTGCACGGCATGGCCCAGGTCGTGCGCGGCATGATAGTTCAGCATCCGGGCATACGCCGGCCCCATGAAACCGAACTCGGGCGAGGCAAAGCGAGAAATCCCGTAAATCTCCTGCCGGTATTCCTCTTTCACATACTGGTCGAGGTTCCGGTTGAAAAAGCGGACGAATCCCAGCATGAACCGCTGGTAGAACTTCGACGGGATCAGCTCCGCCAGCCGCTCCAGGAACGCTTTCTCCTGCGCGGCCATCAGCTCCTGTGTCAGCAATCCGTGAGCATAGCCCACTTCGTACGGACTCCCCTCAAGGTACATCACCCACCAGCCGTCACGCTCCTTTTTTAACCATCCGTGTTCGCAGCTATTGACAGAGGACCCCGATATGGTCCTTTCGTAAGAGGCCAACGCCGATGGGTCGATTTCAGGCTCGTGGACCTTCGTGGCCAGCTTGTAATAGGCGAACAGGCCGGCGACGATCAGCACGAATGCCGCCAGGATGTAAAGAATGACCCGTATGGCTCTCCTTCTACGCATGGACGATCTTGTTGACGAGGTTGCGGAAACCGGTAAATTCGGAACAGGTGACGATGGCCGAAATAGTCGTCCCCAGCACCCCGTGAATGTTCAGGTTCTGCCCGGTGAAAAAGAGGTTGGGAATCTTTGTTTTCGGCGTAATGATCGACCGGACAGGGTCGTGGCAATCCTTCAGGATGCCGTAACCGCTGCCACCGGGCGTACCGGTGTAATCAGCAAATGTCAACGGCGTAGCGTCGCAAAATCTTGCGACGCTACTACGGATTCCCGGATATCTTTTTTCAACGGCATCCAGCAGTTTTTGAGATGCCATCTCACGAAACCCCCTGTAATCCTCGCCACGGCCTGCTGCAGCAAGGTTTTCCCATTGCCTGTACTGTTCATTTTTCATGAAAGTAAGGATACTTGCCGTCTTCGTAAATCCTTTATTATCATCATGATAAGGCGTATAGATCATATATGTGTGCGGCCACTTTTCTTCCGGAAGGTCATCCTTAAAATAATCATCATGATAATACTGAAAGAGATTGTGATTGAGGTAGGGAAAGGTATTCTCCCTGAAGACCAGGTAAAGGCTGAAGAAGCCGGCCGTGTTCTCCAGGTTCTCGATCCGGTGGCGGTAACTCTTGCGAAGGGTTTCCAACCCTGTTAGCTTCAAAGTGGCTCCGGGGTGGAGGTTCGAGATGAACTGCTTCCCTTCGATCCGGCGTCCGTCTCTAAGTTCTACCGAGGCTATCCGGTCATTCTGGGGGATAAAACCGGTGACTTCTGCCCCGGTGAGGATTTTCCCGCCAAGAGAGGTGAAAGTTTCTGCAAGCAGGTCGGTCAGCTTGTCGCTCCCGCCTTTGATCCGCCAGGCGCTGCTCACGAACGAATTCCGGATGCAGGCGTGGAGGTAGAGCGGCGTACGGCCCGCCGCACCGTGGTAAATACTGTTGGCGCCAGCCAGGACGCTGATCAGCCGCCGGTTCCGGGTGATGCCTCTCAGGAAGTCCATCGTGCAACGGTTGAGCTGCGACATCTCAAGCCGGGGTGTACTGGCATTTTCCAGGTCGTACAACGGGATGCTGCGGATGATATCCCGAATCGATTTAACATAAGTTGAGATGGAGTCTCGTTCCGAAGGAAACTGCCGCTCCATCTCCTCCTCAAACCGTTCCCACCCCTGCGCATGGCGGTAAACCGTCTCCTCCTCCCCGAAAACGATCCGGTCGTAGCCATCCTCATCCATCTTTACCAGCGGCAGTTTGCCGGCTATCCCGAGGTAGTTGAAGAAACGGTGCAGCGTCTGGCCCTCTTCCATGCTGCCGATGTAATGCAAACCCGTGTTGAAAGAATGCCCGAAACGTTCGAACGTTTGAAGGTTGCCTCCCGGCTTATGGTTCTTTTCCAGGATGCACACAGAATGCCCCTCCTTCGCCAGGATGATCCCGCTGACCAGGCCGCCGAGGCCGCTACCCGTTATGACGAAGTCATAATTCAAAGTTCCAAGTTCAGATTCCAGATTCAGCCCCCTCCCTTACTCCCTCCCCCAGCCGGGGGAGGGACAGGGTGGGGGCAGCGAGCAATAATGACAATATTCGACGTCACCTTCGTTTCATCAATAACTTCAACCGCCATACCATTCCGCATCAACACCTCCACGATCTTCTCCCGGCTGGTGAAATAAAGCTGCTTTGCACTGCCCCGGGTCTTGTTGAAGCCCAGGTTGGTGCTGAAAAACTCCGAAAGCCTCGTCCCGATATGCTTTTTCCCCATCTTCCGGTCGCCGTCGCGGATGATCAGCAGGCCACTGTCTTCCAGGTTCTCAATACAACGGATAATTAGCCGTTCCTGTTCACTCTCCGGGAAATAATGCAGCACATCGGCCATCACAAAAGCCCTGCTTTTCGGGAGTTCCATCGTCAGGGCATCGCCGGCGATGAATTCGATCCGGCGGTTCATGGCGGGGCAGTTCTTCGCCACTTCGATTTTCTCCGCATCATAATCGATCCCGGTGAATGTCCTCTTATCCGAAAGGAAATTCATCATATAGATCATGAAACCGTACCCGCAACCAATATCGGTAATGTGCCCATCCACAGGAAGATATTTGTGAAATAGTGCATAGTTCTTTTCCAATCTTACCTTTATCTTCAGGTACCACTCCAGCACCGGCCCTTTGAAAAGATAATTTTTAACAAGCCTTTCACGGAAATAGCGGGGCGTCTCCGCCTTCCCGGCAACCTTCCTGTATTCCGCTGTCATATAATGCCTAATCGCCCGTGACCGTTCGAGCAGATTCCCTTTTGATCGGGCTTCAGCGGGGGTGATACGCGGCAGCACCTCAATGACCGCACGGCCCGTCTTCAGGAGGTATTCCCCTTTGGAATAGATATCGCCCGATCCGTGAATAATAATGGGAAGAAGGTCGATATTCAGCTCTTCGGCAAGGTAAAAGGCTCCTTTGTGGAAACGCTGGATGCGGCCATCGGGCGATCGCGTCCCTTCCGGGAAGATCACCACCGAGTAGCCCTCTTCCACGTTCTTTCTGAGCCTGGGCAAAAGCGACTCCATCCCGTCGGAAATGGCATAAAAATCGGCCATTTTGATCAGGGGCCCGAAGAACTTGTTGCGCTGAACGCGATCGTTGGTCATCTCCAGGAACTTCGGATGAAGGATCAGCAGCAGTGCTATGTCGTTGTGCGACTGATGGTTTGCAATAACCATGGCGGGTTTCCGGAAATCCTCCTCTTCCGGTTTGTTGATCTTTAAAGACGATAGGATGTTTGAATAAATGAGAACCTTTGAAAAGGCCGACATCTGGTAGTGCAGGGCATACTTCGCCCATCGGGTCCTGAACCTCAGGAATTTGATGAAAAGTAAACCGTAGAGCATGATGAACATGCTCCCGATAATGAAAATACTCAGCGAAGAAATAGAGAAAATAAAATCTTTCAGGGTGACCGGCCGGGGCCGTTTGCGGTCGTTCTGGTAAACGAGCCAGTTGAACAGCACCGGTTCCATGCTCCAGGTCACGAACCAGACTGAAATGATCCCTATGATTGCCGCGAAGGCCATAGCTTTCAGCGCGGGATGCACCGCCAGGACCAGCACCCCCAGGCCGACCAGGGTGGTGATCGCGTCCATGAGCACCGACGACCGGAAGGCCGTCACGTCGCCGTGGCCGTATTTGTACTGCTGCAGCATCCCCTGGATCGAAAAGATGGCGTAGTCGATCCCCAGCCCGAACACAAAGGAGGTGATGATCATGTTAAAGATGTTCAGTTTCATCCCGAAAAGGCCCATAATACCCAGCGTCCAGATCCAGCTCATGAACATCGGGATAAACGTGATCAGGGCCAGCTCGATGCGGCCATAGGAGAGGAGCAAAACCACAAAAACAATAAGTAAAGATATGATAACCAGCTTGTTGAAGTCGGAGTTAAGAATATCCATGAAAGTGCTGGTCAGGTATTGTTTATCGAAGATGAACGAAGATGTTTCATTCTGCAGCGCTTCGTAAAGTCGTCCTTTGTCTTCCTGTCTGACCTTCAGGATCGTCGTAACCGTCGCCATCTTATCGTTTACCGAAATATAAGGATCAATGAAAATTTTACTCAGTTCAGGCAGATCATCCCGTCCTACAGTCTTATGGTCCTTCTCCAGCCAGTCGAAGAATCTGCCGAAGCTGCCGGCCCTGAAGCCTGCCGCCGTCGCCGCTTCGGTCAACGTTCCCTTCACCTCTGCCTTTTTCTCTTCCGTCCAGTAAGCTTTCCACCGTTCCAGGCGCCGTTGCTGCTCTGCCAATGGTACCACCAGTCCGGTTACGGCAGTGTATTTTTTGACGATGCCTTCTTCCCTGAGCCGTTCCGCCTTCTGCACAAAGCGGCCGGTTTGCTCCAGCGCCTGGTCGATATTTTCTCCCTTCGTCACAACAAAAACCGACCGCAGCGAATACTGGCTGATCCTGTCGAGGGTCGATTCCGATGCGGCTAATTCCGGCGGCATATAGCTCATCCCGGTAAGGTCGCCTTCAAAAGTCACCCGCTTTGAGGTGAAATAAAAGAGAACCGTCAGCAGCAGGATCATCACCGGTACCAGTTTCTTCTTTTCGACAGGGTAGGAGGCGATTTTTCGTACCGACCGGTTGACAAGGTTTTCGCGGCTTTTGTCCCAGTTTATTTTTTTTGTAAGATGGGGAAGGAAGACCAGGGTCATCAATCCTGCGGCCAGGATGCTGAAACCGGCGAACAGTCCCAGGTCGCGGACAGCTTCGGAGCGGACCAGCAGCAGGGTGAAGAAGTCGCCCGAGGAGATGATGCTGCTCATGACAATCGGCAGGGCAATCTCTTTCAGTACTTTACGTGGTTCCCTTACGTCGCGCAGATGGTTCAGGTAATGGATGAAATAGGCGATGGCGATTCCCAGCAGCACCGCCCCGAATCCCAGCGAAACACCCGAGATCTCGCGCCCGATGAGGGCCAGGACGGCAGCCGATATCCCCGCGCTCATAAGGGTGGTGAAGACGATGGCCGGGATGACCCGGAACCGGCCGAAATAGAAACCGATGAACAGTACCAGCAGGACGATGGCCAGGTTCATTGTCAGGATAATATCGCGCTTGAGCTGCCGGGCATTGGCGACAGAGACGGCGGCGGTGCCAAAATACCCTGCCTTGATCTCACCGTTATTTTCCCGGCTCAAATTACCGGTAATTTCATCCAGTCTTTTGATGAGGGCGGTGTTTTTAGAGGTCTCCGTCGGCTTTTGGGCCGGTTTTATGAAGAAGATGAGATACCTGAGATCGGAAGAGAATACGTAGCCGTCATAGATCCGGTAGCTCTCATCGATACCGGGTGCACCTCTTTTTTCCAGCGCCAGGGCTGTCAGCCCGATGGGATCGGCGAGGACCATGTCGCGGGTGACCATGCCGGCAGGGGAGACCAGGTTCTTGTAAGCCGCCTTCACAGCATTCCGCACCGCCTCGCGCGAGGTCAGTGAATCGAGCCGGGCATAATCTTCTTCCGTAAGGAAAACAGGCAGGTTATCGTGCAGTTCAGTGTAAATGCCTTTAAAGGCAAGATCGTCGCTACGGTCACGGATTTCCGCTACCAGGCCCGGCATCAATGAACCGCGGATGCTGTCGGCCAGATCGCCGGCAAAACGGATCAGTTCCTCCGGCGGGATAGTCTGCGAAGCGTCGGCCGGGCCGACGAAAAACACCAGCTCTTCCGCCGCGGCCGAATGGTTCACGACTTCCAGGTATTGATCCACTTTTTCGTCGTGGGGGAGCACTTTGGAGATGTCTTCGACGATCCGGAGCTGTAAGAGGAGCCAGATGATGACCGCGAGCGCTGCCCCCAGGAAAAGGAAGAAGACCAGCCTGTAGCGGGCGAAAAAATCGAATATCCTGGTAAAGATCAGGCTCATTCTCGTCTAAGAGTTAATAAAAAATCACTTCCCCGGTCCGGTCCCTTCAGCAACCGTCTTTTGCCTGCGCCTGAAAACAGTCAGCAGGAGGTAAGTGAAAAAGCCTGCTAAAATACCCATAATTGCACCGAAAACCAGCGCCCCGATAACATATTGGATAAGATTTTTTTTGACGAAATCCAGGGTGATCTCCGGGCCGAAATCGAGCGGCTGATGGTTGCCAAGGACCAGTCCGCCGGTGATGTAGCTGCCGAACAGGATGAACGGGATCATGGGCGGGATGCTGATATTGGAGGCGATCAGGGTGATGGCTTTGTTCAGTTTCAGGGCGATGGAAAGGGCCAGGGCGATCATCATCTGCCAGCCCCACACCGGCGCTATGCCCATGAATATGCCCAGGGCGATGGAGGCCGATTTCCGGAAGTTCGACTCCTCCGGGCTGAGCAGGTGCTTCCTGACCAGTTCCCGGAACCCCTCTTTGCTCATCTTGCGGATCATCATCCAGGGGCGGAAAAACAGCAGGGCCAGGATAGTCAGGACCGAATTGAGCAGGCTGATACGGGCAAAATCGGTGAAGGGGCGGAAGTGTGAAACTCTTTCTTTTTCAGGATGATAAACCACGCTGACGGGCACCGGGGTCAGCGGGATCCCTTTCCAGGCCGACCGGATCAGTACTTCGATCTCGAATTCGAACCGGTTGGTGATGAACCGCATCTTTGCCATCTTTCGGACAGGGTAGAGGCGGTAGCCCGACTGCGTGTCGGGCAGCCTGTAACCTGTTTCCACCCAGGTCCAGAAGTTGGAGAACCTGTTTCCGAACGAGGACCCGCCCGGCACCCCTTCCTGGTCCATGTTTCGCGCGCCGATGATCAGGGAATCGGGTTCGGCAGTGATCTTTTCGATAAATTTCGGGAGCTCTTCCGGGAGGTGCTGCCCGTCGGAATCGATGGTGATGGCATACCGGAACCCAAGCCGGAGCGCTTCGCGGAACCCTTTTCTGATGGCATAGCCCTTGCCCCGGTTTCGCTCCAGGTGGATGACCGTTATGTCGTCGAATCCGGCGCAGATTTCCCGTGTCGAATCGGTCGAGCCGTCGTTTACCACAATAATATCATGGGTAAACTCCAGTACGCCTGAAATCACACCTTCCAGCGTTTTCTCGTTGTTGTAGGTAGGGATAATGACGCAGCAGCCCTGAGAGTTAAAGCCGGGGTATGAAGTAAATTCAGGCATGGTCAGGAAATCCGGTGCAATGCCGTTTTAGTCCTTCCGGGATAAAAGTTCTTCAGCCGCCTGTTCGGTCCAGGCACAGATCTCTTCGATCTCGCGTTCGTTGAAGACCGCCTTGCTGTGCATCATAACGTAGCCTTTCAGCGGCATCTCGCCGTTGGTGATGGTTTCACAGATCTCATTCAGCAGTTTGATCTGGTCTTTGCGGTCATAGCTGGCCCAGTCGGAGAAGTTCAGGTGTTTTTTCCCTTCCCGGATGTGGCCGGCGATGATCCATGAAACAGGCGCCACCCGGTTGTAAAACGGATAGGCCGTCGTCTCGGAGTGACAATCATAGCAGGCATTGACGATCTTCTTCTTGACGTTGACCGGCATGTTGAACGAGAAAACGATATCGTTTTTCGGATTGGTTACCTTGTCGTTCTTTTCCGGCCGGAAAAACTGGATAATGATGAAAGCGGCTGCGACCGCCCCGATGATGATCCACCCGGTCTTTCTCATTGCCCCATCAGTTTGGCCGATTCTTCCGTGGCCCATTTATTCACCAGCTCTTTCTGCTCTTTGGTGAGGGCGCGGTCGGGATAGTTAGAAATGTAGCGCGCAGTCGGCATTTTACCGCTTTGTACTTCGTCGTTGATGTTCCCGATCTTTCCCACTTTTTTGGCATCCGACAGCTCGCCCCATTTGGAGAAGTTCAGCTTCAGCTTGGCTTTGGCATTGCCGGTATCGGAATGACAGTCGAAACAGGAGGTCTCGAAGATTTTCTGTATTTCAGCCGGGAACATGGCCTGGGCCTGCTCCTGGGGCGGATTGGAGGTGTTTACCTTTGAAAATGTGAATGACATCAGCGCAATAGCCGCGCCGACAAGTACGATTGATAATAAGACCAGCTTTTTCATAGTATGGATTTTTTTGATGATGACAAAAATAAGCATTATTGAAACCAAATCCCCTTGAATTTTACGAAATCGACCTCACCCGAATAGATCCTCAGGTTAGCTTTGTACCCGTCCTCACCCTCCTCAACAATAGAACAATCGATCAATAGAACCCAATTCATCCTCGGATCAACGACTTTCAGGAACTTGATGACCGATGCTTCTTTTACGACCAGGTTCTTCCCTGTAAGCTGCGAAATGAAAGCTGTGGCGATTTCGACCAGTACCACGCCCGGCACCACCGGCTGCCCGGGGAAGTGGCCGGCGAAGATGAGGTGGGAGGGATCGAAGGTGACGGAGGCAGTGAACCCCTGGCCGTCGTTCGGGAGGATTGATAGGGTGTAGGGTTTTATCATAGGGTGGTTATAAGGTGGTCATAAAGTTGTTAAAAGGTGTTTATAAGGTGCACTTGCAAAATTCAATCAAAAATTGCAACCGAGCATGCTGAATCTGATTAAAAATTGCAACCGAGCATGCTAAATCTGATTAAAGAATGCAACCAGGATACTGAATTTGTATCAACTTATTTTTTCAGACAATTTAAATCCGCGTTAATCCGTATTATTCGCGTCATCCGCGTGCTATTGACAGAACACGGATAAACATGAATGCAACGGATCTACACGGATTATTGATTTTTGCTGTGAAACATCTTGCCTTTTTCGATATCATGCCTTACCTTTGAACCGCCTTGAAATTTGAATTGATTTTTTCTCACCGGGGCTTTAAGCCGCAATCGACCCGGAAGGCGTAAGTGATATTAAGAATTTGTCATTAATATACTGACTTTCATGGGCATTGAATAAAAACAAATGTTTTGCACTGCGTTTAAACGATGATAATCTATATTTATGAATATGTAAACTATTTTAACTATTAGCTATGAAAACAAAAATCTTCTTCTTAAGCCTGTTCTTACACCTGATTTGCTTCTACGGAAACACACAAGCCTATAATCCGCTGGTTCTTGAAAATGCACAGTGGAAAGTCATCCAGGATGATGATGCCACACCCTGGATAGATAGTCAGGGAGGCTGGTTGATTCGCGGTGATACTTTGATTGATGGAGTGGCGTACAAAAAACTCTTCGAGAGAGCTTTCGAAGAACCTTACTCAAATGTCATTACCAATCAAGGGCTATATGGATTTCTGCGTGAAGATACTTTGAACAAAACTGTTTATATAATTGAATCGCCTCCGGGATTTTATGGTTGTGACTCCGCAGATCAGGAGTATCTATTGTTTGATTTTTCTTATGAGGTGGGTGATACTTCTCAAATGTGTCTTCATACGGAAAATATTTTATCATTTGTGATAGAAATTACACAAGAATATATACTCGGAGCCAATAGAAAAGTATTTCAATTTTATAATAGCTCATCATTCATAGAAGGGATTGGTCACGAATCCGGCTTGCTCGAATCACCTGTTATAAGCTTGAGCGGAGGTCCATATTATTACCTTGAAGAATATTGTCTCGGTACTGATGAGGAATGCAACGTGGTTTACGTAAAGATCGATGAAAAGGAGCAAGTATCACATTATCGGATTTACCCAAATCCTTGTAGAGGTTATTTTTACATAAAAGGCATGACAGATATAAATGAGAATATTCACTATTCAGTTAATGACGTGATAGGGAAAGAGGTTGTTTCAGGGGAAACTCCTGCAAACAGTGAATTTCAAATCTATTTGAAGGAACCGGGCTTGTACTTCCTGCATATCAGGCGGCAGGGTGAAACCCCGTCTTGTTATAAAGTGGTTAATCTTTAACTCCTATCTTATTTCTTTAGGCAATTTTAAATCCGTGTTAATCCGCGTGCTATTGACAGAACACGGATACCACGCCTCGCCTGCCTGACGGCAGTCGGGCAAGGGATGCAACGAATTTCCGCGGATTATTGATTTTTGCCGAAAAATATCTTGACTTTATCGATATAATAACTTATCTTTGACCCGCCAGGTAAATTTGAATTGATTTTATCTCACCGGGGCTTTAAGCCGCAATCGACCCGGAAGGTGTAAGTGATATTAAGAAATTGTCATTAATATGCTGACTTTCATGGACGTTGAACAAAAACAAATATTTTGCACTGCGTTTAAACGATGATAATCTATTTTCATTAGATGTAATCGATATTGATCATAAGGCTGATAAACAGATAGATATAAACTATTTATTTAAATTATGGATTTGAAGTTTTTTTTAAAAATACTTTCTAAAACGATTTAATTATGAAGAAATTGAGCAAGCTTATTACTGCAATAAAAGTCTTAGTAGTGTTTATTGCTGTGTTTCAAACCGGAAAAGCATTACCACAACAACAATGGAAATTTCATCTGGCCTTTGAGGATGCTAACTACCAGCGAGATACAATTTGGTTTATTTGGGATTCAACCGCTACATTTCATGGTATAGATACGGCTTTAGGCGAAATGGCAGTGGAACTGAACTACAGTGAATTCAATGTTTGGATACAAAATTTTTACGGAGATACAACTAAAACTCAAGCTCTTCCCTATAATCATACCCATTCGACAACTATTGGAGCTATAAATTTTGAATTACCAATTATCATGACATGGGATTCTTCAATGTTCTTTGCTGATTATTTACCACCGGAACCGGTAGGTTGGGTCAATAGTGCTAAACTGTCAAATGATTATTTCTTTTTTATTAATAATGATCACCTTAATCATGTATTTGATATGACCTTGACGGATTCCATTATTGCGCCTGAACCAAATAATACTGATCCTTGGTATTGGTTACCAGAAAGGCATTTTCCTATGGGTATTGAACTCAGGCAGGATCCAACAATAGGACTTGATGAGAATTTATGTGAGATGAAATCAAATATTGTCCTATTTCCAAATCCATCCAGTACATCCATCTTTCTTAGACTGAAAGATTATTCATATCCTCTAAAAGTATCCATCTTTTCTTTAACGGGGAAATTAGAAATGAGTCAGGAAATTCATAATAATGACCAATTCATTGACATCTCCAGATTACCAACCGGGATGTTTATCTTATTAGTAACCAATTGTAACCAAAAGATTTATGAAAAATTTATTAAAAATTAGTCTTATTGCTATGCTTTTAAGTGTAATAAGATTTAAAGTATTCCAAACAGTACTTTCGGGCTGGTATTTTATAAGGATTTCGGATTCGGGAAAACCCATTCCAGTAAATTCTGTTGTCAATCTTTGTTCTAAATATTAAATCGAATGAGAAAGTTCTTTATACTCCTTATGTTATTGCCGGCAACAGCAACATTCTCACAAGAATTTGCTCCGGTGGGTGCAATATGGCATTATACACAATCCAATCCTTTTCAAGGTGATGGTTGGACCTTTGAAACAATGGAATCGGTTATTGATACTTCCATTGAGAATGTTAAGTGCAAAAAAATCATTAATATAATTCGAAACGATGCGGATACTTTCATACAAGTGAACAAGTATTTTTATAAAAATAATGACAGTGTTTTCTTTTATGAAGATGGTTCCTTTAATTTGTTATACGACTTTGGCGCAGAAACCGGTGATACAATAACGCTTTCTTACTTTCCGACCTATGATGGTTCACCGTTGAAAATGATTATAGATTCAGTTGGAATTATAATAATTAACGGTAATGATAGAAAAATTCAATATATCACATGCGGTGACGGGATTTTAGTAGAATTTGGCAATGAGATAATTGAAGATATCGGGAGTACACACAATATGTTTCCTGTATACGATGGCACTTTAAATGGCCCTCTTCGTTGCTATGAAGACAGTATAACTGGTCAGTATTTAAGCGGCTTTCACCCTGACTATGGTTGGAATTTCAAAGATTGTGCCGAAATAATAACCAGGATTAATGAAGTGAAAGACTATGATGGAATTTTTCTTTATCCAAACCCTGCATCAAGCTCTATTACGGTAAAAAATGTTGATTTACCAAAAAACTTTAAAATAATTAACATTTTTGGTCAGGTTATGAATGAGGGTCAACTAATGACTTCGCGTACGATATATCTGACCGGAGTAGCCAATGGAGTTTATTATCTTATTTTGCATGAAGGCTCTTATCAGGAAGAATATCAACAAGATAATCGATATAAATTTATCATTTGTCATTAATAAACACCATAGAAATGTACATACAAATAAAGTTAAGAAATTTAGTAGTCGTATTAATTATGATTACAAGTCATATTTGTTCTTCACAAGATCCTTTTAACTATGGACAAATATGTAACTCTGAACCAGAATCATCTCCGATTGAAAATGCTCCTTTTTATGTTTGCAGTAGAACGACTCCGTTCTGGTCAACAAGCAAC
>ERZ795056.4151-NODE-4151-length-15120-cov-13.618719_pt1 | contig 15120 bp, 10 predicted proteins | sample MGYA00375140_ERZ795056 | MGnify/ENA primary metagenome ERZ795056 (study PRJEB30185, sample SAMN05720227) | activated sludge metagenome | isolation source: Anaerobic digester | place: USA | collected 2015-03-09 ...
CTACGCCCTCACTTCTCACCTCTCGCTTCTCACTTCTATTTAGTTTCTCACGTCTTCCCCCCAGCCCAGTTTCTGCCGGATGGTATTCAGAAACGTCACATCCTGCAATTGCACGAAACGAATCGGGAAGTCGTTTTTGCGTACGGCCAGTTGGTGTTGTCCGTTGATGAGTTCGAAACGCGAGTCGAGGGTACAGATAAAATTGTCGGCGCGGCCTTCTATTTCGAAGGAAATGACCGACTCGTCGGAGAGGACGATGGGGCGCACGTTGAGGTTGTGCGGCGCTACGGGCGTGAGTACGAAATTGCCGGAATCGGGGAAAATAACCGGTCCGCCGCAACTCAGCGAATAACCCGTGCTGCCGGTCGGCGTGGCGATGATAATGCCGTCGGCCCAGTAGGAATTGAGGTAGTCGCCGTTGAGGAAAGTGTGGATGGTGATCATGGAAGACGTGTCGCGCTTGAGCAGCGTGCAGTCGTTGAGTGCGAACGGGATTTCGCCGAACAGCTCGGGGCTGCTTTCCAGGTACAGCGTGCTGCGTTCTTCTATGATGTATTGTCCGCGTTTCAGTTTGTCGATGGAGTCGCGAATGTGGTTTTTGTCGATGGTGGCCAGGAAACCCAGCCGGCCCAGGTTGATGCCGAGCATCGGAACGCCGGCGTCGCGTACGAGCGTTACGGCATTGAGCATGGTGCCGTCGCCGCCGAGGGTGATCACGAAGTCGATCTTGTGAACGCGGAAGGCACGGTGGTCGTCAAACGGCGCGTAGGCCCCTTGCAGCCGTACTTTCGCTTCCAGCAACTGGTTCAGGAACGGCGTATAGATATACGTATTGATGCCTTCGCGGTACAATGCGTCGAACACTTCCTGCACCTGCGGAAGGTCCTTTTCTTTGAGTTGTTTGCCAAAAACGACAACCTGCATATGTGAGTAGTGAGTTGTCAGTAGTGAGTGGTGAAAAGTTCGAAGTCGGCAGCGCGAAGTCCCTGTTATCGAGCGGTAAAGCGACTTCGCACTTCGCACTGCCGACTTCGCACTTTTCCATATCTTGCGCCAAGAACGGCAATTAATCGCAAATATCAGAACGAAGATATCCAATCATTCCAATGGACACACTTTCTCTCAAAGAGGTTATTAAACAAGAAAAAGAGCAGTTGCGCCTTCGCCGCGAGAAGCTCGGCATCGAACAGGGAACACCGGAACAGGAGAACTGGTTCGGTATTGCCCTGTCGGGCGGCGGCATTCGATCGGCTACCATCAACCTGGGTTTTCTGCGCACCCTCAACAGGTTCGGTATCCTGAAACGCGCCGACTACCTCAGCACGGTGTCGGGAGGCGGGTACACGCACTCCTACATTCAGGGCACGCTGAAACAGGAAGGCGGATTCGAATGCCTGTTTACCGACGACCACATCCAGGCGATGCGCAAGCACGGGGAATACCTCATTCCCGGGCAGGGCATCTGGAAAAACTACAACACCTTTTTGCTGACGATCGCTTTTCTGGTGAGCTGGGTGATGTCGCTGATCAGTTTGCTGATCGTTACGGGTATCGTGTACTATGTTTATTTGATCGTCACCGGCCTGCTGGGAAAGAACCCCTTTCAGGGCCTGAATTTTTTTGCGCAGCACGACGTGGGGTTCTGGGGTATCTGCACGGTGGCGCTGGTGGTGTGCGTGCACTTTGTCGTCAACATCATTTTGAGTTTCAACCTCGGCATTTCCAAATTATTCAACCGGCTGGAAGCACTGCTGGTCACCGTTGCCATTGTGCTGTACTGTTGGTATCTGATCGTGCATTTCGGCGGCCGCGACGCCTTGTCGGGCCACACGCTGTTCGATTATACCATTAATGCCGTTCTGCTGTTTATCATCGGGTATTTCACCAACCCCAATGCGCTGAGTTTTCACCGTTTTTACCGCAAACAACTGGCCGACCTGTTTTTACGGTTTTCGGGTAAATACCACAACATCGCGCTGAAAAACGTTTTTAACGCCCAATCCAATCAGGAAACCGATTATCTGGCGCCGTATCCAATCATCAATACCTGTCTGAACCTGCTGAATCCAGCCGGCGACGATGTCTTCAAAGGCACCAAAACCAGCGATTATTTCCTGCTCAGCCCGTTCTTCTGCGGTTCCAAACTCGTAGGCTACGTGCCCACCGACCGCTACTGGGATTATCAGCGCATGACGCTGCCGGCTGCCGTCACCATTTCCGCAGCCGCCGTCAACCCGGGTATGGGTATGTATTCCAACAAAGCGCTGAGTGTCACCATGACGCTGTTCAACGCCCGCCTGGGTTACTGGATTTCCAATCCGCGTATCCTGGTGAAAAGCCGTGCATTTCCGTGGTGGCCCAGTTACTTTTTCCGCGAACTGCTCGGCCGCATCGGCTCCAGCAATAAAATGATCAATATTTCCGACGGCGGCCACATCGAAAACCTGGGCGCTTACGAACTGCTGCGCCGCGGCTGCCGCCTGGTCATCGCTTTCGACGCCGGAGAAGATAAGCTGTACACTTTTTTCGACCTGAACAACCTGATCATCCGCGTGCGCAACGAACTCGGCCTCGAAATCCGTTTCCGGGAAAACGAGCAGCCCGAAGAACTGATCCGCCCGCGCCCTTCGCAGGTATATTCGAAAAAACGTTTCGCCGTAGCCGATATTTACCAGTGGTGGGAAGACGATAAATCGGTAGACCCCGTAACGGGCAAGGAAATGAACTGTGTGATCAACTATGCCGAACCGCGCAAGGTGGGCACTTTTATTTACGTGAAATCGTCGGTGCTGGCGCCGGCAGGAAAGCCCGTGCTGTCGGAAAAAGAAGACCGACTGAAATACGGCACCTACAAATACAAGATTTACCACGCCGATTTTCCGCACGAACCCACGAGCGACCAGTTTTTCGATGAAATTCAGTGGGAAGCATACTACCAGTTGGGACAGTACATCGGCGCCGACGTGCTGGGCGTAACCGACCTGACACAATATGAAGGCCATGAAGGGCCGGTGATCACGACGCAGCAACTCGTCGACTGGTTTGATAAACAGGAAAATCCGCTGGTGATGCCGTTCCATCCGCGCGGTGTACGTGTGCCGGAACCGGAAACCGACTACGGCCTGGAAAGTACTGCCGGCGAACCTGTTACGCCGCCTTCTACTCCGCCTGTTACGGTGGCGCCGGAGGAAGTCAAATACCAGATGTAGTTATTGGTTATTGGTTATCAGTTATTAGTGTGGTAGGGGACCATTTGCACAAACCCTTGGCTGCTCTTTCGAGTGACCAAGGGTTTGTGCAAATGGTCCCCTACCACACTAATAACCAATAACTAATAACCGATAACTCAATCCCTGTCCGCCCGCAAATTCAAAAACAACTTAAAGCCAATATTACCTGCCAGTACCTTCGATTTGAGGTAGTAATTGGGGCTGATGAACACCTCATAGTTTTTGAACACGTCGCGGATAAAGAAATACCCGAATTCGCCGCCGATAGAGTAGTCGATCTGGCCCGATTCATCCAGCAGGGCTTTTTCATCCTTGGAATAAAATGTGTAGCGTACGCCCGCTTTCGCGATGGCGGTGAAAGCGTTTTGTTGCGTACGTGCGCATTTGTTGCCATTGGAACGGTAGATGCCCGCACCAACTTCCGCTACCAGGAACGGGTTGATCTGGAAAGATTCCGCCAGGTCGTCCGCGTCGGGACTGAGCGAAAAAACAGCGCCGCCGCCAACCCGGGCCACCGACCAGTGCGTGCCGACGTTGAAAGCAGTACCGAGGTCGAAGCCCATCCGTTGGGTGGGTTTGGTTACGTCCGGCACCGAAAATGACATGTTCGGGATGTCGAGAAACAGGCGTGGTCCGTATTGAGCCTTGACAACGATAGCCGCCAGCAGGCAGCAGGAAAGGAGGAAAGTTTTTTTCATGTGCATATTGAATTTTTCATGATGTTTGGACAAAGATACTATGACAGGTTTATTCGCTGTTTCCCTTCTCTCGAAGCAGTGTACGCTACGCCTCTCACCTCTCACTTTCTCACCCTCTCACTTCTCACTTCTCTCACCCTCTAGATCCTGCCGAGCAGCCATTCCTTCTCCGTCAGGATTTCTTCCCTGGAAATTTTATCCCGCAAATCTGCCACTGCCTGCGCATCGCGGAAATTCAGCGCGATCAGTTGCCGGGTGTAATAGACGATCCTGCTGTAATTCGTGCGGTGGTAACCGATGGCCGTATGCCGCCGGATAAAGTTCGACATACTGGTAAGGTGGCTTTCCAGCAAGTCGTATTCATCGGTTTCAAAATAGATTTTTAACTGTAAAGTCTTGGCAATCAGGTTGTTGAGCAAGTCCTTATAATCGGAGCGTTGTAAATGCCGGAGCGCAGTGGTATAGTCGCGCCGCGTGTAGGCTACCCGGGCCAGGTTGAGGCTGGAGGTCACTTCACGCCATTGCCGTTCGAGCAGGGCCTTGTAATCGAGGATGAATTTTTCGGCCCAGTCCAGTTCCCCAACGCGCAGGGCGATGGCTACGATGTTGTTAAATGCGAAGCGCGAAAGACAGCGGTTTTCCAGCAGCAGGTCGCGTTCCAGAGCGCTCTGGTACAGTTCCAGCGTGGTGCGCAGCCATCCTTCCGACGACTGGTTGATTTTTTTGATCCCGAAATTGATGGCCAGCAGGAACAGTGTGCGCAATTCTTCGGGCGGAAAAGCGCCCGCGTGTTCGAGCAGGGTGGATTTGAAAGTTTCGAAATGTGAAACAGCCTGCGAATCGTTCAAAAACCGGTAGCAGTGAAAATACAATCCGATAGCGGGAATGTCGATCAGGTCCGTCGACTCCACGTGCTGTAGCACGGCATCCAGCAGGCCCATTTGATAATCGGCCTTGTAAACGGCCTGATGCGATTGTGCCAGGCAGGCGAGCCGCAGTTTTCGGGCGATGAATGCGGTATCCATCAGGTCGGAAGTGGCCTGCAGGTTGAGCGATTCGGTGCGCCGCTCCGCCGTTTCATATTGATACTGTTCCCATTCGATCAGGTTGAGATCGTGGTAATAATCGGCGTGGCGCCAGGGAAGCCGTTCGCGGCTCTGTCGGGCTTCGCGCAGGGTGATGCGGAAATGTTTGGGCAGGTTGCGTTTGCGGTAGGTAGCGGCCAGGCGAATTTTGGCGCGCTCGGGATCTTCAAATTTTTCGCGGTACATCCAGTATTTTTCCAGCAGGGCGAGCAGAGCCGAGTGCAGGAGGCGGGTTTCCACGTCGGGTTTCGAAATGGCGGGCACAGGCTGGAGATCGGCCGCGGGAAGGGCAACCTGTGTGGTTTGCGTGGCCACCCAGCGGTCGAAAAAATCCACCAGGTTTTGCCGGGTATTGAAAAACGGCGAGCGGATAAATTTGCCAAACTCCCTGATTTCTACCACAGATAGGGTAGAGAGGGCCTGCTGCAACATGTTATTTTCGGCCATTTTGAAAATTAAAATTTACAATAAATTATTTACTATATTGATTATCAATATCTTGAAGAGATTATTGGGAAATATTAAAATACAAACATAAAAATTTGTCTTTGATGCTGTAGCCGGAAACCTGAACTTTTACATCGTCAAATACTGCTTACAGAAGCGTGTTGCGTTTTTTGAACTTGCTGTTTAGTAAAAGGAAAATCAGATCTTTACTAACACAAAAACAAAAAAACAAACGCGCCATCAGGCAGCCCCCCGTTACCCGGTATAAAGAAGAATTTCACATGAAAAAATTATTACCCATGTTCTCCGTTCGTTTCAGCATGCTGCTTTTCCTCCTTGCCGGCGTATTCGCACAGAATATGCAGGCGCAATGTTCGGCCAGCATTTCTTCCACCAACCAGACCGTTTGCTCCGGCACGAGTGTGAGCATACCGGTTACCCTGACCGGTGTGCCGCCGTATGTGATCAGTTATCAGATCAACGGCGTACCCCTGCAGCCCGTAACCCTGACGGCTTCACCCTTCAATTTGGTGATACCCAGTGTCTCGCAAACGATGGCCGTACAATTGTCGGGCGTCGTCGACGGAACCGGCTGCCAGGCGACCGGCAGCGGCACCGCCCTCATTCTGGTGGCGCCCGAGATCAATGCGAATTTTAACATCACTCATCCTTCCTGTTTTCAACCTGATGGAGCCATAGAAGCGGTGGCGTTCAATGGAACTTCGCCATTTACCTTTGCCTGGTCGACAGGATCTACTGCGCAGACAGCAACTGGCCTGAATGCAGGATCCTACAGCGTTACCATTACCGATGCGAGCGGTTGCAGTCAGGATTTCCTTGTATTTCTGGGCAATATATCACCTACGTTTCAGGTAAATGTGACCCCGTCTGCCTGCAATTTGTCGAACGGCGCGATCAATATTACTCCTTCCAGCCCGAGTACATTCAGCCTGTGGTCGAATGGCGCCACCACGGAAGACCTGACAAATCTCCCGGCAGGCAACTATTCGGTTACCGTTACGGAATCGACTACCGGCTGTACGAATTCGCAAAATATCACTGTGCCGGAAAACGCGCCGGGCATCCATACTACGTCTGTGACGCCTGCCAATTGCACCAGCCAAACGGGCGGCGTAATCAATATCGGTGTAAGTGGAGGAACTACTCCGTACAGTTTTTTGTGGTCGAATGGCGCCACTACACAAACGATCGGCAACCTGGCGCCGGGAACCTACACGGTTACGGTAACGGATGCGGCAGGTTGTACGACCGATTTTTGGGCCAACGTTACTGCGGTCGGGAATGTATTCCTGAATGCTACCGTACAGCAACCTACCTGCAACGACCCCAACGGTTCTATCGACCTGACTGTAAGCGGCGGAACACAACCCTACGCTTTTCTCTGGTCGAACGGAGGCATTACCGAAGACCTCGCCGGCATAGGTTCCGGCACCTACACTGTCACCGTCACGGAAGGCGGCGGGTGTACCCGCACATTGAGCCAAACGCTGTCGGCATTTTCAGTAAGCTCTTCGGCTACGCTGGTCAATTGTCTGAACAACATACACCTGACGGTTACGGGCGGCACTGCGCCGTACACATATTTATGGTCGAACGGGGAAACAACCCAAGACCTGACGGGCGTGGGCGCAGGGCCTTACGTCGTTACCGTGACCGATGCTGCCGGATGTATCAAGATTGCGGATGTGACAGGTGTCAACATTGCGCAGCAAACGGCTATCATCAGTGAGAATACGAACGCCTGTACCGGCGGACTGAGTGCGATTATGACGAACGTACAGCCGAACAATACCAGTTTTCTCTGGTCGACCGGGGCAACCACGCGCCTGATTTCCAATATTCCGGCAGGCACGTATTCGGTCACTACGACGGCTAATGCCAGCGGCTGTACGGCCACAGCAAGTATTACCACTACACAGGCATTTGTCAATTCATTCCTGGTGGTTACGCCGGCTGCCACCCCCCTTACCTGTTTTGGAGGAAATAACGGCAGCATCAGCGTGTCGGCTTCGGGCATGTTTCCGCCTTTCACCTATCAGTGGTCCAATGGCGTCGCAACACAGGTTGTAAATAATCTGTCAGCAGGCATTTACTTCGTTACCGTAACGGATGCAAACGGATGCACGGTGGTGCGAGGGCAGGATGTATTGCAGCCTGCTGCAATTGCTACGAACTGGCAGGTGACGCCGGCAATCTGTACCGTCAATTCAGGCGCCATATTTCTGAATGTTACGGGTGGCACCCAGCCATATACCTTCACATGGGCAAGTGGACCCTTTACCAGTACGACCCAGAACCTCAACGGTATTCCCGGCGGAACCTATAAGGTGACTATTGTGGACGCCAACGGTTGTACCTATGTTTCACCCGATGTCGTGGTCCCGTCATCTGTAATGGGGGTAAGTATCGAAACGCTTTCAACACAGTGCAACAGTGCTACACTGACGGTAAATGTGGTCGGTGGCGGTCCGGCGCCGTTCGCGTTTTCCTGGACAGGTCCCAACGGGTTCGTTTCCAATACGCAGAACATCATCGTTCAGTTTTCAGGCACTTATACCGTCACAGTCACGAATTCCACCGGTTGTACAGCCGTGGCGTCTATTCAAATCGACCTGCCCGGCGCCGGTGAATGCGGTTACATCAGCGGAAAAATTGTGCGCGACGAATCGGCTGACTGCCTTGCCGACGCCGGTGAGCCCGGACTGGGAGGCTGGCTGGTGCGCGCGGTCAATGGATTGCAGACTTATTACGGCGTTTCGAACGACCAGGGCGACTACTGGATCGGTGTGCCTGAAGGTACCTACACCGTGGAAACAGTGCCCCCGAACGCTTTATGGGATATTTGCCTGCCCAGCCCTTCCGTTGCCTTGAATGTGGCAGGGGATACGATTGAAGGCATCGATCTGCCGGTAAAAATTGTATATCTGTGTCCTTCTCTTTCCGTATCGCTCACGTCGGGCCTGCTGCGCCGCTGTAATTCGGGTATTTATTACATCGATTACTGCAACCAGGGTACGGTAGACGGTACAGATGTGTACGTGCTGGTAACGCTCGATCCTTTCCTCACTCCGGGCTCTTCCAACCGGCCTTATACCGATCTCGGTAACGGTGTGCTCCGCTTCGATCTGGGCGATCTGCCTGCCGGAGATTGCGGTTATTTTTTCCTGAACGTACAGGTGAGTTGCAATGCGGTGCTGGGTCAGACGCATTGCTCGGAAGCGCATATTTACCCCGACGGCGATTGTGTGCCTTCCAATTCCTCGTGGTCGGGCGCCAGCCTGCGTGTCACCAGCCAGTGCAATACGGATTCCGTGCGTTTTATCATCAAGAACGTCGGCTCCGGCGATATGGACAATACGTCGAAATACATCGTGGTGGAAGACGCCGTCATGTTGATGATGTCGCCGCCTTTCCAACTCGCATCGGGGGACTCGACGGAAGTAGCATTTCCCGCCAACGGCAGCACCTGGCGTGTGGAAGTAGACCAGGTGCCGTTCCACCCCGGCCTGTCGGCGCCGGCTTTGTCGGTGGAAGGCTGCTCCAATACGGCCTCGTTCTCCACAGGTTACGTCACGCAATTTGCTAATAATGAACAAGACCCCTGGATCGATATCGACTGCAAGCAAAACGTGGGCTCCTGGGACCCGAACGACAAGCAAGGTTTCCCGATCGGCTACGGAACGGAACATTACGTCCGCCCCGGCACCGAACTGGAGTACACGATCCGTTTTCAAAATACAGGTACCGATACGGCCTTTACGGTGCGTTTGGCAGATACGCTGTCGACGTGGCTCGACGTGGCCACCATCCGGCCCGGCGCGAGCAGCCACCCGTATCATTTCAACCTGACGGGTCCGGGTTATTCGGAATTTCTCTTTGAAAACATCATGCTGCCCGACAGCAACGTGAATCAGGAAGCCTCCAACGGTTTTGTCAAATTCAGCATTTACCCGAAAGCAGATGCCCCGCTGGAAACGCTGATCGAAAATACCGCGCACATTTACTTCGACCAGAACGAAGCCGTCGTTACCAATACCACACGTCACCGCCTGGGTGAGGGTTTCGTCACCGTAGGCCTGTGGCAACCGCAACGGCCGCAGTACCAGGTGCTGGTATCGCCCAATCCGTTCATGGAAACGGCAAGACTGGAGGTAAAAGGGCTGGAATCATCGGCGCCCATTCATTTGCAAGTTATTGATTTACAAGGGAAAATAGTGATAGACGAAACGACTGCCGGCCCCGTTATCCTGCTGAAAAAAGGTGGCCTGCCTTCCGGCATGTACCTGTTCAAACTGGACCAGAAAGGTGCGCTTGTTGGTAGCGGAAAACTGGTAGTAAAGGACTAAGAACAGTTTTGTAAAATAAGCATTGGTAAAGGCCGTCTGCCGTAAGGTAGAGGGCCTTTTTTTAGTGTTTGGTGTTTAGGATTTGGCTGACGATTAACCCTTCGAAATACCTGATACAAAACAACGAGCACGCTCTTTTTGCTGCTATCTGGTATTGTACTTGGCTTTTAAAAATTGCAAGAATTTTGATTCACTTTTGCAAAGAATTGTTTTCAAAAATCATATTCCATGCGGCCCTGGATTCAAAAAACCTATTACATTTTTCACCTGCTGACTGCGCTGTTGTTCGCCCTGTTCATTTCGTATCCGGCGTATTCCCTTTTATTTGACAAACAATCGTCGCCCATGTCAATGAAGTGGTATGACATCGTGGGTATGCTTGTCTGGTACGGTTACAATATTTTTTGCCTGAAAAAAATAGGTGCATATCTCCGTCATCCGGATCCCGACCGGCGCTTTGACTTTATTCTTCTTTTATTGGGGCTTATGCTCGTACTCTGGTTCCTCTTTGCTATAATGGCCATGAGTGGCGAAGGCAGTTGGAATATGGGCAATTGAACAGCGGGTTTTTCCATCGGCTTTTCCGTTTTAATCGTATTACATTTGTACACCCGACACTTGTAAAAATCACTTGAAATGGCCAAAATCATCCAAACTGTACAGACCCCCGGTGTTTACCTCAACGAAACCAGCGCTTTCCCCGGCGACGTGCCGCCTATTTCCACCGCCGTACCTGCTTTTGTCGGCTACACGGAAAAAGCCGTGCAGGGGGGTAACGATGTGACCAATATGCCGGTTCGGATCGGCTCTCTCACGGAATATCAGTCAGTTTTCGGCGGCGCACCGCCCTCCATTCAGGTAAAAAAGGGGGCTCCGTTACCCATCGTTCCGGGGCAGTTTTTTTTGTACCACAGCCTCCAACTGTATTTCGCCAATGGCGGAACGGCCTGCTACATCGTTTCCATCGGGGATTATTCCCATGATCCGGTGATGGGCGATTTTTTCAGCAAACCCGCCGCCGGCGCTACCCGCAGCAACAAACCGGTCGGTATCGACGCCCTGGTCAGGGAAGCGGAACCTACGCTGCTGCTGGCGCCCGACGCCGTGCTGCTCGATGCCGACGATTGTTTTCAGGTGCAACGCTACATGCTGACCCATTGCGCTGCGCTGCAAAACCGTTTCGCTATTCTTGATATTCACAACGGCTTTCAGGGAAGAACGCTCGATGAAAATGACGTGATCAAGGTTTTTCGCGACAACATGACCGACCCCGGCACTTTCCGATGGGGCGCAGCCTACTATCCCTGGCTGCTAAGCAGTTTTTTGCTCAAAGAACCATCCAGCCTTTTGCCACCTTCGGCTGCGATCGCAGGCATCTACTGTGCAACGGATCAAAACCGCGGCGTCTTCCATGCTCCCGCGAACGTATCGATAGTACAGGCAACGGGCCTGGCCGTACCCATCAACGATCATCAGCAGGAAGACCTGAACACGCCGTTCGACGGAAAAGCCGTCAATGCGATCCGCAACTTTGCCGGCCAGGGTATTTTGGTGTGGGGCGCCCGTACGCTCGACGGCAACAGCCAGGACTGGCGCTACATTCCGGTGCGCCGCACGGTGATTTACATCGAACAGTCCATTAAAAATTTACTGGAACCATACGTGTTCAGCGCCAATACGCAGGCGACGTGGACGGCCGTGAAAGCCATGGCCGAAAATTTCCTGACGGGCCTGTGGCGCGACGGCGGGCTGGCGGGCGCCACGGCGCAGGATGCTTTTTTCGTTCAGGTGGGCCTGGGGAGCACGATGACGAATGAGGATATTCTCAACGGATTTATGAATATGACGATAGGCGTGGCGATCACGCGGCCGGCGGAGTTTATAATTTTGACGTTTCAGCAGCAGATGCAGGCGTCGTAAGGGCGGCCTAAATGGCCTTTTCCCGACAGCCTGAAGGCCGTGCTACCGATACGCCACAACTTTGGGTAAATAATTGGGGAATCCACCTACCGCCATTCCCCAATCCTTCCTTTCTTTGTCCTGCCCGCTCCCAACCTGCGGCCCGGCCCACATGCGTAAAATCGTCACCAACCTCACCACCTGGGTGTTGCTCGCCATCCTGGCCGGCGTCCTGCTGGGGCATTTCGCGCCGGAGACTGCCGTGCGCATGGAGCCGCTGGGCAAATATTTCATCAACGTCGTCAAACTGTTCATCAATCCGCTGATTTTCCTGACCATTACGCTGGGTATTTCAGGTATGGGCGATTTGCGGAAAGTGGGAAAAGTGGGTGCTAAAGCGCTGATTTACTTTGAAATAGTGACCACCTTTGCCTTGCTGGTGGGTATCGTGGTGGCGCATTTTATCCAGCCCGGCCGGGGCGTGGATGCACAAACCGGAGGCGTCGACATCAGCAAATACATGCAGGGCGCAGCGCTGTTTACGTGGTGGAATTTTTTGAAAGCCAATACGACGCTGCAAGTTCTGCTGGTATCGATTGTGCTGGGTATGCTGCTGAGCCATTACGAAGGCCGGGCGCGCATCGTTTCCAGTCTGACCTACATTTCAAAATACGTGTTCAAGGCCCTGCACTGGGTGATGCTGGCGGCGCCCATCGGCGCGTTCGGCGGCATGGCATTTACCATCGGGAAATACGGCATCAAAACGCTGCTGCCGCTCGCCAAACTGATGCTGGCCGTGTACTGCACCATGGCTGTGTTCATTTTTCTGGTGCTTTGGCTCATACTGCGCTATTACCGCGTGAGCATTTTACGCTACCTGAATTTTATCAAGGAAGAACTGCTCATCGTGCTCGGCACCTCGTCGAGCGAAGCGGCGCTGCCGGCGCTCATGGAAAAACTGGAGCAAATGGGCTGCTCCAAGTCGGTGGTGGGCCTGGTCATTCCGGCGGGCTATTCGTTCAACCTCGACGGCACGACGATTTACCTGTCTATGGCGACTATTTTTCTGGCGCAGGTGTACGGCGTCGACCTGAGTTTCGCACAGGTGATGACCATTATCGGCGTATTGATGGTAACTTCCAAGGGAGCGGCGGGCGTGACGGGCAGCGGATTCGTGGTGCTGGCCTCCACCTTGTCGGCCGTGCACGTGATCCCCATCGAAGGGCTGGCGCTGCTGCTGGGCGTCGACCGGTTTATGTCGGAGGCCCGCGCGATCACGAATTTTATTGGAAACGGCGTGGCGGCCATTTTTCTGGCCAACAACGAAGGGGAATTCGACCGCGAGAAAATGGAGGTGGCGTTTTCGACGGAGGTGTATGAGTACGAAGAACTTTAGTGTTTGGTGTGTCGTGTTTTGTGTTTGGGGTGCTTCGCCCGAAGGTCTTACTGTTGCCCCAAGCGAAGTGTCACTCATAATTCACACAACACAAAACAATGCTTAGGGCGAAGCGCCCCAAACACGACACACTAAACACGAAACACTATTTTTCGGCTTTGCCCTCAAACAGCGCCAGAATAATATTCCCCATATACACACCCAGGGCAGATTCTACCAGTGTCAGGAACATAGTCATATCCTGGAAATTCAGCACGTTGGGCGCCAGGGCCTTGATGGTAATGAGGGTAAGTACAACTGCGAAATGACCGTGAACCAGCCATTTTACGAGGCTGTTGATCGGAAATCCGTTCTGCGCGTTCAGGTTGGGCTCTGTGATACTGCGCCCGAGGAACCGGAATACCGCACCGCCGTACAGGGCGGTGATCGGGGCCAGTACGCCCATCAGCGAGGTGAATTCTTCGAAATCGAAACCCCGCAGGATATAAAACACACAGGATACTCCGATCAGGATGAAGTGATAAATGAGGATCAGCCGCGCGATGCGCGTGCGGGGCGACAAGGGTGCCGCTGTCTGGCCGGTGTTGGTTGTAGCGTCGGTATCTGCCATCGACCTGGCAATAGTCGTTGTTTCGGAAGTTGTCATTGGCGAAGGTAATCCATTAATTTTTTAAAGAGCCGTCTTTGGTATTCCTCCAGGTTACTCTTGTACTTCAGGTCCATGTCCTTGTAATCGTTCTTTCGGGGCGGAAAAAGGATGCCGGAACCGTACTTGCCCTGAAACTCCCAGGAGAGTTCCACGTCTTCCCCTTTCTGGAGCCCCTTGACATAAATGCGGTGGTATTCGAAGTAACCGTCGGGACAAATTTCGTAACTTAAGTGGGATACTTCCAAAATAAATTCATCGTAAGCCGTATAAGAACTGTCCACCCGGGCTTTCCACAATACCGGTGTTCCCTTGTTTTTATACGTGTTAACCAAAAATCTGCGTGCCGTATTGCATACGGCGGTCACATTTTTACCACGGATCAATGTCTTATTGTCGCCTGTGTTCACATCCTGTAGTGAAACAGGGGTGCTCACGTCGGATACGGCGGCCGAACGGATGCTCCGTTGCTCCAGCGGGATCTTGCCGTTTTTTGAGTAAACTTTTGCCATAAAATGGGCAGGATCGTGGCAGCGCACCACCACTTCCACCTGGTCTTCGCGCACTTCAGCGAGAAAAGCCCATTTGTGCAGCAGTCGTTCATGGAAATATTGACCGTTTACCTTGCGGTTGGTCTGTTCGAGTTTGTCCCAGGCGCGCTGGATGGAATCGCACACGTGCGCCCCCTTGTACATGGGACGAAGAAACAGCGTCACTTTCTGGCTGGAAACAGATACGCTGTCGGCGATAAGGATCTTGTCTAATTTATTTTGTTTCAGCCAAAGCCCGAATTCTCCCTTTTTTTTCTGAAAAAAACTTTTGTCCTTCCGAAGGTCTTGAGCCGAGGTGGAAGCGACCGAAAGCAGGCAAAAAAGGCAAATCAAAGCGGATAACCGGAAGGGGTTGTTTGCCATTGAGGAAGGTTTTGTTTGCTCGTAGAATACGGTACAAAACCAATACATATTTTTAAAGGTTTCAGATTTAACGTTTTAGATGGTGAATAGTGAGTTGTCAGTTGTGAGTGGTGAGTAGTGAATAGTGAGTTGTGAATGGTGAGTGGAGGAGCCCTGAAAGGGCGAAAGCATCCAGCCCGGGGCACCGCCCTGGGTGGAATATGGGAAACGTTGAAACATATTGAATCCGAGTGTTTGTGGTATTGTGGTATTCCACATACCACCCAAGGCGTTGCCCCGGGCGGGATGCTTTCGCCCCTTCAGGGCTCCTCCACTCACAACTCACAACTCACCATTCACAAAAAAAATCCCGCATTTTCACCAGGGGAAAATGCGGGACAGGAAGTATTGTTTCATTCGAGTGGGCAGGGGCAGCGGAGGTTTTCGCCTATCACTTCT
>ERZ795056.4154-NODE-4154-length-15113-cov-49.491167_pt1 | contig 15113 bp, 12 predicted proteins | sample MGYA00375140_ERZ795056 | MGnify/ENA primary metagenome ERZ795056 (study PRJEB30185, sample SAMN05720227) | activated sludge metagenome | isolation source: Anaerobic digester | place: USA | collected 2015-03-09 ...
ACCAAAATTCGAACGGTGCCGTTCTTGAAGGCTTCGAGCGCTTTCATGCGCTCATCTTGCGTTTTGTCGCCGTGAATGGCGTCGGTGGTGAAGCCGTCGCGCGCAAGCTCACGCGCGAGGCGCGCGGTCTGCAATTTCGAGCGCGAAAACACGAGCACTTGCTGCAAGTTTTGCGAGTTGACCATGTGGCCGAGCAGACGGCGCTTGTCGTCGCCGTGCACGCGATACATCTGCTGTGCGACATTCGCCGCAGATTCGTTGCGGCGCGCCACTTCGATCAGCACCGGCGCTTTGAGCATGCGGTCGGCGAGCTTCTTGATTTCGTCTGAGAACGTCGCGGAGAAGAGCAAGCTTTGCCGCTTCTCAGGCAAGAGGCCGATGATGCGCACGATGTCGGGGATGAAGCCCATGTCGAGCATGCGATCAGCTTCATCCAGGACCAAAACTTCGACCTGATTTAGCGAGAGATTTTTTTGCTCAAGGTGGTCGAGCAGGCGACCGGGCGTGGCAACCAAAATCTCGACGCCAGCGCGCACAGCGGCTTTTTGCTCCTTGATATCCACGCCGCCGAAAACGACGGTGGAGCGAATGCCGGTGTGTTTGGCGTAGGTTTCGACGGCTTCTTGAATTTGGATCGCCAGCTCGCGCGTGGGGGCGAGCATGAGCGCGCGAATCGGGTGGCGTGCGGGCGAAGGGGAGCTGTTGGCGTGCTTAATGATCCGGTTGAGGATCGGCAGCGTGAAAGCGGCGGTTTTGCCGGTGCCGGTTTGCGCGCCGCCCATCACGTCGAGGCCGGAGAGCACGATCGGAATCGCCTGCGCCTGAATCGGCGTGGGCTTGGTGTAGCCCGATTCGGTGACCGCACGCAGGATGGGTTCCGCGAGGTTGAGCTGCGCGAACGTGATGTCGGCTGGCACAGTGGCGTCGACCTTCACGACGGTGGCGGACGCGAGCACGGATTCCGTGGCTTCAGCGGGCACAGCGAGTTCGGCGAGCGGGGTAACTGCAGCGAGGGTTTCGGTGGCGGCTGGAGCATCGGCTGCAGCGGATGAGGTGGCGTGTGTTTCGTTTGTCATTGCCTAAATTTTACGCTATTTTCACCGAAAAACGCCACTGCAACCCGCGTGAAATATAGATGACAAGAATCCTAGCTTCTTAGCGCTAACGACTGCCCAGTGGCGGTTTAAGGTCGAAAATTATGAAAGTCGACTCAGCGATAAAACGTCGTTAAACGACCGCATGGCAGTCGCCGCAGCGCAAAAGCTGTTAACTTATTGTCACCGATGGACGCGCGCCCGCCGCGTGGTGCGGGTCGCGTGCACGCCGCTACTCCGTTACACCCGCCATAAACCGCTCGGCCAAAAAATCAAACACGCGGCGGATGCGTGGATTGCCATGAATCTCGCGGTGCGACGTGAGCCACACCGGAAGCGGGGGCAGCGGCATGGTCGGCAGCACCCGAACGACGCTAGCGTCCTGCCGCCCGACGTATTCAGCGACGAAACCGATGCCGAGCCCAGCGCGCACGCCTTGCCAGTGCACGATGTGATCGTCGCTTCGAAGCGCGAACGCTGTCTTGTCGATGTCGACGCCGAAGTTACGAAAACCGCGCAACATCGAATCGTCTTGATCGAAACCGATGAGATCGTGCGAAAACAGATCTGCGGGCTGCTGCGGCGTGCCCCGCTTTTTCAAGTAGCGCTTGTGTGCGAACGCGCCGAGCTGCACGTCGCCGATCTTTCGCGTGATGAGCCCCGACTGTTCGGGCCGCACCATGCGAATCGCGATGTCGGCTTCGCGACGCAGCAAGTTTTTCACCTCGTTGCTGGTGACGAGTTCAATCTGAATTTCCGGCGCGACCGCGCGCAGTTCTGCGAGCAAAGGAGGCAGCGCGTAGGCGGCCACCGTTTGGCTGGCCGTGATGCGCACCGTGCCCGCCGTTTGCGTCGCCAGTTGCGACAGCGAACGTGACAAATCATCAGCCTGCGCCTGCATGCCGCGGGCAAAACCCGCAATCGCCAACGCGCGTTCGGTGGGCACTAAGCCGCGTCCGGTGCGCTCAAACAAGCTCACGCCAAGCTGGGATTCCAGCGCGTCGATGTGGCGCCCCAATGTGGGTTGCGCCTGCTGCAGTTGGCGCGCTGCCCCCAGCAGACTCCCGGCATCAATGACCGCGAGAAACGATGGCATCAGCGACCAGTCGAAGTTCACGGGTTGCGCGGTGGTGTTCGGAGACTTGGGCATGGTGATGTTTTTTAGCGGTGCAGGCGAAACGCTCGCTCAAGGCGTACGCTCTGGTGACGGGCGTGAGTATTCAAAAAAGCATAGCAGAAATTCTACGCTATGGAATTGTGTAATATCCCATTCATGCCCAAAATGCGCTCCATCGTCCCGCAAGGGGCAGCGCAAACAGAGAGCAAGTGATGAAAAAAGTTTTGGTCTTGGGTAGTAGCGGACGTCTAGGCGCCGCCGTAACGAAAGCCTTCGCCGCTGCGGGCTGGACTGTGCAGGCGCAACGACGCACAGCCGGCCAAACGCCACTGCCTAACGGCGCGACCGAAGCGCTTGTTGATCCGCTCGACGTTGATCGTGCGTTTGCACTCGTCGGTGCGGTGGACGTTATCGTGCATGCGGCCAACCCGCCGTACGCAGAATGGCCGACTGCGGCGGTACCTCTGCTTGCGGCGACCATCGCGCTTGCGAAGAAGACCGGTGCGACGATTTTGTTCCCCGGCAACATCTATAACTTCGGTTCGGCACAGCCTGAATTGCTGCTGGAGAACACCGCTCAACGTGCCGACACAAAGAAAGGCAAGATTCGTGTGCAGCTTGAACACATGTTGCAAGTTGCGGCGAGCGAAGGCGTGCCAAGTGTTGTGTTGCGGGCGGGGGACTTTTTTGGCAGCGGCTCGGGCAGTTGGTTTGATCTGGCGACGGTCAAGGAGATCTCGAAAGGCAAGGTCACCACGCTCAGCCCGCCCAACACCAAACACAGTTGGGCGTATGTGCCGGATTTAGCGCAGATGTTCGTGCGCGTCGCCGAGGCGCGTGACACGCTGCCGAAGTTCTCGGTAGTGAATTTCGCGGGGTACTGCATCACGATGGAAGAAATGGCGGCGGCGTTGGCGCGAGTCACCGGGCGCGCCGTAGCGTTGAAGCGCTTTCCGTGGGCGTTCATTCGCGTGGCCTCGCTGGTGGTGCCCGGCTGGCGCGAACTGCCAGAACTACGGTACATGTGGGAAATGCCGCACGAGATTGTCGCGGGCGCGGTGGCGAAATCGCTCGCTCCTCCGATTACGCCTCTTGATGAGGCGTTAGCGGCTTCGCTAGTTGCGCTGGGGAAACGTTAGTTGTGATTGAGGGAAATGGGTTTGTAATCGTTTTATCCGATTGAAGCGGCGAAAACTATTCGTTACAGCCACTTAAAAATGAGGCATATTTCATCCTAACGCAGCGTTCTTCAGACGCTGTGTCACTGAATCGAGCAGAAGTTGCGACGAGCAAAGGGCGGCGATGTTTGCCGATACGTGCGTAAGTTCTCACTTCTCTCTAACTCAATCAAGGAAAACCATGTCGCTTATCAACACCCAAGTCCAACCGTTCAAAACCACCGCTTTCCACAACGGCAAATTTGTCGAAGTCTCCGACGCAACACTCAAGGGCAAATGGTCAGTCTTGATTTTCATGCCCGCAGCGTTCACCTTCAACTGCCCGACGGAAGTTGAAGACGCTGCCGACAATTACGCCGAATTCCAAAAGGCTGGCGCTGAGGTTTACATCGTCACCACCGACACGCACTTCTCGCACAAGGTGTGGCACGAAACGTCGCCCGCGGTCGGCAAAGCCAAATTCCCTTTGGTCGGCGACCCAACGCATACATTGACCAACGCGTTCGGCGTGCACATTCCCGAAGAAGGCTTGGCGCTGCGCGGTACGTTCGTGATCAATCCTGATGGCGTGATCAAGACGATGGAAATCCACTCCAACGAAATCGCTCGCGACGTCAAAGAAACACTGCGCAAGCTCAAGGCCGCGATCTACACGGCAGCCAATCCGGGCCAAGTCTGCCCTGCTAAATGGAACGAAGGCGCGAAGACCATTGCGCCGTCACTGGAACTGGTCGGCAAGATCTAATTCCCAGCATCGCGCCGCAGGTTTCTCGCGGCGCGCAAACCCGTCGACACGCACACGAGCGCGACGGATTTTTTGGGCGGCACTGCTGCCCGACACAAAACCCACCAAGCCACCTTTCGTTCGATCTCTGCGCCACCGCAGTGGATTGCGGGCGACCATTTTCTAAGAGTTTCGCCATGCTTGACGCCACCCTAAAGTCCCAGCTTCAAACCTATCTTGGCATGCTGCGCCAACCGATTCGGTTGATCGCGTCGCTCGACGACAGCGCCACCGCCGCCGAGATGCGCAGTTTGTTAGACGACATCGTGAGTTTGTCCGACAAGGTCTCGCTCGACACCACAGGTAACGACGCGCGCAAGCCATCCTTCGTGGTTGTTCGAGACGGTGAGAGCAACGGCGTGCGATTTGCAGGGCTGCCGTTAGGGCATGAATTCACATCACTCGTGTTGGCGCTGTTGTGGACGGGCGGACATCCGCCGAAAGTTGAGGCCGACGTGATCGACGCGATCAAGGCGCTGGACGGAGACTTCAACTTCGAGGTCTACATGTCGCTGACTTGCCACAACTGCCCTGACGTCGTGCAGGCGCTCTCGCTCATGGCGATTTTCAATCCCAAAGTGAAGACCGTGGTGATTGAGGGCGGCGCATTTCAAGACGAAGTTACGGCGCGCGAAATCATGGCGGTGCCAATGGTGTTTCTCAACGGTAATGAGTTTGGCTCTGGACGCATGAGCGTCGAAGAAATCGTTGCCAAGCTCGACACAAACTCGGGCGCACGAGAAGCCGCGAAACTCAACGCGAAGGAAGCGTTCGATGTGTTGATTGTCGGTGGTGGCCCAGCAGGCGCGGCGGCAGCAGTTTACGCCGCACGCAAAGGCATTCGCGTGGGCGTGGCCGCTGAGAAATTTGGCGGGCAGGTCAACGACACAATGGCGATTGAAAACTACATCTCAGTGTTAGAGACGGATGGCCCTAAGTTCGCCGCAGCGCTCGAAGCGCAAGTCCGTCATTACGGCGTTGAGATTATGAATTTGCAGCGTGCGGAGAAGTTAATTCCAGCCGCGCAACCCGGTGGCTTGATATCGGTGCAGATGGCTAACGGCGGCGTGCTCAAAGCTCGCAGCGTGATCCTCTCCACGGGCGCACGTTGGCGCAACGTCAATGTGCCTGGCGAGCAGGAATACAGAAACAAGGGCGTGGCCTATTGTCCGCATTGCGACGGCCCGCTGTTTAAGGGAAAACGCACGGCAGTAATTGGTGGCGGCAACTCGGGCGTGGAAGCGGCGATCGATCTCGCGGGCATCGTGCAGCACGTCACATTGATTGAGTTTGCCGACCAGCTAAAGGCCGACGCCGTGCTCGTGAACAAACTGAAAAGTCTGGCGAACGTGACGATTCATGTGAACGCGCAGACGACGGAGATCACGGGCGATGGGAGCGTGGTGAACGGCTTGAAATACAAAGACCGCGCGACTGGCGTAGAGCATCAGGTTGAGCTCGAAGGCGTGTTCGTACAGATCGGTTTGGTGCCAAACACGGAATTTCTCAAGGGCACGGTTGAACTCAGCCGCTTCGGTGAAATCGTGGTGGACGCGAAAGGCCATACCAATATTGATGGCGTATTCGCAGCTGGCGATTGCACGACTGTACCGTACAAACAGATCGTGATTGCGGCTGGCGAAGGAGCAAAAGCGGCGCTCAGCGCGTTCGATCACTTGATTCGCCAGCCGGTAACCGTCAAGGAAACCGAAGTTTTAGTCGCGGCGTAATCGGAATTTGCAATCACACTGATTGGAACTGTTCGTCACCTTCGATAAGAAAAAGGCGCAGAGTGCGAGTAGCGTCGCATCATTCAGATGCCGCGAAATTGATTTCCCAAGGAGTGCATCCATGAATCTCAAAGGTACGAAGACCCACCAAAACCTGAAAGACGCGTTTGCAGGCGAGAGCCAAGCGAACCGCCGTTACCTGTATTTCGCGAACAAAGCTGACGTCGAAGGTCAGAACGACGTAGCCGCGCTGTTTCGCTCCACCGCCGAAGGCGAGACTGGCCATGCGCACGGTCACCTTGACTATTTGGCAATGGTTGGCGACCCCGCGACCGATCTGCCGATTGGTTCCAGCCGCGACAATCTGAAATCCGCTGTCGCGGGCGAAACGCATGAGTACACGGATATGTACCCAGGCATGGCCAAATCCGCGCGCGAGGAAGGTTTCGACGAAATCGCCGACTGGTTCGAAACGCTTGCGAAGGCCGAGCGCTCACACGCCAATCGCTATCAAAAGGCGCTCGACGCGCTGGCTGACTAGACGCGTTGCGCACGTTGTGCGCCGGTGAGTAGTGAACGGTGAGCAGTGAACAGTTTTTGTTCGCTGCGCTCACCCGCTGCTCACCCTTTACCGCTCACTGTTCACTACTCACTGCTCACCGGTAAGAATATGAGAGAAGGCAATCTCGAAGCCCCCACCCGTCACGCGATTGACTGGAAGAATCCGGACTTCTGGAATGAAGAATCGCTGAACCATGAGCTTGAGCGTGTGTACGACATTTGTCACGGCTGCCGCCGCTGCGTCAGCTTGTGCAACAGCTTTCCGACGCTCTTCGATTTGATCGACGAATCGAGCACACTCGAAGTCGACGGCGTCGACAAAAAAGATTTCATGAAAGTCGTCGACCAGTGCTATCTGTGCGACGTCTGCTACATGACGAAATGCCCGTACACGCCGCCTCACGCGTGGAACGTGGATTTCCCGCATTTGATGCTGCGCGCGAAGGCGATCAAATTCAAAAAAGGCGAAATCGGCGTGGCCGAGAAATTTCTCGCATCGACCGACTTGCAAGGAAAGTTTGCGGGTATTCCCATCGTCGTGCAAACCGCGAACGCCATCAACAAAACCAAGTTTGCGCGCGGTTTTATGGAGAGCCAGTTGGGCGTCGACAAAGACGCGTGGATTCCATCGCTTGCGACACAAAAATTTCGATCGCTCGCGAAGGGCGCATTGCACAGCGCCGCGCCGGTGAAAGACGGCGAGCGAACACCGGGCAAAGTCGCGATTTTTTCGACCTGCTATGTGAACTACAACGAGCCCGGCATTGGCATGGATTTGCTGGCGATTCTCACGCACAACGACATAGCCTTTGAAATCGTCAACAAGGAAAAATGTTGCGGCATGCCTAAGCTCGAATTGGGAGACCTTGACGGCGTGGCAGAGCTCGCGTCGTACAACCTTCCAGTGCTCGCGAAATATGCACGCGAGGGCTACGCAATCCTCACGGCGATTCCTTCGTGCACGCTGATGTTCAAGCAGGAAATTCCGCTGCTGCTCCCCGAAAACGAAGACGCTAAAGCCGTGCAAGCTGCGATGTGGGATCCGTTCGAATATCTTGTCGCGCGACAAAAAGACGGCCTGCTGAAAACGGATTTTAAGACCGAGCTTGGCCACGTGAGCTACCACATTCCGTGTCACAGTCGCGTTCAAAATGTGGGCAAGAAAACCGAGGAAATGTTGAAGCTCGTTCCGGGCACAACGGTGAACACGGTCGAGCGCTGCTCGGGGCACGCCGGCACCTACGGCGTGAAGAAGGAGCATCACGCAACGGCGATGAAGATTGGCAAACCCGTGTTTAAGGCGATGATGCAAAACACGCCAAATTTCATATCGTCAGATTGTCAACTTGCCGGACATCACATCGAACAAGGCATTACCGAAGCGGGGCTTGTTGGTGAAAAAGCCCCGACGCTTGCGCACCCGATTTCGTTGATCGCGAAGGCATACGGACTCAGCTAGTTTTCGTCGGCAGGCGCGGCATCGGTCGCGTCGGTCGAGCAAAGCGCGGTGGATGCCGCGCCTCCAAACTGAACGGACAAACATAATGGCGCACCTCACCCCCTCAGATCTCATGACGCTTGAGGCCTACAGCAAGTACCTGAAAGCCAATAAGCCCGCGCTCATCGCGCAGCGAAAACTTCGCAAAGTATTGCTCGGTGACCATTTCATGATTCAGTTTGAAAACGAACAAACCATTCGTTATCAAATTCAAGAGATGCTGCGCGTCGAAAAGATATTCGATGAAGAGGGCATTCAAAGCGAGCTAGACGCTTACAACCCGTTGCTGCCAGACGGCACCAACTGGAAAGCCACGATGCTCATTGAATACGCCGACATCAACGAGCGGCGGCGCGAACTCGCGCGCCTCATCGACTGCGAAGATCGGATGTACGTTGAAGTTGAAGGTCAGCCGCGCGTCTACGCTATAGCCGACGAAGATCTAGACCGCGAGACCGATGAAAAAACGTCTGCCGTGCACTTCTTGCGCTTCGAGTTCACCGCCCCGATGCGAGCCGCGCTCCTCGCCGGCGCTGGCGTAAAAATCGGTTGCGATCATACTAACTATCCGCAACATTGCGAGATCGCACCGGAAACGTTGGCGTCGCTGGTTGCGGATATTCGTGCTTAGCAACGTTGTCGAGCAGAGGTGAAGTATGTCTGACATCAACGCCGGCGCGTTCGAAGCTACGGGAGCGGCGAATCCGGTAACGTCGTCGCCCATAAAAAACGTATTCGTGTTGATGTTGGAAAACCATTCCTTCGATCACGTTTTCGCGATGTCGAAGATACCCGGACTGCGCGCCGCAACGACCGCGGACAGCAATACCTACGACGGGCAGAAGTATTACGTGAAAGACGGCGCTCCGCCGTTCATGACGACCGATCCGGGGCATGAGTTTCAAGACGTGGCCGAGCAGTTGTCTGGTGGCAACCTAGGCTTTGCTGAGAACTACGCTAAGTCATGCAGCGAAGACACAGGCCGACCCGCAGCGGATCACGTGGGCGACATCATGGCCTGTTTCGACACGCCAACGCAACTACCGGTGATCTATCAACTCGCCAGCGAATACGCGATTTGCGATCAGTGGTATTCATCGATGCCGGGGCCGACATGGCCGAATCGTTTCTTCGTTCACGGCGCGTCTTCGGCGTGCTTAGACCGCAGCCCGAAGTTGCTGGAGGAGGTCGAATGGGAATCGCATGCGCACGGATTTTGTTATGAGAATGGCTCAATTTATCAAGCGCTGACCGCGGCGAAACAGCAATGGCGTTTGTACAGCGATTTACACAATCGCTACCGTGACGCGTCGGAGTGGACTCATGGCGGTTGGATTCCGCAAGTGGCCTCGCTCAAGGGCGTGAGCATTTTCGATGTGCATCCGCTCGATTCATCGCGTGAGTCGACAACGTGGGCAGACAATTTCGCCAACGATCTGAAGCAGGACTATCCCTACGCCTACACGTTTATCGAACCCAATTTCGGTACGAGCTTCTTCGACAAACAACCGCCGTTCAAAGGGCCGCGCTACAAGTGCGGCTCGTCGCAACATCCGGAAGACGATGCCTACGGCGGCGAATGTTTGATCAAGGCGGTGTACGAAGCGATTCGCAACTCGCCTTTGTGGGAAACCAGTTTGCTCGTGATCGTGTACGACGAGCACGGAGGCTTTTATGATCACGTCTCGCCGCTTCCCGCGCCCGCGCCGGGCGACCGCAATGTGAACCACCTGACGGATTTGAACGGGTTCGACTTTAAGCGATTCGGTGTGCGCGTGCCCGCTGTCGTCATCTCGCCATTGATTGCCAAGGGCACCGTGGATCACACGCAGTATGACCACACCTCGATTCTCGCGACGGTGCAGCGCATGCTCGGCATGGGCAATTTAACCGCACGTGATCTCGCCGCCAATGATCTTCGTCCGTTGTTCACCGGAACGCCTTTGCGTGCCGACGCGGATTGTCCGCGGGCGCTAGTCACGCCCGTTCCACCGACGACTAACCCGTGCGCTGCACAGCCTGTCGACATCGATCAACCGTTGCCAGAAACGGGCAACTGGGTCGGGTTTCTGAAAATTTTGTTGAAGACCGAACTTGAAATGCATCAAGGCGACGATGACGCGTGTGCTGGCGTGCTTGCGCGATTCAAGGCGATCGCCACGACGAACGCCGCAAAGGCTTACATGCAAACAATGGGGGACAAAATCGCGGCGGCGCGTGGCGTTGCGCGCAGTGTGTGAGGCGCTGAGCCTGCGAATTTTCGCGCTGCATTCGGCACGTTGTTTTTCTCGGGTGACGACCGCGGACATTTGAAACATGGCTACGGCTTTTTGGCTCGCGCGACCAGTTGGTGGCCGTTAGCGGCATGTTTTTGGCTATGTCGACTATGCAGTAAAACACGATGAAATCGCCGCTAGCCGGTCGTTGGAATTAAAAAGCTGTAATTCCAACGCAACGTGGGCGCGGACATGAAGCAATACTGTTCGCTTAATGGGTAGCCGATGACTTAGCATCACTCCGCGCCAACGGGAAGCGCGGCCGAGTCCGCGCCTACAACTCGCGCATCGAGCATCGGGCCTTGCCTCGCGAACACAAGCACCGATACTTCAGCCAGCCCATAAACACGGGTTTCTAGACACGTCCTTTGGCGACGTAATCACACACCAATGAGCGCATGCAAGCGCTCTTGCTGCTCCATGATCTCGGCGGACGTTCCGTTAATCACTACGCGGCCTTTTTCTAAGCCGGTGTGATGATTGGCCAGCGGCAGCAAAGCACGCAAATCTTTGTCGATGACCAGCATCGCGAGCTTCTCTTCTTTGAGTTTGGCCAGCGCGCGCCAGATATCGGCGCGTACCAAGGGCGCTAGACCCTCTGTGGCTTCGTCGAGGATCAGCAAGCGCGGATTGGTCATCAACGCGCGACCGATGGCGAGCATTTGTTGTTCGCCGCCTGACAAGGTGCCTGCGAGCTGGTTGATGCGTTCGCCCAGACGCGGGAAAAACGTAATCACTCGATCAAGGTTCCAAGCGTTGCCGTTGGCCGTGCTCGCAGTGGCGATCAGGTTCTCGCGAATAGTGAGTGTGGGGAAGACTTGACGGCCTTCGGGCACGAGGCCGAGGCCGAGCTTTCCGATCACGTGTGCCGGCGCAGCGGTGACGTTTTGACCCGCGAACGTGATGCTTCCCGCGGTGGGTTTGAGCCAACCACACAAGCATTTCACCAACGTGCTTTTGCCCATGCCGTTGCGGCCGAGTAAGGTCGCAACTTCGCCTTCGCGAATGGTTAGATTCACGTCAAACAACACGTTGCTCGCGCCATAACCTGCGCACACGCTTTCGATGGTTAACAGCGCGCTCATGCCGCGTCTCCCAAATACGCGGCGCGTACCTCGCGGTTTTCGCGAATCCGGTCCGGCGTGTCGGTCGCGATGACCCGCCCGTACACGAGCACGCTCACGCGATCGGCGAGCGCGAACACTGCTTCCATGTCATGTTCGACGAGCAACATCGGATAGCGGCCCTTGAGTGATTTGAGGAGTGCGACGATCGCCCCCGATTCGCCCTGACTCATGCCCGCGAGCGGCTCATCGAGCAGCAACAATTTGGGCTCAGTTGCTAGCGCCATCGCAATTTCGAGCTGCCGTTGTTCGCCGTGTGCGAGCGTGCCCACGGTCGCGTTGTGCATTGCACTCATGCCCACAGTCGCTAGCGCCGTCGTGGCTTTTTGCATGCTCGTGACGTCGTCGTGCGCATTGCCCCAGAAACGGAAATTATGTTTTGCGCGTGCGTTTACAGCGAGCAGCACGTTGTCGAGCGCAGTGAATTCTTTAGCCAGTTGCGTTACCTGATACGTGCGCGCGAGACCCATTTGCGCGCGCAGATGCGTGCGAACGTGTGTCACGTCCGCGCCGAAGAGTTCGATGCGGCCCTCGTCGGATGCGATTTCGCCCGCGAGCTGACCAATCAGCGTGCTTTTCCCTGCACCGTTGGGACCGATGATTGCGTGCAGTTCGCCTGGTTCCACCGTGAGCGAGACGTGATCGGTGGCCAGAACACCGCCGAAGCGCTTTACTAGTTTGTTCGTGACGAGTGCGCTCATGGCTTTAGCGACCCAAACACGCCGCGCTTCAAGACGAGCGCGATGATGAAAATGAAGAGTCCGAGCAGCAGCATCCAGTTGGTTTTGTAGTCCGGCAACACCGCTTCGATGAGCATCGGCAACGCTTCTTCGAGCACCAGCAAAATAATCGCACCGACGACAGGCCCGAAGATCGTGCCCAAGCCGCCAAGAATCACGATCACAATGAGTTCACCCGAGAGCGTCCACGCGCCGTAAGAGGGAGACGCAAACTTCGTCAGATTCGCCAGCAACACGCCCGCAACCGCACAAATAACGGCGGAGGCCACATACGCCGTGAGCTGATAGCGAAATATCGGATGCCCGAGTGCCGTCGCGCGGCGAGGATTGGACTTGGTGCTCCGTAAGACCAGCCCGAACGGGCTCAACACCGCGCGCCACGATAAGTAAAGCGCCACCAATACCGTGACCAAAGACACGTAATACAGCGTGGTGTTGTTTGACAAATCAAGGGCGCCTAAAAGGCTTCTGGCGTTCACGGTGAGGCCGTCGTCGCCGCCATAATCTTTAAGGCTCACCGCGCCAAAGAACATCATCTGCGCGAAAGCCAACGTAATCATGATGAACGCGATGCCGCTGGTGCGCAGCGCCACAGCGCCGACGGCTGCGGACAGCGCAACCGTTGTGCTCACGGCGATCAATAGTTGCAGCCAACCAGACGTGAGGCCATGGCTCGCCGGGATCGCGACGGCGTACGCGCCAAGAAGCACGTACATTGCGTGGCCCAAGCTCACCATGCCTCCGAAGCCAAGAATGAAATTCAAGCCGATGGCGGCGAGCGCGTAGATCAACACGCGCGTGCCAAAACTTACGTAGTATTCTGAATCCAACGCATGGGCAATCATCGGCAGCATTGCGAGCAGCAGCAAGATGACGACGGCAACGAGCGTGCGCGGTGCGCCCCAGTGCACTGTAGTAGGCCAAAGCTTCATCGCGTTGTACCTACGTTAGCTGGAAAAAGTCCTTGCGGCTTCACCGCAAGTACCACCGCCATAAACAAATAAATCAACATCGAAGCCAACGCTGGCCCAGCCGCGTCTGCGGTGCTGCGCTCGAGCAACGTACGCATGATCGTAGGCATAAACGCGCGACCCAAAGTGTCGACGACTCCAACGATCAGCGCTGCGAAAAACGCGCCGCGAATAGACCCCAACCCACCGATGATGATGACCACCAAAGTCAAAATCAGCACAGGCTCGCCCATGCCCGGTTGCACCGAAACAATCGGCCCCGCCATCACGCCGGCGAGCCCCGCCAGCGCCGCACCAAGCGCAAACACCAACGTGTTGAGCCATTTGATATTAACGCCCAGCGCCGCCACCATGTTCGCGTTCGTTGCACCCGCTCGAATGAGCATGCCGACGCGCGTCTTTTGAATCAAAAGATACAAACCCAACGCCACCGCAATCCCCGCACCAATGATCGCGAGGCGATAGCTTGGGTAGCTGAACCCCCCGATCTCAATGGTTTCCGAGAGCGCAGCCGGCACCTGCATGAACACGGACGACGGCCCCCAAATGATACGAATCAATTCATTGAAGAACAAAATCAAACCAAACGTGGCCAACACCTGATCGAGATGGTCGCGTTCATAAAGCTTGGTCAGCGCAAAACGATCCAGTAGCAACCCAACCAGTCCCGCGCCCACAACCGCAGCGACGAGTCCCAACAGAAACGAGTCTGTCTTGGCGAACGCCGCTGCACCGAAATACGCGCCGAGCATGTAGAGTGAACCGTGCGCCAGATTGACGAAACTCATGATGCCGAACACCAGCGTCAGGCCCGCCGCGAGGAGAAACAACAACACGCCAAGTTGCAGGCCGTTGAGGAGTTGAGAAAGAGCCAGTTGCGCCGTCATAGCTTCACACACACAGTCCGAATCTCGGAATAAAAATCTAGCGAATGCTCGCCACCCTCGCGGCCGATCCCGGACAGACCGCTGCCGCCAAACGGCACCCGCAAATCGCGCAGCCACCACGCGTTAATCCACGCCGTACCCACTTCAATGTTTCGCGCCATGCGGTGCGCGCGTGACAAGTCGGTCGTCCACACCGTCGTCGACAAACCGTAGCGCGTGTCGTTGGCACGACGCACCACTTCGTCCTCACTATCGAACGGAGAGATGTTGCAGCACGGCCCGAAAATTTCTTCACGCATTACCGACGCGTCGTCGGACAGGCCTGTCCAAATCGTCGGTTGAATCCACGCGCCTTGGCTTTGCTCGACTGGCATGTTCGGCACGCCACCACCCGTCACGAGCGTTGCGCCCTCGTCCAGCGCGCGCTTGAAATACGAAAGCACTTTGTCGCGATGCTCCAGCGAAATGAGCGGGCCGAACGTGGTTGCTGCATCCATCGGATCGCCGATGACCAAGGCCTCTGCTTTCGCTTTCAGTGCCGCCACAAACTTGTCGAAGATCGGGCGCTCAACAAACACACGCTCGGTGCCGAGGCAGACCTGTCCGCTGTTGAGATACGTAGAGCGCGTGATGCCTTCCACCGCAGCATCGAAATCGCAATCGGCAAACACGATGCCAGCGTTTTTTCCGCCGAGTTCAAACGAAACCGGCCGCGTGCCCTCGGCGGCGGCCTTCATGATTGCCGTGCCAGTGCGTGTTTCGCCGGTGAACGTGATGGCAGCGACGTCTTCGTGCTGCGTCAAAAATTCGCCCGCAGAGCCCGGCCCAAAGCCGTGCACAATATTGATCACGCCGTCTGGAATTCCCACATCTTTCGCGATCTGCGCGAGCATGGTCGCTGTCGTCGGCGTTTCTTCCGACGGTTTAACCACTACCGTGTTGCCAAGGGCCAACGCCGGGCCAAGTTTCCACGTCACATTCAGGAACGGCAGGTTCCACGGGCAGATCACCGCGATCACGCCTTTCGGACGGCGCAGCGTGTAATTGAGCGCTCCGCGACCATCGGGTGTTGACGATTGGTATGAGGCCTCATGTGTGGCCTTGACCATATCAATGAACACACGAAAGTTAGCCGCACCGCGTGGAATATCCA
>ERZ795056.4159-NODE-4159-length-15106-cov-8.474719_pt1 | contig 15106 bp, 9 predicted proteins | sample MGYA00375140_ERZ795056 | MGnify/ENA primary metagenome ERZ795056 (study PRJEB30185, sample SAMN05720227) | activated sludge metagenome | isolation source: Anaerobic digester | place: USA | collected 2015-03-09 ...
GCCAGGAGCAGATCGCCGGCCTGACCACGGCCCAGCTCGCCTCGCTGGGCACCGACGACCTCAACACCCTGAGCGCGGTGCCGCAGTTCGGCTACCTGAGCACGGCACAGATCGCCGCGCTCACCACCGAGCAGGTGGCGGCCATGGCGTCGGACGACCTGCTGGCCCTGAGTGGCGCGCAGATCGCGGCGCTGCAGACGCGCAGCATCGCCGCGCTGGACAGTGCCGACTTCGCGGCGCTGACGGCCGGCTTCGTGCAGAACCTGACCACCGCCCAGATGCGGGCGATCGACACCAGCGACATCTCGGCCCTGTCGGCGGGTGCGTTCGGTGCCCTGAGCTCGGCGCAGATCCGTGCGCTCAGCGACGCCCAGCTGGGCGCCCTGGGCAGCGACCAGCTGCGTTCCCTGAGCGAGGAACAGCTGCGCGGGCTGAGCACCGCCCAGTTGTCGGGCCTGTCCACCGACGACCTGAACACCCTGCAGGCCAGCCAGTTCAGCCTGCTGTCCACCGCCCAGGTGGCCGGCCTGGGCAGCGACCAGATGCGCAGCCTGGAAAGCACCGACCTGCGCGCCCTGACGGGCGCCCAGGTGGCCGCCATCACCACCACCAACATCGCCGCCCTGGACAGCGCCGACATCGCCGCGCTCACGGCCGACCAGGTGGGTGCGATGACCGTGGCCCAGGTGCGTGCCATCGAGACGGCCGACCTCGGGTCGCTGAGCGTCAGCGCCTTCGGTGGCCTGACCTCGGCACAGATCGGCGGCATGGGCACCGACCAGCTCGGCGCGCTGAGCAGTGACCAGCTGCGCCTGCTGAGCGCCGACCAGCTGGTGGGCCTGACCACCGCGCAGGTGCGTGCCCTCTCCAGCGACGACCTGAACATGCTCACGGCCTCGCAGTTCCAGGCCCTGACCACGCGCCAGATCGCCGCACTCGGGTCCGACCAGGCCCGTTCGCTGGAAAGCACCGACCTGGCCGCGCTGAGCACGGCACAGATCCGCGCCCTGGGCGATGCCAACGTCACCGCGCTGGACTCCGCAGACATGGCGGTGCTGACGGCCGACCAGCTGTCGGGCCTGAGCTCGTCGCAACTGCGTGCCATCGACACGGCCGACGTGGCCAGCATCCGGGTCACGTCGCTGACCGGCCTGACCTCGGCCCAGATCGGCTCGCTGACCTCCGACCAGGTGGGCGCGCTCACCTCCGACCAGCTGCAGTCGCTGACCGACCCGCAACTGCGTGGCCTGACGGCCGCCCAGCTGGCCGCCATCAGCAGCGATGACCTGAACACGCTGACCGGCGCCCAGTTCCAGGCCTTCAGCACCACCCAGATCGCCGGCCTGAGCAGCGAGCAGATCGCCAGCATGCAGAGCGCCGACCTGGCCGCGCTGACCACGGCGCAGATCCGTGCCCTGGGCACCGAGGACCTGCAGCGGATGGACAGCGCCGACCTGATCGCGCTGACCGGCGAGCAGATGGGCGCCCTCACGGCCGCCCAGGTGCAGGCCATCCAGAGCGATGACCTGAACGCCCTGCCCGACGCCGACCTGCAGGAACTGGGGGCCACCCAGATCCGTGCGCTCAGCCAGGCCCAGATCAACGGCCTGAACAGCGAGACCATCGCCAGCCTGTCGGCGACGCAGGTGGGGTCGCTGACGACCGAGCAGCTCACCTGGCTGGACAGCACCGACTACGCCCGCCTGAACGGCGAGCAGCTCGGCAGCCTGAGCACGCTGCAGCTGCGCGCCATCCAGACCGACGACATCACCGGCATCACCGTGGGCGCCCTGGGCGGCCTGACCGTCGCCCAGGTGGCCTCGCTGACCGATGCACAGCTCGCCGCCATGGGCAGCGACCAGCTGCAGGGCCTGAGCGACAGCCAGGTGGCCGGCCTGACCACCGCCCAGCTGTCGGCGATGAGCACCGACGACCTGAACCTGTTCACCGCCTCGCAGTTCCAGGCGATGACCACGCGCCAGATCGCCGCGCTGCGCACCGACCAGATCAACGGCATGGTCAGCGACGACCTGCAGGCGCTGACCGGCGCCCAGGTGGCCGCGCTCAGCACCGACCAGATCAAGAACATGGCCAGCAGTGACATCGGCACCCTGACCGCCGACCAGCTGGGCAACCTGACCAGCCTGCAGATCCGCGCCATCGAGACGGCCGACATCGGCGGCATCGGCATCACCGCACTGGCCGGCCTGGGCACCACGCAGGTGCGCGCCCTGACCAGCGAGCAGCTCGGCGTGTTCAGCACCGACCAGCTGGTGGCGCTGACCGACACGCAGCTCTCCGGGCTGTCGACGGCACAGATCCAGCAGCTGGGCACCGACGACCTGAACACCTTCACCGCCACGCAGTTCCAGGCGCTGAGCACGGCCCAGATCGCCGCACTGGCCACCGACCAGGTGCGCCAGCTGCAGAGCACCGACCTGGCCGCCCTGAGCGGCGACCAGGCGCGGGCCCTGACGGCCGCGCAGATCACCGCGCTGGACTCCGCCGACATCGCGGTGCTCAGTGGTGACCAGGTCTCGGGCTGGAGCACGGCGCAGATCCGCGCCATCGAGTCGGGCGACATCGGCTCGCTCAGCCTGGGCGCCTTGTCCAGCCTGGGCACGCTGCAGATCGGCGCGCTGTCCAACGGCCAGCTCGGCGCCCTGAGCTCCGACCAGCTGCAGTCGCTCAGCAATGAGCAGCTGCAGGGCCTGAGCACGGCACAGCTGTCCAACCTGGGCACCGACGACCTGCGCACGCTGACCGATTCGCAGTTCCAGGCGCTGACCACGGCCCAGATCGCCAGCCTGGGCACCGACCAGATGCGCACGCTGGAGAGCACCGACCTGGCCGCGCTGACGGTCACCCAGGTGGCCGCCCTGCGCACGGGACAGATCGCCGCGCTGGATTCGGCCGACGTGGGTGTGCTCAGCGGTGAGCAGCTGGGCGCCATGTCCAGCCTGCAGCTGCGGGCCATCGACAGTGCCGACATCGCGTCGATCAACGTCGGCGCCCTGTCCGGCCTGAGCGGCACGCAGCTCGGCACGCTGACCAACGCCCAGCTCGGCGCGATGAACAGCGACCAGCTGCAGGCGCTGAGCAACGAACAGCTGCCCGGCCTGACCACGGCCCAGCTGGCGTCGCTGGGCACCGACAGCCTGAATGCGCTGACCGAGTCGCAGTTCCAGGCGCTGACCAACGCCCAGATCGCCGGCCTGACGGTGACCCAGGTGCGCAGCATGGAGGCGGCCGACATCACCGCACTGACGGCATCGCAGGTGACGGCACTGCGCACCGCGCAGATCGCCAGCATGGACAGCGCCGACATTGCCGCCCTCTCCGGCGAGCAACTGGCGGCGATGAACAGCGCCCAGCTGCGTGCCATCGAGACGGCCGACATCGGCGCCGTCACCGTGTCGGCCCTGGGCAGCCTGACCGGGCTGCAGATCAGCCAGCTCACCACCAACCAGCTGCGCGGCCTGGGCACCGACCAGATGCAGGCCCTCACCGACCTGCAGCTGGCCGGGCTGAGCACCGCCCAGGTGTTCTCGCTGTCGAACGGCAACCTGAATGCGCTCACCGAGTCGCAGTTCCAGATGCTGTCCACGGCGCAGATCGCCGCGCTGGGTGCCACGCAGGTGGCCGCCCTGGAGGCCGCCGACATCACCGCGATGTGGGGCAGCCAGGTGCGGGCGCTGGCCACCGCCGGCATCGCCGCGATGGACTCGGCCGACATGTCCGCGTTCACCGACACCCAGCTGGCCGCCATGGGCACGCTGCAGCTGCGCGCCATCGAGACCACCGACATCGTCGGCCTCACGGTCAGCGCCATCGGCGGGCTGACGGCCCTGCAGGTGGCCGCGCTCAGCACCCAGCAGCTCGGCGCCATGACCAGCGACCAGTTGCAGGCGCTGTCGGGCACGCAGATCGCGGGGCTGACGGTGAGCCAGGTGGCGGCACTGTCGACCGACGACCTGAATTCGCTGACCGACGCGCAGATGCAGGCGCTGACCACGGCCCAGATCGCCGGGCTGACGGTCAACCAGGTGTCCGGCCTGGAGGTGGGCGACTTCGGCCTGATGAGCAATGCCCAGCTGCGTGCACTGAACACGGCGGACATGGCGGCCATGGGTGCAGACGACCTGCGCGTGCTCAATGCCGACCAGTGGTCGGCGCTCAGCACCAACCAGATCCGGGCGATCGACGCCGCCGACGTGGGGGCGCTGGATGCCGGCGACCTGCAGGAGTTCACCGCCGCGCAGTTGAAGGCGATGAACTCGGCGCAGATCAATGCGCTGGACAACGCCGACTGGCAGGCCTTCACGCCGACGCAGTTCGCCGCGCTGACCACGCAGCAGATCCGCTGGATGGACACCGGCGACATCGCGGCGCTCAGCAACGAGCAGATCGCCGCGATGACCACGGCCCAGGCATCGGTGCTGACCACGGCGCAGATCGTGGCGCTGACCGACGGCCAGATCGAGGCGCTGTCGGTGGCCGACATCTCGGCCATGTCGATGACGCAGGCGGCCGCCTTCTCGACGGCGGACTACAACCTGATGAGCGCCGCCCAGCGCTCGGCGCTGACCGCGCTGTCACCGATCATCCTGGACCTGGACGGCAACGGTGTCAGCACCACGTCGGCCAGCGATGGGGTGAACTTCGACCTGGCGGCCAGCGGGGTGGCCGGACGCTACGGCTGGGTGAACAGCACCGACGCCCTGCTGGTGCGCGACGTCAACGGTGACGGTGTCATCAATGACGGCCGCGAGCTGTTCGGCTCGGCCACCAAGCTGGACAACGGTCAGGATGCCGGCCACGGCTATGCGGCCCTGGCGCAGCTCGACAGCAACCAGGACGGCCGCGTCAACAGCAGCGACCAGAAGTTCGGCGAGCTCAAGCTGTGGGTGGACGCCGACCACGACGGCCTGACCGACATCGGCGAGCTGCGTGGCCTGGTGGAGATGGGCGTGGTGTCGCTGGACCTGAACTACGCCACCTCCACCCGCATGGACAACGGCAACGCGGTGGCCATGGTCTCGGGCTACCAGTCGGCCGACGGCCTGACGCACGAGATGGCCGACGTCTGGTTTGCCAAGGCCCGCACCGAAGAGCCGCCGCAGATCGCCGACCTGCTGGCTGCACCCGCCGCCGACCTGACGGCGCAGCTGCCACCGGCACCGGCCACCCCGGCACCCGAGGCCGCTGCGGCCACGGCACCGGAGCCGACGGCGGTCTCGGCCGGCCTGCGCAGCACGATGGAAGAAGATCTGCTGCGGCACCGCAACACGCTGATCTGACGCCCGCCCGCCCCGCGCCTGGCCCCACCAGGCGCAGGCGGGCACCGATGCCCGGCCCACCGCTGCACGCGGTGGCCGGGCATCGGCACGTCAGGGGCCGGCAGGGTTGCACCCGCCGAAGGAACGGCAGGCGGTGGCGCGTCAGGCCAGGTCGGGTGGTGGGTGCCCCGGGCCGGGGCGCCGCGGGCTCAGCGGGCCGCGGGCGGCGTGGTGCCGGCGGCAGCCTCGGGCCAGGCGAAGCTGGCCACGGTGTTGGGCAGCGGCGCCGGCAGATCGTCGTGCCGCGCGCTCTGCAGCGCGGCCAGCACGGGCTGGCCGGTCTGCCGCGCCAGCGCGGCCTCGGCCTCGACGGCGGCGCCCACGCTGGTGGGGCTGGTCAGCGCCAGCACCAGGCGGCCGGCCGCGGGCACGGCCAGGCGCACCAGCTTCTGCGCCGCGGCCAGCAGCTGCTCGCCGGGCAGGCCCAGCACCAGCACCAGGTCGAACTGCTCGCCCGGTGGGGCGGTGAACACCCGTGAGGTGCGGGCCAGGTCGGCCGCCGGCAGGTCCAGCACGGTGCCGGTCATGCCGGCGCCCATGTAGCTGGCCAGGGCGCGGCCGGTGCGCTCCATGTCGTCGGCAGTGAAGGCGCGCGGCAGCCCGCTGTCCTGGATGCGCACCACCACGAAGCGGCCCTGCGGCCGGCGGCACGGTGCCAGCAGGGGCTCCAGCACCTCGGCCATGCAGCGGCGAGGCGCCACATGCCGGCCCAGGCTGCTGCCCTGCTGGTAGGCCAGCAGTTCCAGCAGGCCCAGCGTGCGCTGGTACTGCGGCTCGCCACCGCGGCCATGCACCAGGGCATGGGCCTTGGGGTCGGCCACGGCCGCCGGGTCGTCGCGGTGCAGCCAGGCGTAGCGCCGGGCGTCGAAGCTGGCGCGCAGCCGGTCGGGCGACAGCGAGCCCTGCCACAGGATGAACGGGTTGTCGCGGGTGATGCCGGGAAAGTAGTCCACCTCGGCACCCGCTTGGCGCAGCGCGAAGTCGAACGACAGCTGGTCGCGCTTGGCAAAGGCCAGCACGTTCTCCCACCACACGGTGCCGAAGCGGCGCACCGTGGTGTCATGGTGGCTGCGCAGCAGCACGGTGGCCGTGGTCAGCGGGGTGATCGCCTCGAGCGGGCCCTTGCCGGCGTAGAAGTCCATCTGCTGGCAGATGACCGACGCGTCCTCGTAGCCCAGCGCAGCCACGGCAAAGGCCTCCTGGTCGAGCTGGGTGTGGCGGGCGTGGCGGAAGGCGCGGAAGAGATAGGGCCGCGCGGTGATCAGGTCGCTGGCCTGCGGCAGCCGCTTGAAGCTGACCGTGTTGTCGATGTAGAGGCTGTAGGCCGCATCGGGAAAGTAGTCGTGCGGCAACGCCTTGGGCCGGCGCGACAGCTTCTCGGGCGGCAGGTGCCCGGTGGGCAACATCTGGAACCGCCACACCGGCGACTGCAGCGCCGGGTTGTCGGTGATGCAGACGAAATCCAGGTCGAGATCGGTGGTGGCATCGGCCGGCAGCCCGTCCAGCGGGTTGTTCAGCGATTCCTTCGGGCCCACCAGGGCGGTGTAGACGACCAGCCGCGTGCGCTGCACCGGGCTGCCGGACGGCGTGGACACGGCGGCGGGCAAAGGGGTGTTCATGCGGCGCACCTGCTGAAAACCCCATTCTGGAGGTGGAGCGGCCACCCCCATCGGCAAACAAGACCTGAAATCCAGGGTGAATCTTCGGCTCGAAACGTGTCGAATTGCACTCCAATCGTGCCACCGAGGGTCAGGATGCCTGGGCCCGCGGGCAGTCAGCCAACACAAGCCAGGAGCGGCAGCATCATGAAGAAGGCGTTCATCACCGGCGTCACCGGGCAGGACGGGTCCTATCTGGCCGAAAGCCTGCTGGACAAGGGCTACGAGGTGCACGCCATCCTGCGTCGCAGCTCGGTGTTCACCAGCACCCGCATCGACCACATCCTGGAGCACGCGCGCTTCAAGTCCTACCACGGCGACCTCACCGACTCCAGCAACCTGCACACCCTGCTGTCGCGCATCGTGCCCGACGAGGTCTACAACCTGGGCGCGCAGTCGCATGTGGCGGTGTCGTTCGAGGTGCCGGAATACACCGCCGAAGTGGACGCCCTGGGCACCATCCGCCTGCTCAACGCCATCAAGGACCTGGGCCAGAAGCCGCGCTTCTACCAGGCCAGCACCTCGGAAATGTTCGGCGGCCTGCCCGAGACGGCGCCGCAGAGCGAGCGCACGCCGTTCTATCCCAAGTCGCCCTATGGCGCGGCCAAGGTCTATGCCTACTGGGCCACGGTGAACTACCGGGAGGCCTATGGCCTGCACGGCAGCAACGGCATCCTGTTCAACCACGAGTCGCCGCGCCGCGGCGAGACCTTCGTGACCAAGAAGGTCACCAAGGCCGTGGCCCGCATCGCCCAGGGGCGGCAGCAGTCGGTCAGCCTGGGCAACCTGGACGCCAAGCGCGACTGGGGCTATGCCAAGGACTACGTGGAAGCCATGTGGCTGATGCTGCAGCAGGACCAGCCCGACGACTACGTCATCGCCTCGGGCGAGACCTACAGCGTGCGCCAGTTCGTGGAGATGGCCTTCGCCGTCACCGGCGTGGCGCTGGACTGGGTGGGCGAAGGCGTCAATGAGCGCGGCGTGTGCCGCGTCACCGGCAAGACCCGGGTGATCGTCGACCCGCGCTACTTCCGCCCCACCGAGGTGAACCTGCTGTGGGGCGACGCATCCAAGGCGCAGGCGCGGCTGGGCTGGAAGGCGTCCACCCCGATCAAGGACCTGGTGCGCATCATGGTGGAGTACGACCTGAAGCACGAAGGCTACGGCGGGAGCGACACATGATCCTCGTCACCGGGGCCACCGGCTTCCTGGGCCGGCGCGTCTGCCGCCTGCTCGACGCCCGCGGGCTGACCTACACGCCCACGGCGCTGTCGATGGGCGTGGACCTGCGCGACCCGGCCGCCACCGACGCGCTGTTCACCCGCGTGAAGCCGCGCCAGCTGATCAACTGCGCCGCCTTCGTGGGCGGCATCCAGTTCGGCATGAAGCGCCCGGCCGAGCTGTTCCACCACAACATGCTGATGACGCTGAACCTGCTGCAGGCCGCCACGGCCCACGGCGTGCAGCGCACGGTGAACCCGATCTCCAACTGCGCCTACCCGGCGGCGGCCACCTTCTTCCAGGAAGACGCCTTCTGGGACGGCCCGCTGCATGAATCGGTGATGGTCTACGGCTTCGCCCGCAAGGCCTCGTGGATGGGCGCCTGGGCCTACCACCAGCAGCACGGCCTGGACGTGCTGAACCTGGTGCTGTCGAACATGTACGGCCCCGAAGACCACTTCGAGGAAGAGCGCAGCCACGCCCTGGGCGCGCTGGTGATGAAGATCGTGCGCGCCCAGCAGCTGGGCCTGCCCGAGGTGGTGGTGTGGGGCAGCGGCAAGCCGGTGCGCGAGTGGCTGCATGTGGACGACGGCGCCGAGGCCCTGGTGCGCGGCCTGGACGCCCCGCCCACCTTGGCGCCGGTCAACATCGGCGTGGGGCATGGCGTGTCCATCCTGGCCACGGCGCAGCTGATCCAGCGCCTGGCCGGCTACACCGGCCGCCTGGTGCTCGACACCAGCAAGCCCGAAGGCGCCCCCTACAAGACGGTGGACGGCAGCCGCGGCGCGGCGCTGCTGGGCTGGCGCCCGGGCCGCGACTTCGAGCAGGGCGTGGCCGACACCATCGCCTGGTACCGCGCCCATGCCACCGCCGGCACCACCCACCACGCCACGCCGGAGACCGCCGATGGCCACCACTGAGATCACCGACGACGGCCTGGTGCTGGCCCGCCACATCCCGGCGGCCGACGCCTGGGGCGACGGCTTGAAGTTCTTCTCGCCCGACGGCGACTACCAGCAGGTGGGCACCTGGGGCTACGGCGCCGGCAAGGCCCTGCTGCCGCACAGCCACAACGAGGTGGCCCGCACCGTGCTGTGGACGCAGGAAGTGCTGTACGTGCGCGCCGGCCGCGTGCGCGCCACCATCTTCGACACCCGCGACCAGAAGGTGGCCGAGCTGGAAGCCGGCGCCGGCGACCTGCTGGTGCTGCTGCGCGGCGGCCACGGCTACCAGATCCTGGAAGACGGCACCCAGGTGCTGGAGATCAAGAACGGCCCCTACGTCGGCGCTGACGCCGACCGGAGGCGGCTGTGAGCGTGGCCGATACCGGCCTGATCAAGCTGCATCTGGGCTGCTGGCACCGGGTGATCCCCGGCTTCGTGCATGTGGACCTGTGCGACATGCCGCACATCGACCACCAGAGCAGCATCGACGCCCTGCCCTTCATCGCCGACGGCGCAGCCAGCCTCGTCTACTGCAGCCATGCGCTGGAGTACTTCGACCGCGACGAGGCCCGCCGGGTGCTGGCCGAATGGCACCGGGTGCTGGCGCCCGGCGGTGTGCTGCGCCTGGCGGTGCCCGACTTCGCGGCGCTGATCCAGGTGTACCAGCGCACGGGAGAACTGGCCCGGGTGCTGGGCCCGCTGTACGGCCGCATGCCCATCACCACGGCCGACGGCCCCCGCATGCTGTACCACAAGACCACCTATGACGAAGCCTCGCTGGCCACGCTGCTGGGCGAATGCGGCTTTGTCGACCCGGTGCGCTGGGATTGGCGCAGCACCGAGCACGCCGGCGTGGACGACCATTCCCAGGCCTACTTCCCGCACATGCAGAAGGACACCGGCATCCTGGTGTCGCTGAACCTGCAGGCGCGCAAACCCCCAGCGCCGGCCACGGCAACCGCAGGCACCCGATGATCCAGAACCTCAGCTTCGACGACAGCATGCTCCGGGCCTTCATCGAGCATTCGGTCAAGTCCGCCAAGCCGTCGCCCTGGCACATCACCCGCTATGCGATGTACACCGCGCTGGACCAGGTGCTGGCGGCGCAAGACCGGCCCGACGCGCTGGTGGCGTCGATCTCGCACTCGCGCCAGCTGGCCAACGTGTGCGGCGTGCAGCGCGGCCGCTTCGTCGACCTGAACTACCCCGACTACAACATCCTGAAGCTGCCCTTCGCCGACAACACCTTCGACCTGGCGTTTGCCGACATGGTGATGGAGCATGTGGAGGGCAACCCCTGGGACGCCTACCGCGAGATCACCCGCATCCTGAAGCCGGGCGGCCATGTGGTGCTGACCACGGTGTTCGCCTTCCCGTACCACCCCTGCCCGGGCGATTTCTGGCGCTACACCGAGAGCGGCCTGCGCATGCTGGCCACCGGCCACGGCCACGAGGTGCTGAAGGCCGGCAGCTGGGGCAACCTGCAGGTGTTCATCCTGGACCGCCTGGGCTGCGCCGACCTGAAGGTGCCCGAAGACCCGGGCCACCCGCTGCACCAGCTGGCCACCACCACCGACCCGCGCTGGCCCACCACCGTGTGGCTGGTGGTCCGCAAGCCCGCCTGACCGACACGAGGCCCGACGATGAGCACCCCCACCGCCCCCGCCTTCATCCCGCAGATGCGGCCGCTGTTCGGCGCCGCCGAGAAGGCCGAGTTGATGGCCTACCTCGACGAGGACGGCTTCTACACCGAGTTCCGCAAGACCGAGGCCTTCGAGCGCGCCATCGCCGCCTTCACCGGCGCGCGGCACTGCATCGTGGTCAACAACGGCACGGTGTCGCTCACGCTGGCGGCCATCGCGCTGGGCATCGGCCCCGGTGACGAGGTGATCGTGCCCGACTACACGATGATCGCCACGCCCAACTCGGTGAAGATGCTGGGCGCCATGCCGGTGTTCGTGGACGTGGAGCCCGACACCCTGGTGATGGACCTGGCGCTGGCCCGCCGGGCGATCACGCCACGCACCAAGGCCATCATGCTGGTGTCGGCCAACGGCCGTGCGCCGCAAGCCGGCATCGCCGCCTGGGAGGCGCTGTCGCGCGAGACCGGCCTGCCCCTGATCGAAGATGCCGCCCAGTCGCTGGGGTCGTTCTATGCCGACGGCCGCCATGTCGGCCGGGCGGGCGCCATCGGCAGCTTCTCGTTCTCGGCGCCCAAGATCATCTCCACCGGCCAGGGCGGCGCGCTGGTCACCGACGACGACGCGCTGGCCAGCAAGCTGCGCCGGCTCAAGGACTTCGGCCGCGCGGCCGGCGGCACCGACGTGCACGACAGCATCGGCTACAACTTCAAGTTCACCGAGCTGCAGGCCTGCGTGGGCCTGGCGCAGATGGGCCAGCTGGCGGGCCGCATCCAGCGCAAGAAGGCCATCTGGCAGCGCTACGCGGATGGCCTGGCCGGCGTGGACGGCATCAGCCTGTTCAACCACGACCTGGCGCTGTGCACGCCCTGGTTCATCGACTGCCGCGCGACGCGGCGCGACGAGCTGGCCGCGCACCTCAAGACCCAGGGCATCGGCACCCGCACCATGTACCCGCCGATCCACCAGCAGGCCGCCTACGGCGTGCCGGGCGCCCACCCGGTGGCCGAGGAGATCGGCCGCTGCGGGCTGTGGCTGCCGTCGATGGTGCAGCTGACCGACGCCCAGATCGACCAGATTTGCGGCGAGATCGCCACCTTTTACCGCGCACCGCGCTGAGCCAGCGCCGGCACACTGGCCTGCAGCTGTTCAGCCCACCCTGAGGACCACCCATGTCGATCGAGACCCGGCCCTACGCCACCTACCAAGACTACATCCGGCACCAGAAGTCCAAGGCCGACCATGGCAGCCCGCTGTACCAGCGCCTGCTGGGCGACCTGTGGGAGCCCGACTGCGCCGGCTTCCGCGAGAACTTCCGCCCCTACGCCCAGTGGCTGTCGCAGTGCGAGAACGCGCTGTGCCTGGGCGCCCGCACCGGGCAGGAAGTGCACGTGCTGCGCGAGATGGGCATCGACGGCGCCATCGGCATCGACCTGGTGTCCACCCCGCCGCTGGTGCTGGAAGGCGACGTGCACAACCTGCAGTTCGCCGACGCCAGCCAGGACTTCATCTTCAGCAACATCTTCGACCATGTGCTGTACCCCGACAAGTTCGTCGCCGAGATCAAGCGCGTGCTCAAGCCGCGCCGCCACTGCCTGCTGCACCTGTCGGTCGCGCCCGAGGGCAAGCCCCACCCCGACAACGACCTGTGGGCCGCCAACACGCTGCGCTCGTCGCAGGCCGTGATCGACCTGTTCGGCCCCGGCTACACCGTGGTGGAAGACAAGCTGCTGGGCCAGCCGAACTGGCCCACCTACTGGACGCTGCTGGTGCACAAGAAGCCGTCCTGAGCCACCGGCCCCCGGGCGGGCCGTCAGCAAAAAGGGCATCCCGCGGGATGCCCTTTTTTGTGGGGGCCCGCCAGGCCGGCAGCGCCGGCCCGGGCGGGGGTTCACTGCCCGTAGCGTTGCGGGTCGTGGTCGGGGGCGCCGAAGCACAGCACCGGCTGGCGGTAGGTGCCCAGCGGCAGCTTGGCCAGTTCGCTCAGCTGCCAGCCGGCGCGCAGGTGCTCGACCGGGTCGGTGGCCAGGTAGGCGTCGTCGGGGTAGACGATGCCCAGGTACTTCAGGCCGCCGGCATGGGCCAGCGCGCGGATGCGCGTCTCGCCATAGATGCGGTGGGCGTTGAAGTGAGTCAGGTCCTGGCCGGTGGGCACGGCGGCGGTGCACATGCCGGTGGGCTTCATGGCCTGCGCCATCAGCATGAAGGTGAACAGGTCGCCCAGCGGCGTGATGCGGTCGCCGTAGCGGCCCAGGCCGGAGTGCTCGATCGAGCTGTACGACAGGATCAGGTCGTAGCGGCCCTCATGGGCCTCCAGCTCGCCGATGTAGTCGTCCCAGGTGAGCGTGCGCAGCGCCGTCTTGCAGGTCAGCGTGCCGGTCCACTGGATCTCGCGGTACTCGACCGTCGTCACCTCGGTGGCGCCGGCCTGGGCGCACAGCAGTTCCAGCCAGTAGCTCTCGGAGCCGATGATCAGCACCTTGCGCCCGGTGATGTAGCTGCGCATCTTGCGGATCTGCGCATGCGCCTCGGGGTAGGGGCAGAACTTGCGGAAGTCCGCCATCGGAAATTCGTCGAAGTGCCAGCGTGCCAGCTGCGAGAACAGGTCGGCATCCCAGGCCAGATGCGGCGCCGAGTTGCTGCCCATGAACAGCCGCTCCATCAGCGGCACGCGGTAGCCCAGGGTCTCCCAGTACAGGAAGGCGGGTGAGGTGTGCTCCGGCGGCTTGGGGCCGTGCGGGCCGGTCTCGATTTCCAGCGGAAAGGCAGCCCCGCCGCGGGGCATCAGCTGGGTGGCGCGGGCGATGAAGCGCTCGCGCGCCTGCTCGAAGGCGCTGGGCTGCTCGGCCTGCAGCACGCCGTGCAGCTGGCGCGAGATCTCGGCAAAGGTGCTGCCCGGGTGGTAGACCTGCAGCGTGACCGACGACAGCAGGTAGATGTCGACCAGCGCATCCACGCCGTGGTCGGCACTGATGGTGTAGCTGTCGGGGTCGCCCCAGGCCGACTTGCCCTGGTTCAGGGTGAGGTGCAGGCGGTCGTTGCGGCTGCGCACTTGGGCCGGGAACATGGCGCGCAGGCCCTGCTCCAGTTCGGCATCTTCGGTCGACAGGAAGAAGGGCTGCGTGCCCACCCGCTCCTGCACCAGGTTGCCGTACAGCGCCAGGGCGTCCTTCATGCCGAAATCGGTGCCGCGGGCATGCACGCCGGGTGTCTCCAGCGTCAGCCCCAGCTCTGCCGCCTGGTTGCGCACCTTGCGCCGGATGTCGGCCTGCGGGCGCAAGGCGCGCAGCGCGGCGATGGAGCGCTCGCGCGGCACGCAATCCAGGTAGTTGTTGTCATAGACGATGACCACGTCACTCGGGTCGTCCAGCCCCAGGGCCTGGGCATGCTGCGGCGGGGCCTCCTGCGACAGCGCCAGCAGCTGGCCGCGGCCGAAGAGCTGGGCCTCCCGCTGCACGCCGTGGCCCGGGCCCTTTTCGGTGAACAGCCCCAGCCTGCGGCCCGACAGCGCGGCAATCTCGTCCAGCGTGATCGGGGTGAACCGGTCCTCGAACAGCCGCTCCAGCGGCGTGAGGCAGCCATTGGGGGTGATCGAATCCCAGTAGACGCGCAATTGCCGCCCGGTCAGCTGGCAATAGGCGATGGCGGCGGCCAGGGGGCGCAGGCGGTTGCCCAGCCCGCTGGTGCAATAGGCCACGAACAGCTTCTCAGACATGACGATCCCTCCGGTGTGCAGGCAGTGTGCCTGCCAGGGCGTGGGCCCGGCGGCCGGAAAAGACCGCTGCCGGGCCGTTGTTCCAGCGGCTGCTCAGACCGCCACGTCGTCCCAGGCGAAGCGCAGCATGCCCTTGGGCTTGGGCAGGCCGGCAGCCGCGCGCTGGGCGATCAGCGCCTGGTTGCGCTGCAGGTCCCGGTCGAGCCCGCCGGTGCGGAAGGCGATCTGCTCGAACGCGATGTCGGTCAGCAGCACCTCGGTGCCCACATGCTTGCGCCACATCATGCGGAAAGCCACGTCCTCGAAGCCGTAGTGGCCGCTGAAGTCCTCGTCGTAGCCGCCGGCCTGGAAGAAGCCCTGCCGGGTGATGAGGAAGCTGTTGATGTGCGGCTCCACGTCCACGCCGTTCTCGACGCGCCGGAACACATGCAGCCGCCGCTTGTCCAGCCGCGGCAGGTTGTCGACGATCTTCTGCAGGCTGTCCTCGCTGGCCACGTTGTCCACGTCGAAGAACAGCATCCACGGCGTCTCGGCCAGCGTGGCGGCCAGGTTGCGGCAGCCGGGCATGTTCCAGTCGATGTCGTCGTCC
>ERZ795056.4162-NODE-4162-length-15097-cov-5.719386_pt1 | contig 15097 bp, 9 predicted proteins | sample MGYA00375140_ERZ795056 | MGnify/ENA primary metagenome ERZ795056 (study PRJEB30185, sample SAMN05720227) | activated sludge metagenome | isolation source: Anaerobic digester | place: USA | collected 2015-03-09 ...
CTGACATCGTGTAAGGATGAAGAACCTGAAGGTCCTCCGATAGCAGGGATCTTTTACAGCATTGCTGATAAGCAGGTTGCATTTACTGCCCTCACAAAGAGGGCTGACACCTGGAACTGGGATTTCGGTGACGGTCAGACCAGTACCGAAATGAACCCGGTTCATATTTACAAGGAAGGTGGTATTTATGATGTCAAACTTAGTGCTACAGGCAATGGCAAGACTGTTGAAGCGGCGACGGTAGTGTCCCTTGCACTTTCAAAAATGCAGATGCTGACAGGTGGCCTGAAATCACCAAATGGCAAGAAATGGAAGATAAGCAGTGCTCACTCGGAGAAAGATTGCTTTGCCCTGGCTGATGATAATTTTACAAACATTCAGGAAATCGGGACCGGAATGCTTGGCAATGTCGGTCTTGGGCTGGGTGAAGTGTATGATGATATTTTTATCTTCAAACATGACGGAATTTATATACATTCTCCGCAACATGGTGGTGCTTTAGCAGGATTGGTTTATTCCATACTTACGCAGCAAACAATCCTTAAAGCAACCCCGGTGAGCCAGAGCTTTGGCTTATGCTATACGGCATGGGCCCCCCAGGCTGCAACATTCACGCTGAATGAGAAGAAAAACCTGGGCATCACTACAGTCAGCCCTGATGGCAATACTCCGACGGAACGACTGTATAAGGACGTTATGACGCTTGAATTCTCGGGAAATGAATTCATCGGATTTATGGATTTTACCCGTGAGTGCATTGTCCAGGAATTAACCCCTGCAAAGATGCGGCTTGCTATGTTCGTCTGTACCACACAGAAAGCACATTACAACAAACCTTCACATGTTGTGATCCTTACATTCGAAACAGTGCCTTAAAAGGTCTTTGTATTGTGAATTTGACGATTTAATAACCAGCATAAATATTAAGCATGAAATATTTTAATTATATAAAAGACATTATCCGGAATATAATACCGGTAATGTTTATACAATTCCTGCTGATAATTGACCTTCAGGCTTTTACCCCTTCAGGAAAGGGTCCTGCCCCGGCTCCTGATTATCCTGATCAGCAAGGATTTGTAATTACCGGACGTGTAACCTCCGGTATTGATAATACAATTATGCCCGGTGTAAGTATAGTTGTTAAGGGAACCCAACGGGGAACTGTGACAAATTCCGCAGGAGAATATACACTTGAAGTTCCCAATGCAGATGCTATACTTGTATTTTCATTTATCGGGTATAATACTCAGGAGATCACAGCCGGTAACCAGAGAGTGATCAATATAATCATGACTGAAGCCGTTGAAGCTCTCGATGAGGTTGTTGTTACAGCTTTGGGTATTACACGAAGGGAAAAATCCCTTGGATATTCTGTCGGGACTGTGAGCGGAGAAGATCTGGCAAGGGTTGTACAGGAAAATGCTATAAATTCCCTTGCGGGCAAAGTAACCGGTGTACAGATCAGTTCCACAGGTGGGACCGGATCATCTGTGAGCATGGTAATAAGAGGCGCCACATCATTAAGCAATGATAATCAGCCTCTTTTCGTAATTGACGGAGTACCAATTGTCAATACACTAAATAATATAGCCGGTTTCGGCAGTGACAATCGTGTGGATTACGGGAATGCCATTTCAGATCTGAATTCCGATGATATCGAAAGTGTTTCTGTTCTGAAGGGCCCGAGTGCTGCTGCTTTGTATGGCTCAAGAGCAGGTAACGGCGTGGTGCTGATAACCACAAAGTCGGGACATAAAAGTAAAGGTATGAGAGTTAACATCAGTACCAACAATGTTTTCGACATGCCTTATAAATATTTTCCGGTACAGAAAAAATTCGCAACAGGATATTTTTCATTTACACCCGAAGATCTTCCTGCAGGATATACTATGAAGGTCAATCCTGCTGAAGCAGCAGGGTCCGGAATACAGCTCGACAAGGAATACTTTGCTGTTCAATGGAACAGCCCCAGAGATGCTAATGGAGTTCAGGTGCCCATGGAACTGGTCGGTCATCCGGACAATATCGCAAATTTTGTCCAGACGGGTATAACCTCCACAAATGAGGTATCCGTATCGAATAACACCGATATGATGAATTACCGTATAGGAATATCAAATATGTCAAACAGGGGAATAATTCCCAATTCCGACCTGTTCAGGAATAACGTTACGGCAGCGACTACTTTACGGGTCAGGGAAAATATTACAGTCAGTTCAAACATTAACTATAATAAATCATGGTCCAACAACAGACCCGCAAGTAACAGGGGGACTAATCCTTTACAGTGGGCATATAATGTACCTCAGGAAACCGATATAAGAGATCTTAAGAGCTACTGGGAAGAAGGTCTTGAAGGCATTCAGCAGAGAACACCTTACAACGGGTTATATAATAATCCGTATTTCCTTGCTAACGAAGTAAATAACAGCTTTAGCAGGGACAGGATCTTCGGTAATCTGAAAGCTGAATGGAAGATTTTCAAAGATTTCAGCATAATGGGAAGATATTCGCTTGATCAGTTCTCGGAAAAACGGGAATCAAAATTATCCCCGAGTTATACGGGAGAACCCAATAACGGAGCATATGGTGTTCAGGACATAACCAGTTACGAAAGGAATGTAGATTTTCTGGCAACTTATTCGAAGGTAACTGATATTATAAGCTTATCAGTATCCGCAGGAGGAAATGCTCTCTACAAAAAAGGAACATCTATGAGCAGCTCATCAAAGTCGGGAGCAGGCCTGATTGTACCCAATGTGTTCACTCTCAGTAATATCAAATCGGGTTCCCTGGATTACGGAAGCTACTGGTCCCAGAAAGCAATATATAGCTTATACGGTCTTATCAATCTTGGATTTAAAGACATGATATTCCTGGATCTTACAGGCCGGAATGACTGGTCAAGCACATTGCCGAAAGAAAACTGGTCATACTTCTACCCGTCTGCTTCATTGAGCATACTGGTGAATGAAATGATAAATATGGGAGAAAGTGTTGATCTTTTCAAGATAAGAGGAGGATGGGCAAAGGTTGGTAATGACACTGATCCTTACCAGCTTTACAGCACTTATGGAAATGCGGGGCAATGGGGCGATGCAACACGGCTTGCCAAATCGGGGCAGATACTTACTCCAAATCTGAAACCTGAAGAAGCCGTTTCAAAAGAGGCAGGACTCGATCTGAGTTTCCTGAAAAACAGATTAAGGTTTGAGGGGACTTATTATGTTGTTGAAAACCGGAACCAGATAATCAGGAATATACCTGTAGCCAGTTCAACAGGATCCGATGCCGTTAATATTAATGCCGGTCTGATCAGGAGTAAGGGCTGGGAGTTCATGATCGGGGTGACCCTTGTTAAAACTCCCAACTGGTTCTGGGATGTCAGCGCTAATTTAACAAGGAACAGAACCCGGGTAGTTGAAATTGCTGAGGGGATTGACGTCATCAAGTTCTGGGAAGATGCAAAGGGTGGTGCATGGTCATATGTAGGGGATGAGGTTGGTGCAATTTATGATGCCGAAATCATTACCGTGACTGATAAAAATTCTCCGTATTATGGCTATCCCATATTGGATGAAGCCGAGATGGAATGGGGTGCTGTTGAAATGCGATATACGAAAAACAAGGTTGGTAATTATAATCCGAGATTTATTATGGGCTTCCAGAGCTCTCTTTCATATAAAGCATTTTCACTGAATATGACCTTCGACTGGAGAAACGGAGGCCAGTTCATTTCCCAGACACAGAGGTATATGGCAGAGGATGGTAAATCCCAGATCTGGCTGGATAATCTTATTCATCCGGGAGGAAGAACGGGAAAAGAATTACGTGACTGGCTGGTTGAAAATGAAGATAAGTACATTAAGAACGGATTTCATGTTGTCGGCGGGCCAACTGCTGAATATGGAGGATTCCGTGAAAATTACAGCGGGGTATATGTAAGCGATGGAGTTTTTGTTCCGGGAGTCTGGGCAGTGGATGACGGTGAAGGTGGTGTGACATATGTTGAGAATCTGGGTGAGGAAGGAACTGTCATTACTCCATATGTGGTCAGTTATCCATGGGGATTTGCCAGGCCCTCAATGTTCGATTCCGACTTTGTGAAGCTCAGGGAGATCTCATTAAGTTACAACGTTCCCCGCGACCTGATAAGCAGGATAGGATTCGTTCAGAATATTGCACTTTCACTTTACAGCAGGAACATAATACTCTGGACAAAAGCTAAAGCAGGGATAGATCCTGAAAGGGCATTTCAGGCTGAAAGTTCGACAGGAGGTACAAGAGGAACACAATTCAAGCAGGGTATCGAAAGATATAACCTTGAACCCTGGGTAATTCCTCTCGGAATTAAGTTAGATATAACATTCTAGAATTTTAAATCTGAAATTATGAAAGCAATAAATTATAAAATTTCAGCGGTCCTTATAATATTCCTGTTGATTATTGTATCATGTCTGGACCTTGAAGAACTGAATATAAATCCCAATGGGGTTGACCCTGCAGAGGCACAGCCATTTCTTCTGATGAGTACTGTACTAACATATACTGGACAGAATGTTGTCAGCCTGGGTTTTGGCGATCTCGCAGGCGTAATGCAGCATACTCAGAAAGATGGATGGAGCGGGGGACATAATGCTTATGACTGGTCCGACCAGAACTGGGGAGGCTATTACGGAATCCTGAGAAATACAGAGGAAATGCTGAAAAAGACAGAGGCATCCGGATTGGAATTTTATCAGGCAGTGGCACTTATAATGAAAGCGTATAATTACGGAATGATAGCTGACCTTTGGGGAGATGCTCCTTTCTCTGAAGCGCTTCAGGGTGAGACAGGAAATCTGAAGCCGGCATATGATTCCCAGAAAGACATATATATTGGTATCCTTGGTTATCTGGAAACTGCCAATACATTATTGTCGAAGAGCCAGGATCAGTATTCCGATATTAATCCGGTACAGGATGTCCTTTTCAGAGGGTCGGTGATGAAATGGAGAAAATTTACCAATTCCCTTGCACTCAGATATTATATGAGAATTTCTTCAAAAGAATCTTCCCTGGCTAAAACAGGTATAGAAAAGATCGTTGGGAATCCTTCACAATATCCGATTATCCGGGAATCTTCAGATGATGCGAATATAGATTATGTTGGCAACAGCACATCGGATTCGTGGCCATGTAATACTACATTTGATGTCAGCGAGACAAACTGGAGGAGACTTAAAATGTGTTCGACACTCGTTGAAAAATTACAGGAGCTTGACGATCCGAGACTTGCTCTATGGGCAAATAAAATAACCACTCCTCTTGTTATAGATCAGGCAAAACCCGATGATTATGATGAAATTGTGGATGGAAAGAGGATCATAGCGCAGAACGTGGCTGATACCTATGTGTCAACCTATGGTGTTGAGATCGATCCTGATCCGGAATATGTGGGACTTCCTCCATCATGGTCAATTTTGCCGCAGGCATACAATCTCTGCCCCAACCTGGAACAGGCACCGATAAACCCTCATGCTTCTCACATTAATAATATGTATAAATCACCTTCCGGACCTCATCTTAAGGCACGCCTTATTTCAGCTGCAGAGGTTAATTTCATCCTTGCAGAAGCAGCACTGAAAGGATGGTCTGCCGGCGGCACGGTAAAGGATCTGTATGAGGCAGGGGTCAAATCCTCAATGGATGCCTGGGGTCTGACCGGATCATATTCAGATTACATTGAAGGAGAAGGAGTTGCCTTTGAAGGTACACTAAGTCAGATCATTGAACAGAAATGGATTGCAAGCTGGACTTCAGCTGCTGAAGCCTGGTTTGATTACAGAAGAACAGGTTATCCTGCACTTGCACCCGGGAAGATCGTAAAAAGAAATGCTATTCCCCTGAGGTTTTATTACGGTACAAATGAATTATTATATAATCCGGAGAAAGCTGAAGCAGCCATACAGGGACTTGAAACAACTTCATTTTCATCGAGCGACGGGAAAAACAGTCCATGGTCCAAATCATGGTTGCTCCAGGGTACCGGGAAACCATGGTAACAGGTTCAGAATTCCGGGTTCAGGGTTTTATTAGACGGATGTTCACAAATTCGCGAAAAGTGATCGGAATCAGTTGAGGTAAAGCTTAAAGAATTCATCCATTTTTTTCTGGCAGAATTCATTTACTCTCAGAACGATATCCATTGTATGAGGCCAGCCGGGAAGCCGGTAAAGAACACATGGGACTCCGAGCGAATCGAGCTTGCTTTTGAGCATGTCAGACTGGGATGCCGGAACAAGTTTATCTGATGTCCCATGGAAAATAAGTGTGGGGGGATCATTTTTATCCAGATAATTAACGGGGGAAGCTTCTCTGAAGATTTCGGGAGCTTCATCCCATCTTCTGGCAAGAAACGCAGTTATGAGCGGATGATTCCTTGCATATTCTGTTGTAAGATCAACAGGTCCGTAAATATCCACAACTGCTTTTACTTTTTGGTCACCCGGAATAAGGTCTGAAGTGTCGTTAATATGAGCCGGATTATTCCACCCGTAAGCTGCCAGAGTGGCAAGATGAGCCCCGGCTGATCCTCCTATAAGGGCAATCCTTGATGGATCATATCCGTAATTTTCTGCATTCCCGTGTAACCATTTTAATGCATCGGTAATATCTTCAATACAGGCAGGATAAGGACCATCCTTAAGCAGCCGGTAAGATACTGTTGCTGTAACATAACCTTTCCGGGCATAGCTTATCAGATAAACAAGATAATCAGATCGTTTTCCGCTTTTCCATGATCCGCCATGGATAAATACAAGAAGTGGTGCAGGCTTATCAAGTTTTTCAGGGCGGTAAATATCAAGCTGAAGGGATTTCCCGTTGATATTTTTATATTCAATGTCCTTTATTTCCTCAATATTCGCCGGAACTGCCGGCTCAAGCTCTGCCAGCTTTTCAATCCCGAGCCATATTGCCGCATATGCCACAGGAGTTAAATAGTAACCCATTGGAGGTTTTGTTGGATTGAGCGATGACCATACACGGGGGAACACCATCCAAAAGAAAAAAATGATGATTACTGCCAGTAAGCCCAGAAGGAAGGATTTCAAAATACGGAGTGCCATAAATTATGCATATTTATTTTGGGTATAATTTAAACAGTTTCAGGTTCCGGGTTCCAGAACCTGGAACCCGGAACCTGGAACTTCGAACCTGGAACTTTGAACCTGGAACTTTGAACCTGGAACTTCGAACCAGGAACTTTGAACCAGCAACCAGCAACCAGTATCCATCCCATTATTCAAGCTCCCCAAGCATCTCCCTCAGGTTTCTGTGAAGAATCCCTGCCGTTTCCGGCCCCAGGGAATTCTCTTCACCATATGGAGAATCTTCCCTTCCGTAGGTATATGGGGCTTTAACATCCCACTGGCTTTTCGGGATTATATATCCTGTTTCATCGTTAGCAAGGCCGAAGATAAATTTATTTTGCCCCGGCATCATTTCTCTTACAGGAGGTATTTCATACGGAGTGATTGAAAAATCATTCCCGTCAGGTGCCTCAATCCCGCCGTTTACAATTTCAGGGTATACCTCTCCGGGCAGGGTGGCGAATGAAATCGGGCCGATTGTGAATGCTGCCAGTTCCGATCTCATTTTCATCCATCCGCTGATACCCCTGTCCAGAACACCGAACATCACGGCAAGCCGGAACAGTTTGTTCTCAATGGGCAGAGTGACTGTCCTCGCGACAAGCCTTATTGCAGCTGAATCGATCTTTTCAACCGGATTTTCAATAGCTTTCAGCACAAGCATTGCAACCCGGGTCCCCTGAGCTTTTGCTTTTTCGAAAGAAGGTTCATTATATTCAATTTCTGTGAAAGGATCTTTTACTCCAAGACTGGGGTGAGTTGTCATAAGTCCGCCAATTGCACCATTGAAATATAGTACAGTTCCTCCGGTACCCTTTATAACCAGAGAGTCGCCGGAATAGATTCCATTCTCAATGCCCTCCCTCACATAATGTGGAAAGTCGGAGGTGATAAGAAGATTCTTTCCCCACAGGGTTTCAGGATGGTCAGCCCAGGATACAAGAGAACCCATAGTTTTTCCGCTGACCTTATCCACAGCTCTTATGATCCTTAATCCCGGATCATAAACATCCGGTTTACGTGTATCGGTTACAAGATATTCTGCTCCTGACAAATCTTCTGATATTTCGAGCACTGCCGGGCGCAGATTGTCTGCAGCAGTAACTACCGATTCCACTATCCGGTTTTTCACATATTTAATATAAACTTTGTCGACACCGCTTTTAAATGGCGACCTGCCCCATAAACCAAGAATATCAGGGCCTTCGTGTGTATGCGTGGAGGCTACCAGTAAATAGTCGATGCCTGCATCCTGAGGAATGCTGTTCCTGGTATCAATCACATAATTATTCATGAAGCCGATAGCATCAAGTGCTACCAGTGCAATTCTGGTGGTTCCGTCATCAATGATCATTGTCCTTGCCCACAGATCGTCGTGAATTCCGTTTGCAGCACGTCCATTACCGAATCCCGCAATCCAGATGGGATCAAAAACGCCATTCCCGTTCCCATCAGTGAAGGTATCTCCCTTCTCAGGTTCATATTTTGCATTTTCATCTGAATCAAACCATCTGTCAGGTACTTCGGGGGTAATTGTAACTGATGCGAACCCTGCTTTCAGAGCTGATTCTTTGCCGGTTAAGATCTTCATATCAACCTCATAACCGGGATTCCTGTCTTTCAGATTTTTTCCGGCTATAACCAAAAGTATTATTATGGCAGTTAACAGAAATAATCCGATAAATTTGAAAATGCTCTTCATTATCCTGATTTATTAATTGTTTTATTTAACCCAAAGTTGATCATAAATGGCATAATTTCAAAGTTCATAAAAAAAGTGAGTAATAAAATATATATCAATTCATCAGGAAAAATTACTTTTATATTCTTTATCCTGTAACAGGTTGATCATTGATCCGTCTTTCAGGGGAAAATATTTATTTATACTTTAATGGGGAACAATAGGAAAGTAGTGATTGTTGGAGCCGGAGTAGGTGGCATTGCAACAGCAATTTACCTGTCGAGGGCCGGTTATAAGGTTGAAGTTTTTGAGAAGAATTCATTACCGGGAGGAAGATGCGGCCAGGTAATACGGGACGGCCACCGGTTTGATCTGGGAGCCACTATGCTTCTAATGCCTGGTATTTATAATGAGATATTCGGTTCGCTGGGGATAGAACTCATAAGCGGAAAAGATATTTTCCCGCTAAAGGATCTTTACAGGATACACTTTGATGATGGTACATCACTGTCATTGACAACTGATAAGGTCAGGATGAAAGACCAGCTGGAAAGTATTGAGCCAGGAAGCTATGAGATGGCTGAAAAATATGTAGGGGATGGCTATAAGATTTTCAGACTTGGTATGGATAAACTCATCGGACGTAATTTTTATAATCTGTTTCAACTTGTTAATTTTAAGAATATCGGACTTCTGATAAAGCTGAAGGTCTTCATTTCCAACTGGAACTATGCAAAAAAATTTTTCCGGCATCCGCATCTGAGAATGGCATATACATTTCAGAATATTTATGTTGGTCAGAGCCCCTTCGATTCCCCGGCGCTTTTTTCGATGGTACCGGCCGCCGAGCTTACTGAAGGATCATTTTTCGTAAAAGGCGGCATGTTTGGAATTGTTGAAAAACTTATGAAAGCTGCGATGGATTCCGGGGTTGTCTTTCATTTTAAATCTCCTGCAGGCAGAATTGTAATAAAGGATAAAAGAGCTGCAGGGATAATTCTGGAGGATGGTACATTTCATGATGCCGGTGTTGTGATCGCAAATGCAGATCTTCCATACGTTTACCGTGAACTTCTGCCCGATATAAGAAAAGCTGACAGGCTGGGAAAGCTCAAATATTCATGCTCCGCTGTTTGCCTTCACTGGGGTCTGGATAAAGTTTATCCTCAGCTCGATCACCATAACGTATTCCTGTCGGATGGTTTTAAAGAGGGTCTCGACAGGATATTCAGAGATAAGACGATGGGCGACAGGCCATGCTTCTATGTACATGCTCCCGCAAGATCAGATCCGGATGCAGCTCCGGCAGGACAGGAAAGCCTTTCATTTGTGGTGGCGACCGGACATCTTGACAAAAAGAAAGATCAGGATTGGGATTCAATCAAAAGGAAGGCTCATGATTACATAATTGAAAGGCTGAAAAAATCAGGATTGGATGATATTGATCAGCATATTAAATTTGAGCTGGCATATACACCGGAAAGCTGGGAATCGGGATGCAACGTTGTACGGGGAGCTGTATTCGGAAGTCTGGGCCATAACATTTTTCAGATGGGGTATTTTCGTCCTCATAACCGTCATGATCGTTACCAAAATGTGTATTTTACAGGTGGAAGCACTCATCCCGGGAATGGGATACCCAATGTTCTGATTTCTTCAAAGCTTGTCTCGGAGAGGATCTTATCCGGAAAATAAATTTGTATTTAACAGGAAATAATTAATGAACCCGCAAAAAGAAGAATTCCTTAAAATATTCGCTTCAATAGAATTCGACAAAATCAAAGATCATCCAAATATTCTGATCGCTGCCAGGTTCTGGTCTCATGAAAGATATTGTGCGGCAAAGATCTTTTACAGGTTCATGAGAAAGATCGACGACATGATTGATGATTATAAAGCATCTCATAAAACTATTGCGGAAAATGAAAGGGACGGCTTTATTTCAAAAGTCAATGAATCGCTGAACATAATAATCAGGTCGGAGGAGTGTAATCCTCTTCAGCAGGAGATTATCCATACTATTGAAAAGTTCAGTATGCCTCTGTGGCCCCTGGAGGATTTCGCCAGATCGATGCTGTATGATATAAATAATGACGGATTCCCTACGCTTGATTCATTCATCAGGTATTCCGGAGGAGCTTCTGTCGCGCCGGCCTCGGTATTTGTCCATCTTAACGGACTATCCCATCAGGATGGGAAATATGAACCACCTGTTTTCAACGTCAGGGAAGCTGCAACTCCATGCGCATTATTTAGTTACCTTGTCCATATTATCCGTGATTTTCAGAAAGACCAGCTTAATAACCTGAATTATTTTGCCGATGATATGCTTCAGAAATTCAGGCTTAGCAGGTTTGATCTTAAAGAGATCGCATATGGACATCCGGTACCTGATAATTTCAGGCATATGATAAAGGAATATTATCTTCTGGCTGATAATTACAGGATTAAAACATATGAAATGCTTGATAAAATCCTTCCTCTTCACACTCCCAGATATCAGTTGAGCCTGATGATAATATTCAACCTGTATCTTATGGTATTTGAAAGGATCGATGTTGAGAAAGGCGATTTCAGGAGCACCTCACTTAATCCGACACCTGAGGAGACCAGGCAAAGGGTTTATGAGACTATTGTACATTTTGCCTCAAGATAAAACCTGTTCTGTTATTTCAGGTTTCAGGTTCCCCACCTTCGCTTAAGCTTCGGTGGGCGAAGCAGGTTCCCCACCTTCGCTTAAGCTTCGGTGGGCGAAGCAGGTTCCAGGTTTAGGGTTAAAGTGATATCTATATTACAGAGGCTTGCATGAAGTCATAAACTGAGTGATCAGTCTTTCCATATCTTTCTGATTATCCAGCTGGTTGAAGAATTGATCGAGGAAATCGGTAATATCTTTTTTAGACCTCTGTTCAAGCAATGGGAAATCATTGATAACTGAATAGAAAGATTCTTTAAGGTTTTTGAATTCCTCCAGAGCCCTGACAAATTCCTCCCGGCTTCTGCATATTCCTGTGTATTTCCGGTCGCGATTGGATTTCAATCCGGTGGCCTCATCCGGGAAGCCATATGGTGCATTAACCAGTCCGGTCAGGTCAAAATCATACGGAACAGCCACACCGAGCCCTGTCCCTGCATAATTTTCCGGAACGATCACTGAAATATTGTGAAGCCCCGGTACTGCCCAGTCCCACTGGGCAACCATATAACTGAAAATTGCAACCCTGTCCATTAGCTTCGGTACAATATTTTTCTGGGTCAGATGTGTTACTTTAACAATCGAGGAGTTTGTCCTCATTGCCATTATCTCGAGTGGCTCTATCAAGAATCCATATTGGTTAATTGGCTTCCTTTCCTTATGAGTATCAATATATTCAATTCTCAGAAGCCTCACCCTGAAACTTGTATCGGTCAGGACACTGAATAATTTATATACCAGATATTCTCTCAGGACAAAATCGTCATAAGCTTTACCCTGCTGGCAATGAGTGACCAGTTTGATCTTCTTGATCTTTCCGGTGTCGGGATATGCATTGACCGGTTTCTTAAAGTTCAGCCGGATTGGCGGGAAACCACAGGTTTTGAACCGGTAATTTCCCCTTGGTTTTATTTTTACTTTACGGTCAATAGTATCCGTATCTGAAAGTATAAAGTCAATTTCACCATCAAGTGAACCTGTTTTAAGATTTTTTTTCAGGAAAGTTGACAGGTCAAATTTTAATGTGACGTTCAGTATGTCTTCACTACCGAAAAGAGTTAATTTCTTTCCTGCAGTATCGGTCTTTGAAGCCTGATGTTCAGCCGGATTACCCTGAACGGAAAATACACCTGAAGCAGCAGCCAGCAGAAGGATCAGACATAATAATGTCCTGTAAGATCCGGATGTTGAAAATGATTTAGTTTTCTTCATTGGATTTGTCCCTGGTTAGAATTGATACATATTTTTTTATTACCGGCCATTTTTCTTCTTTTATTTTAGCACCTACCACCTCTATTACATTACCGGCAAGCATTGATCCGAGTATTCCGCATTTCTCAAGGTCGAGATCATTTGCATATGCATATAAAAAACCTGATGCATAAAGGTCTCCGGCGCCGGTAGTATCCTTACATCTGACCGGCATGGAATCCACTTTTATAAGTTCCTCACCTTTTTTCAGCCAAGATCCGGCAGGGCCGATTTTTACAACAGAGATACTGCAGTATTCGGACAGCTTTTTTACAGCTTCCTCAGGTGCCAATCCGGTGAAAACCCTTGCTTCATCCTCATTTGCAAAGATCACATCTACATAATTTCCGACGATTTTCTTAAAGTCATTCAGATAAGCTTCAACAACATTATAACTGGACAGATCGAGTGCGATTGTCATATTCTTTTCCCTGGCGATTTTACATGCTGATTCCACAAGGGGCAGATTGTTAATCAGGTAACCTTCAAGATAGAAAATATCAAAACCGTTAAAAAAATCCGGATCAAGGTCTTTTGCATCGAGTTCAACAGCAGCTCCAAGATGTGTAGCAAAGGTTCTTTCCTTATCTCTGGTTATGAGAGCTATTGCTGTTCCTGTTATTGAATCACGGAGTGACAGAAAAGTTTTAACCCCTGCGCGTTTCATTTCAGCTTCAAAAATATCACCTGTCTCATCTTTACCGATCGAGCCTATAAATCCTGTTCCGGCGCCCAGCATTGCCAGACCATGAATTGTATTGGCAGCGGAGCCGCCGGGGGAGAAGGTCCTTTTGAAATTTACGGTTTCAGATTTGATCAGGTTTGATCTTTTTTCATCCACAAGTTGCATACTCCCCCTGGGGAGTGAGAATTTCTCAAGCAGCTTATCATCTGTGATCTGGGTCATTACATCAACAAGAGCATTTCCTATGCCGAGTATTTTCTTCATTCTTAAAAATTTCTTTAAAGATATTGCTTAATTCAGTAAAAGCCCTTATTTTTGGGTCGCTAAATTTTAACAACATTTAGCAAAAATTCCTCAGTAGCTCAGTTGGTTAGAGCAATGGACTGTTAATCCATGGGTCGTAAGTTCGAGTCTTACCTGGGGAGCTTGAAAAAGAGCGATTGTGGGAGCGAGAGTGACCACACTCGCTCTTTTTTCCTCAAGACTCACTCTCACACTCGCTCTGGTCTTGGTGTCTGGGAGTCTTCTGGCCTTGACCAGGAGACTAGCAGACCTGGAGACCAGGAGACTCAACAGTTCTTTTGTTTTTACGCCAGAAAGACGCCCTATTTTGCTACCTTAACACATATTAGCCGCGTCTGATCTCTGATCAGAAGCTTGCCATCGGAAAGAGCTATCGGAGCCCAGTTCTGTGATCCCCCCCCAATTCTTGAAGCCATGTGATCATTCCCGGATGCAGAACTTTCCTGAAGAACTTCTGCCGTCGCCAGAGGTTTATATCCTTCGGGTGAAGGATCTATAATGTACAATGATTTTCTGCCGTCAGTTGCAATTATTACTCCATCAGCAAGTATCATGCTCCCTTTATCAAACAGTGGATTACGCATCGTTTTCCAGAGCACCTTTCCATTCATATCCATGCAGGCCAGACCTTCCTTTTTGCTGTTAGTAGAGAATTGCGCGTAAAAATAACCATTATAGAAAATGGGAGGCTTGGTATGATCGCCGAAATCGTTATGTTTGAAGAGCTCGGTAGTACCGAAGGTTCCATCTGCCTTTTTCCCCACTTTAATCATAACAACGCCATTCTCGTATCCACCAGCTACCAGCACTTTATTGTTTCCGGCATCAACAGCGCTTGGCACTGAGATATGACACAGCCAGTCATTGTAATCCCACAATAATTTACCTGTTATTGGATCTAACCCGACAATCCTGCCATTTGTTTGTGGTAATTCCCTATGCCCAATTGGATTTGTGGATGAAATAACCATTACAATGTGGTCTTTGCCGTCGATTTTCACGACAGAGGGACTTGCATATGATTCATTCCCAAGATTGGGCGTTTTCCATACAACATCGCCTTTAAGTTTGTTGTATGCAACAACTCCTGCCTCCGGCGCCTGGGACGATACAATTACATAATCTCCATAAATAAGGGGACACTGGCTGATTGCCCATATTGGAAGTTTTGTGCCTCCAAAATCAGTCCATACGTTCTTGTTCCATACCGGCTTATGAGTATTGATATCTATACAATACAAATCTCCATTGTGGCCACAAGAGTATATATATTTTCCATCTGTCGCGGGCACGCTTCTTGAACCGGGAAACATCACAGAACCAGGTGAACTATAACTGAACTTCCA
>ERZ795056.4164-NODE-4164-length-15088-cov-3.852325_pt1 | contig 15088 bp, 11 predicted proteins | sample MGYA00375140_ERZ795056 | MGnify/ENA primary metagenome ERZ795056 (study PRJEB30185, sample SAMN05720227) | activated sludge metagenome | isolation source: Anaerobic digester | place: USA | collected 2015-03-09 ...
AATTGTGTACACTGTAAGTGGTGGTGCAAAAGCTGTTGCTTACACTCAACAATTACAACTCATCATCATATTTACTGCCATGTTTGTTGCAGGTTATATGGTGGTTCACTTACTACCTGACGGAATAGGGTTTTCTGATGCATTGAAGATTAGTGGTGCTAATGGCAAAATGAATATTATAACAACTGGCTTTACAGAAAAAGGGTTTGATTGGAAAGATAAATACAATATTGTGAGTGGTATAATTGGTGGGTTCTTTTTGGCATTGAGTTATTTTGGAACTGATCAATCGCAAGTGGGTCGTTACTTGACTGCAAAAGACAATACAGAAAGTAGGGTAGGACTTTTAATGAATGGGTTGGTAAAAGTGCCCATGCAATTTTTAATTTTGTTACTCGGTGTTTTGTTGTTTAGTTTTTATCAGTTTAAAGAACAACCCATTTTCTTTAATTCTGCTCAAGAGCAAAAATTGTTAATGAGTGAAAAAAAAGACAGTGCATTGTTGCTGCAAGAAAAACATCAAACCATCAACACCCAAAAACAAACTGTCTTTAAGAATTATAAAAGCAATGAAACTGAGGCTGAGCAAACATTACAAGTGCTAAACAAAAGTTCAGACTCATTAAAAAAAGTATACAAAGGCTTGTTTAAAACTGGTAACATTAAGGGAGATGACAATGATACCAATTATATTTTTCTAAGGTTTGTTGTAGATTACTTACCCAAAGGGTTGGTAGGCTTATTAATTGCCATTATTTTCTTAGCAGCATGGGGTAGTATTGCTGCTGCATTAAACTCTTTGGCAAGTTGTACGATGATTGATTTTCATAAAAGATTTTCTAAAACCACAACAGAAAAAAATACGGTTGAACAAGATATTAAAGAATATCGTTGGTCTAAAATATACACACTACTTTGGGGAATATTTTGCATTGTTGTAGCACAATTGGTTGTAGGTATGGGCAGTTTAATTGAAGCTGTAAATGTATTGGGTTCATTGTTTTATGGTGTAATTCTTGGAATTTTTCTAGTTGGGTTTTACATGAAAAAAATAAAAAGCAACGCTGTTTTTATAGCTGCCATTATTGGAGAAGTTATTACAATTGTATTGTTTATTCTCGATAAAAACGGAACAATTGGTTTAGGTTTTCTTTGGTTAAATGTTATAGGAGCATTGTTGGTAGTGTGTTTGAGTTATATTGTTCAAGCATTTACTCCAAAACATATTTAATGCATCTGTTGCTTATGACTTAAATCAGTTTACTTTGTAATAACCAACTTTATTAGTTTATGGCCAATCATTTTCCAAGTGTAGCATGGAGTGCAGGAGCAACAATGTATGAAGTAAATATTAGGCAATACACTCCTGAAGGAACCTTCAAAGCATTTCAAGAACATTTACCTCGTTTAAAAAATATGGGAATTACCATTTTATGGTTTATGCCGATTACACCCATTAGTAAATTGGTAAGACAAGGAACTTTGGGTAGCTATTATGCATGCAGTAGTTATACAACTGTTAATGAAGAGTATGGCAATTTACAAGACTTTAAATTGTTGGTTGAAGAAGCCCATGCTTTAGGTATGAAAGTGATTATTGATTGGGTAGCAAACCATACAGGTTGGGATCATCATTGGACAACTGAACACAAAGATTGGTACTTGTTAGATTCAGAAAATAATTTTACAGAAAAAAATGGATGGCACGATGTGATTGATTTGAATTATAACAATGCTAGTATGAAAATGGCTATGATAGAAGCCATGCAATACTGGGTGAACACTTGCAATATTGATGGCTTTCGTTGCGATATGGCTCATTTAGTTCCATTAGATTTTTGGCATGATGCAAGAACAAAATGCGATGCTTTAAAACCTTTGTTTTGGCTAGCAGAATGTGAAGAGGTAACTTATCACAATGTTTTTGATGTTACCTATGCTTGGGAATGGATGCATGTTTCTGAAAAATATTTTAAAGGGGATGCTTCTTTAAACGATTGGTACAATGTGTTGCACAAATACACACAATATCCAAAAGATTCTAGAAAATTATTCTTCACTACCAACCATGATGAAAATAGTTGGAATGGAACAGAATATGAAAAGTTTGGAGATGCTGCAAAAGCAATGGCTGTGTTTACAACAACCTGGAATGGAATGCCATTGGTGTATAGTGGACAAGAAAATCCCAATTTAAAACGATTGAAATTTTTTGATAAAGACACAATTGAATGGAATGATAAATTGCTGTTGTTCGATTTTTATAAAACCTTATTAACCCTGCATAAAAACAATGCAATTGTAAAAGGGGAAACATTTATTTTACCAACACAGCATGAGCATGTAATGGCTTATTTAAGAAAATGTGAACAAGATGTAGTGTTGGTTATCTTAAATCTTTCAGGAGAAAGTAAACTGAAAATTAGTTTAGAACATGATTGGTTAAAAGCAACATTTACCAATGTTTTTTCTCAATTAAATTATGGGTTTCAAAAAAATGAATCCTTTGAAATGCAAGGCTACGAGTATTTTGTGTATGCCTCAAAAGCAAATTCATAAACCATGTATTTAGTAAAAGCAGCTTGGTGGTTAAAAGCAATTTACCCTTCTTATATATGGCATATAGAAGAAGCTGAAAAAGTAATGTATTTAACTTTTGATGATGGTCCACATGCTACAGTTACGCCATTTGTATTGCAACAATTGCAACAGTACAATGCAAAAGCAACTTTTTTTTGCATTGGTAAAAATGTAGTTGAACAACCCACAATTTATCAGCAAATTTTAAACGATGGACATTCAATTGGCAACCACACACACAATCATTTGAATGGATGGAAAACAAACGATGCAAGTTATTTGAACAATATAAAATTGGCTGAACAATCCATTCAATCCAATTTATTTCGCCCACCTTATGGCAGAATAAAAAAATCTCAAGCCAAACAATTGATGCTTAGAAATGCCAATATGAAAATTGTTATGTGGGATGTTTTAAGTGGAGATTTTGATACACAATTATCGCCCCAAAAATGTCTTGATAATGTACTAAAAAATGTTACACAAGGAAGTATAGTTGTATTTCACGACAGTGAAAAAGCTTTTGAAAGGTTAGAATATGCTTTGCCAAAAACATTGGAACATTTTAGCAATTTGGGCTATACATTCAAAGCTATTTCAAATAGTGAATTCACAGTTCCGTCAACCAACTAGTCCTCAGATTTTTCAGCTTCTACCAATTGAATACCTGTTTGTGTAAATTCAATTTTGTGTTGTTTGTACAACGCACCGGTTGTCATTTTAAATGTTTTTTTACTCATACCAAAAAATGCATAAATAGCATCAGGTTCACTCTTGTCGTGATAAGGTAAATAATTGTTGTTCTCTTCTAAAAGTCTAAGTATTTTACCTGCTTCATCTTCTACTTTTTGATACCCTTTTTTGCCAAGCACTAAATCAATTTTACCGTCTTCTCTAATTGCATGTACAAAACCTTTCAATGTATCGCCAACTTTTAAATCTTGAAAAACTTGGTTATCGTGTACCACACCTGTGTGTAAATTATTAATAATACATACATAGCCAATATCACTTTTTCTATACACCAATAAATCTACTTCGTCTTTCTCGTGTACCGTTAAATCTTCATTGCTTAAATGGCGTTCAACTTTTTCAGTTCCAGCAATTCTGCCAGTTTGTTCATCAATATAAATTTTAACCAAATACCAAGCACCAGCTCTCATGCCCATGATTTGTTGAGATTTTGCAACAAATAAATCTTTCATTAAGCCCATATCTAAAAACGCACCAGCACCCATTAAACCCACACATTTCAGCAAAACAATATCCCCAACAATGCCTTTAGGTTTTTCGGTAGTTGCAATAATTCTGTTTTCGCCATCATGGTATAAAAAAACTTCTAGTTCGTCACCAACTTTTGCACCACGAGGTACAAAACGTTTGGGTAATAAAATGCCATCACCACCATCATCTAAATACATTCCAAAATCAACTTTTCTGTTTATTGTAAGTGTGTTGTATTGTCCAATCTGTATCATGTTAATCAAATAATTCAAACGAAGTTAGGCATATACTCAAATCTCAGGCAAAGCATTGTTTTTTGTATTACTTTCATGGTTCAATTTAATAAAAAAAGTATGAAAAAAATCTCACTGCTTACCATCAGCTGTATACTTCTTTTTATGGCAAATGCACAAGATAAGTTTGCCAAATTGCAAAAGGAAACAGTAAGTTTAATAGCCAATACAACGTATGGCAAAAATGATACTGTTGGTAAGTATTACAATATTCGAGGGTTTAAAATGTATTGTGAAGTTTATGGTAAAGGGCAACCTTTATTAATCATACATGGCAATGGTGGTTCAATCAATAATTTTGTAAAACAAATTCCTTATTTCTCTACAAAATATCAAGTAATTATTGCCGACAATCGATCACAGGGGAAATCAATTGATAAAGGCGATTCACTAACTTATGAAATGATGGCAGATGATTATGCTGCATTGTTAACAGAATTAAAGGTTGATTCTGCATTGGTAATTGGTTGGAGCGATGGAGGAATCAATGGATTGCTATTGGCTATACGTCATCCTGAAAAAGTAAAAAAGTTAGCAATTACTGGAGCCAATTTAAGGCCTGATACAACTGCTGTTTATCCTGAAGTGCTAAATATGGTTGCACCAAGTTTTAAAATGTTGAAAGCAAAAAAAGACTTAAATGAAGAACAAAAAGTAGAATTGAAATTGACTAAATTGTTGTTAGAACAACCGAATATTCCGGTAACAGATGTTCAAAAAATAAAGGTTCCTACATTGGTTATTGCAGGCGATCATGATGTAATTAAAGTGGAACATTCAGTAGAAATTTTTAAGCAATTGCCTCAAGGCTATTTATGGATATTGGCCAACTCTGGCCATTCAACACCCATTGTATATGCTGAAGAATTTAATAAAGTGGTCAATGATTTTTTCTCAACACCGTATCGTAAAATAAAACATGCAGCTAGATTTTTTTAAATAATTATATGAAAGATTTTAAGAAATATTATATTATCACAGAAGAGCCAGAAATTGTTTATCAAGCATTAACCAATGCTGCTACAATTAAATTGTGGACTGGAGAAGAAGCTGAAATGAGTACAGAGCCTGGTTCTGAATTTTCTTTATGGGAAGGAAGTATTGTAGGAAAAAATATTGAATTTGAACAAGGAAAAAAAATTGTTCAACAATGGTATTTTGATGGTCAAGAAGAAGCTTCAATTGTTACCATTAAGCTACATGCTCATGAAGATGGAACGTCTGTAGAGTTGCGTCATGTAAATATTCCTGATGAAGCATTTGAGGATATGGTGGAAGGTTGGACAGATGCTTATTTTCGTTCTTTAAGTGAATTTTACGAATAATGAAAGTTGCATCTGTACAAGAAATTAAACAAGAACTCAATGAGTTGAACAAGCCAGAATTGTTGGCTTTGTGTTTGAGGTTAACTAAGTATAAAAAAGACAATAAAGAGCTACTTAATTTTTTATTATTCAATGCACATGATATTGATGCGTACATCAATACAGTAAATGAAGAACTACAAGCAATGTTTACTGATGTGAATAGCAGCCATGTATATTTTGCAAAAAAAACCTTGCGTAAAATTTTGCGATTTGCCAATAAACACATTCAATATGCAGGCAATAAACAAGTTGAAGTTGAAGTGTTGATGTGTTATTGTAATGAGTTTAAAAAACAAGGTACTTATGTATTTAAAAGTACTGCATTGGCTAATTTATATGCAGCACAATTAAAAAAAATTACAAAAGCAATAGAAGCATTACACGAAGATTTGCAGTTTGAATATTTGGGAAAGTTTGAAATGTTGAAATAGGTATTTTTTTATGTGGAAGTTGTGTAGATTTTTTATTTTTAAATTGTTTTTGTTATTCCCTTCTCTCCGAAATTATCCATTATAATCGCTACCCCTATTCTGTCTTTTGACCAACAGGATTTCTTAATAACGCAATGTTCCTACCTTAGCACAAAGCAATGAAGGAGATATTGCTAGAAAAAAACTAATAGAGCTGTGGTAGATAAAATTAGATTTGAAAATACTACTGGAAAAGTCTTGCAGGTTTGTATTGAACCTGTTCTTGAGTATATTGATTTAAATAATGGGAGGGTTCTTGAAATAGAACTTAAATTGTCTACCACTAAGTACAATGACGAGTTCAATTTTGTTTTAACACAAAATGGACTTATAGTATATGAGTGTAGGCAGTACGAGATGAAAATATTTATTGATAAAGAACTAAAGTATTCTAACCACAATTCGTTGTAGTTTTCTTCCAGGCAATGTGTCCTCTTCAACGTTAATTACAAAAAAATTTCTTAGCTTCTTCTCCTTATTGGCTTTGTATGTTAGCTATGGGAAGGTGCTTTAATGAATAACTCAATGTCCCTAACTTAGCACACAGCAGTGGAAGAAACATTGCTAGAAATTTTTTTATTTAATATATTGTATGACCACCAAGCTTATTTTAGTAATTGTATTTATTGTTTGTTTGGTTTTAATGGCTTACATGAAAACGAACAAAAGAAAGAAAGTAGTTTTTTTAGGCGATTCAATTACACAGTTGGGTTTACAAGCAAATGGCTACATTACACAAATACAAGCATTGATACAACAAGAAGATGTTGAACAAAAATATCAACTGTTAAGTGCTGGTGTAAATGGCAGTACAACACTCAGCTTAAAAGAACGATTGCAAAAAAATGAGTTACAATATTCACCAGATATTGCAGTTGTATTAATCGGTATTAATGATGTTTGGATGCAACAAGAAACTAACAGCACAATTGAACAGTTTGAACGAGATTATATAACCATTATTCAGCAACTTTTGCAAAGCAATAGTGCAATTGTATTGTGTACTTTAACTGTTATTGGAGAAAGTACAGAAAGTCCATTGAACAATACACTCAACCAATATTGTGATGTAATTGTACGACTTGCTGGTTTATACAATTTACCGTTTGTACATTTACGTCAGGTATTTAACAATTATCTTACACTTAACAATACAGAGAATATGTACAGTGGTATTTTAACTACTGATGGTGTGCATTTAAATAGTGTTGGCAATGCTTTAGTTGCCAATGAAATTTGGCAAAAAATTAAACAGTTTAAATAGCGGTTTTATTGATGAATGATTTCTTTTAGTAAATCAGAAATTTCTTTTGCTCTATCCATAATCATTAAATGAGTGGCACCCTTTATGGTATAGTTTGCTTTTACGAGTGAATAGGGCAACAACTTATCAGCTGTGCCATGAATATGAATGATGTTATTGGGTGTAACCATGTTTTTCCAATGCAGTATTGCTTCTATGGCCCATTTTGTAAATTGTGGATTGGTGTCTTTAACTATTTGTAATTGTACCAACTTTTCTGCTTTGCCCGTTGCTCCTAAAAACAATGCAACAAACGGACTTGATTTTTTCATGCGTTTATCCGATATCCATTTGTACACAGGAATGTATTTGCCAAGCTTTAATAATTTAGGAAACTCTTCGGTTGTTTTATTGCTTGAAATTAAAATTGTTTTTTGTGCTGGGTTTTGTTTAGCCATTTCTGTTGCCAACATTCCACCAAAAGATAAACCCACCACAAATGCTTTTGGGTCGGTAATTTGTTGCTTCAACCTTAGTGCATATTCTGGTAAAGTTTCTTTGGGCAAAGGCGTTATCCATTGTACAAAAACAGGATTGCAAAACGATACATCTAAAAAGCTAAACGCTTTTTCGTTGGCTCCTAATCCAGAAATAAAATATACTGTTGGTTTCATAAAAAGGTTGTAATAAAAAAGCCACAAACTGTGGCTTTTTTATTTAGTTGCAAATAATTAAGTAATAATTTTTTTTACCTTTTTGAGCTAAAATGTATTTGTTGTGCAATAGCAAACTACTATCAACATTAAATTGTAGGCTATCTATTTTATTTCTGTTAATACTAATTCCTCCACCTGCAACCATTTTTTTTGCTTCTCCTTTACTCGGAAAAATAGTTGTATCAGCAAGAAAAGCAACAATATCAATTCCTGCATCAACAATGGTTCTACTAAAATTTATTTTTTGAACACCATTCATATTTTCTAAATCATCAACACTTAAACTTTCTGCAGGAGCATTGGCATTGGCAAATAGTTTTTCTGTTGTTTCAATGGCTTTGTTGTATTCATCAATTCCATGTACAAAAATGGTTACTTCTTTTGCCAAAGCTTTTTGTAAAATTCTTGCACTTGGGTTTGCGTCATGTTCTGTAACTAAACTATTAATTGTAGTTTCATTTAAGAAAGTAAAAATTTTCATCCATTTAGAAGCATCAGCATCGGATGCGTTTAACCAAAACTGATAAAATTGAAAAGGTGTTGTTCTGTTGGCATCTAACCAAATATTTCCACCTTCGGTTTTACCAAATTTTCCACCATCGGCTTTTGTAATTAAAGGACAAGTAAATACAAAAGCTTCGCCACCACTTTTTCTTCTAATTAATTCTGTACCTGTAGTCATATTTCCCCACTGATCACTTCCTCCAAATTGTAACTTACAATTTAAGTTGTTGTACAACCAATAAAAATCGTAACCCTGCATTAGTTGGTAAGCAAACTCTGTATAACTAATTCCAGTATCGCCTTCAATTCTTTTCTTAACACTGTCTTTTGCCATCATGTAGTTTACAGTAATATGCTTGCCAGTATCTCTTAAAAAATCAATAAACGAAATTGCTTTAAACCAATCGTAATTGTTGGTCATTAATGCAGCATTTTGTTTAGCTGTATCAAAATCTAAAAACTTTTCTAACTGAGCTTTTATGCCAGCAACATTTTTTGCAAGAGTCGTTTCATCCAACAAATTTCTTTCAGCACTTTTCCCACTGGGGTCGCCAACCATTCCAGTTGCACCACCAACCAAAGCAACAGGTTTATGTCCTGCTTTTTGCATGTGCACCAACAATAAAATGGGTACTAAACTGCCAATGTGTAAGCTATCTGCAGTAGGGTCAAAACCAACATATCCTGTCGTCATTTCTTTCAACAATTGTTCTTCAGTGCCAGGCATAATATCAGCAATCATGCCTCTCCAACGTAATTCAGCTATTAAATTCATATCAAATAAATGGTTTGCAGCAAAAATAGTGGATAAATAAACGATGTTTTTTTATTAAAAGCAGACTTATATGTAATTTTTTAGCCATTTTTTCGTTTATATTACTAACATTCGGCATTTTAACAGTAAAATGCAGCAAATTTGCAGGTAAGGCAGCTATTGTAATTTCAATGAAGTCTTCTTAGCAGTAAATGTATTTTGCTGATTTAACCCTTTTTATTGCCCACTATAATTTGGTAAAATTTGTAGATTATGATGAAGAAATTACTTTTCTTATTTTTTGTGGGATTTTTTACGCTAAATTCTTCTGCTCAATCGTATAGAAATGAGTGGATTGATTATTCTAAAACTTACTATAAGTTTAAAGTTTTTTTTGGTGTAACGCAGCCAGATAATTTACCCATTCAACATAAATTGGTTAGAATAAATTTTGCCACTTTACAAGCAAATGGGCTGGTCAATGTTTCAGCTGAAAATTTTCAGTTATTTAGAAATGGAGAAGAAGTAGCTATTTATACTTCCGTTGCAGCTGGCGTTTTATCTCCTACAGATTATATTGAATTTTGGGGTGAAATAAATGATGGAAAACCCGATAAAGATTTATACAGAGATCCTAGTTTTCAACTTTCGGATATTTGGAGTTTGCAAGAAAATGCTGGAACTTATTTTTTAACTACCAATACTTCCACTTCCAACAAAAGATTTTTACAAACCAACAATGATGTTTTAAGTAGTACACTTGAACCAACACAGTATTTTATGAATACTGTAAAGTTTACACACAGGCAACGCAGGTACGAAGGTTTTGCTGCACAAGCTGCTTTGCCTTTATACTCGTCTAGTTACGATAGAGGAGAAGGTTATGCAACAAGGCCCATTCGACCAATTGGTAGTAGTTGTGGGCAAGTATCTTTTCCAATAAATTTTATAGATTTAAAACCCTATTTAGCAGGCCCTGCAATGACTTTGAGGGTTAGTGCTGTTGGCAGTGCAAACAATACAAGAACAGTTTTGGTGAAGTTGAATGGAACCAATGTAAGCAATTTTCAAATGGATTATTTTTATGATGCCCAAATAGAAGAATTTGGAATTCCGGTAAGTACAATTGCTAGTGGAACTGCCAACTTTATACACATTAATGAAAGTACAGTTGATTGCGATGAGTTTAGATTGGTTAAAGATGAATTGAAATATCCAAGAACTTTAGATGGAAACAATCAAGGCAGTTTAATGTTGAATTTACCTGCTTCAAACGATGGACATTATTTGAACTTTTTTAATTTTGATTACACTGGTGGAACGCCCATTTTATATGATTTAACAAATGGTAAAAGATATGTTGGAGATGTTAGCGTAGCTGATACCATTAAATTTTTAACTGAAGCTTCTACAGTTGCAACCAATTTAGTGTTGGTAAATAGTGCAGCATCAAATGCTTTAGAAATTGCCAATTTAGAAACTAGAAATTTTGTTAACTACAGCAATGTTGCCAATCAAGGAAATTATTTAATTATTTCCAATCCATTAATTTATGGAACGGGAAATGAAAACTATGTTGAGCAATACAAACAATATAGAAGCAGTGTTGTTGGAGGAAGTTATCAAGCAATTATTGCAGACATTAACGAACTGACTGACCAGTTTGCTTATGGCATTAATAAACATCCATTGTCTATTAGAAATTTTTTGAGTTTTGCAAGAACCAATTTCACCAATTCACCAAAATTTGTTTTTTTAATTGGTAAAGGATTGAACTATATTGAATTTAGAAATAACGAAGATGAACCAGATATTGAATACCAAAATTTAGTACCTACTTGGGGACATCCTGCATCAGATAATTTATTAAGTGCTGCTTCAAACAACAATGCAACACCACAAATTCCGATTGGTCGTTTAAGTGCAGTTTCTGCCAATGAAGTAGGTATTTATTTGGCAAAAGTAAAACAGTACGATTCTGTTCAAAACAACACCAACTATACAGTTGCCAATAAAGCTTGGATGAAAAATGTATTGCAAGTTGCAGGTGCAAACGATTACAATATCAATGCTGAATTAGATGAATATTTAACGAAGTATAAAGCGTTAATTCAAGATACATTGTTTGGTGCAAAAGCAACCAATTTCGATAAGTTGGCAGATCCTTCGGCTTACACTCAATCATTGAGAAATTTTAAAAATATTTTTGAAAAAGGAGCATCTATCATTACATACTTTGGTCACTCATCTGCCACCAATTTAGATTTTAACTTAGACAATCCAAGTGCATACAACAATCAATATCGTTATCCAATATTTATGGTAAATGGTTGTGATGCTGGTAATTTATTTATGTACGAATCGCAACGATTGAATTTAAAAACAACGTTGTCGGAAAAATTTATTTTAGAACCACAAAAAGGAGCAATTGGTTATTTAGCAACCACCAATTATGGAGTAGTCAATTATTTAGATTCTTTTACCACTAAATTTTATCGTTCAATTAGCACTTCAGAATACAATAAATCATTTGGAGAAGTAATTAAATCTGGTATTACTAAAGTGTTAAACGATGCAGGTTCAAACGATTTCTTTGCACGTTTTCATGCAGAACAATATGCTTTTCATGGAGATCCTGCAATTAAATTAAATGGCGAAAATCTCCCAGATTATGCAGTTGAAACTAGTGAAATGAGTGTAACGCCCAATTTTATTTCTACTGCCAACGATTCGTTTTATGTAAAAGTAAAGTTATACAATTTAGGAAAATTCACCAGTGATTCTGTGAATGTTAGATTAGAAAGAAAGTATCCAAATGGCAATACTGTTACAGCTTTTTCAAAAAGATTTGCAGCCATTTCATCGGTTGATTCAGTAACAATTGCATTGCCAATTGTAGCCAATAGAGATAAAGGAAACAATGAAATAACTGTTACAATTGATTATACCAATAGCATTACAGAAGCCAGTGAAACCAACAATAGTGCAACGATTATCGCAGTTGTAAGCGAAGCAGCAATTGTGCCTGTTTATCCTTACAATTATTCAATTGTAAATACAACATCTTTTAAGTTGGCTGCATCAACTGCAAATCCACTTTCAGAAAGTAAGGGGTATGTAATGGAAATTGATACAACCACTCAATTCAATTCAGCTTTGAAATTTACGCAAACTAAAACGAGTGTTGGTGGCGTACTTGAATTTGATTGTGGTATAACCTTAACAGATAGTACAACTTATTATTGGAGAGTTGCTGTTGACGAACCTACTAAGGTTTGGCATCAAGTTTCTTTCACGTATAAAAATCAACCCAATGTTGGTTTTACGCAACAACAGTATTATCAGCACACAGAAAGTAGTTACGATAGAATGTATTTAGATAGTGCTAGTAGAAAATTAATTTTTAACAATAAGCCCAACAACCTTTTTGTACTACATTCTATTTATCCATATAGTGGAACAGAAGATCAACAATTTAGTATTAAAGTAAATGGAGCAGGTATTATTGCTAGTGCTTGTTTGGGCAGCTCTGTTATTATCAATGTTATTGACACACTTACATTTAAACCTTGGGAAAATTTAACCAATCCGTTTGGTGCTGAGCCCACTTGCGATGCAAATAGAAAGTACAATTTTGAGTATAGTTATACAACAAGTTCTGCAAGAAATGATGCTTATCAGTTTTTGCAGAGCATTCCAAATGGAATGTTGGTTGCTGTACGTTTAGTGTTTGATGGAGAAGAAGTTTGGGCACCAGAATGGGCAAGTGATACCACAACTTATGGTTCTGGAAATACTTTGTATCATTTCTTAAAAGGTCAAGGTTTGGCGATTGATTCATTCAATTTGCCAAGAACTTTTGGAATTATTTTTAAGAAAAATGATAGTACAAGTTTTAGCCCTCGTTCACAATTTACAACAGGCCTTTACGATAGAGTTGTAATGAGTGTAGATTATGAATCTAAAGATACTTTGGGGTATGTAAGTTCTCCAAAATTTGGTCCTGCAAAAACTTGGAAAAATGTATTGTGGAAAGGTGCAGGTGACGTAAGTTCTATTGCCAACCTACAAGTAATTGGTATTGATACAAATGGTATTAAAACTACCTTGTACACTTTAGATACTTTGCAAACAAGTTTTGACATAAGTAGTGTAAGTGCAACTCAATATCCTTTCATTCAATTGAAAATGCAAACGGTTGATACAATTCTTGCAAAACCTTATCAACTAAAAAGTTGGAGTGTAGAATACGATGCTGTTGCTGAAGGTGCAATTGCTCCAAACTTATATTTCAATATTCCCGATTCGGCAGGTATGGCAACAAGCTTTGCTAGCGATACTTTAAGTGGTGGATTTGCATTTAAAAATGTAAGCAAAGTAGGATTGGACAGTTTAACTTTTAAAGCGGTATTGTACAATCAACGATTGGGTACAATTTATACCTACGAATTGCCAAAAACCAGAGCCTTGTTAGCAGGCGATACTTTACATGCAAATTTTGCCATAAATGTTGCAGCCTTGCCACAAGATAATTACAACTTGTATTTGGTTTTAAACGAAGGTGGTAAACAAAAAGAACAATATTTGTTTAATAACTATTTATACAAATATGTTTATTTAAAAACCAATTTAATTGTACCAGTTAAATTACTAAGTTTTGTTGCAAAACCAGTTGGTGCAAGTGTTGATGTGAATTGGGAGGTTACAGAAGAAACCAACATGCAACAATACCAGCTTGAACACAGCAGTTCAACAAGTAATTTTAAAACCTTGAGTGCAGTTGTTGCAAAAAATAATATTGGTAAAAATTCGTATTCATATCGTCATTTAAACCCAATTATTGGAAGCAATTATTATCGTCTAAAAATGATGAATAAAGATGGGTCGTTTATTTATTCACCAGTTCAATTGGTTCAATTCAATAAAGGAACAATTGTAAACGTATATCCAAATCCTGCAACCAATTTTATAAAAATTACTGTTAACAAAACTGGCAATCAAATAAATACAGCCATATTGTACAATAGTTTTGGGCAATTAATGAATACAGTACATTTTAATGGCGAAACTCAAATGAATGTAAGTAAACTGTCGGCAGGAACTTACTTAGTAAGAGTAAATGATGGAACTGTAATACAAACATTTATAATTCAAAAAAAATAAACGGGTAGTATGTCGAAAGTCGATTCTTAGAATCGGCTTTTTTTTAAACAATTTTTTGTAGCCATAAGTATTTCTTTTACTTTTACGATATACATTCACCATCAATTTACTCCATTATTTTATAGCATAATTCTACTTATCTATTTATTTTACTGGTAAAGTGCAACTTTGCTCAAGCAAACAACAAATCAATCGATGAAAGGTGTTTTAAAAACAATTGTATTTATAAGTTTCTTCTTTATAGCACAAACGCTACAAGCTCAATTTAGAAAGTATTCTAATGAGTTTTTAAATATTGGAGCTGGAGCAAGAGGTTTAGCAATGGGTGGTGCACAAGTAGCTACTGTTAAAGATGCTACTGCAGGGTATTGGAATCCTGCTGGATTGGTTTATGTAAAAAACGAACCATCTTTAGTTGTAATGCATGCAGAATATTTTGCAGGAATTGGCAAGTACGATTTTGCAGGATTGGCATTGCCTTCTAAAAATGGAAAACGAACATTGGGTATTAGTTTTTTGCGTTTTGCTGTAGATGATATTCCCAATACCTTATTTTTAATAGAACCCGATGGTTCGCCAAACTACAACAATATTACAAGTTTTTCATCAGCCGATTATGCTGTGTTGTTAAGCTATTCTCAAATTCTTAAACAAAAAGACGATTTGTTTATAAGCTTTGGTGGTAATGCAAAAATTATACATAGAAGCGTTGGTAGCTTTGCAAAAGCTTGGGGATTTGGATTGGATGCTGGAATTCAAATTAAAAAAAATAAA
>ERZ795056.4166-NODE-4166-length-15084-cov-7.965400_pt1 | contig 15084 bp, 11 predicted proteins | sample MGYA00375140_ERZ795056 | MGnify/ENA primary metagenome ERZ795056 (study PRJEB30185, sample SAMN05720227) | activated sludge metagenome | isolation source: Anaerobic digester | place: USA | collected 2015-03-09 ...
CCCGGACAGCCGGATTCCGACATCACAACTGATTGCCCTGATTGTTGCATCAGGCTGGCATATTGTTTCAACTGCTCATCAGTTGTGTCCTTATCCAAAACTTCAAACTGGAGCTGGTCGATGATGATTCCCAGACGAAGCGAAGAAATAAAGCGCCTGGCAGTGCGAACGTTTTCTACAAAGTAGAGAGTGGTTGATTTCAGAACCTCATGGTAGCCAGATCCGATCCAGGTTTTGGATTCAGATTCCGAAATTGCCAGAGGCATCAGAAAAAGAGTTGATGGCATGGTGTGGGAATGTCAAAATCAAGCCAAAACTACTGTAATGTTTCAGGCAAATTCAAATCACAGGGAAAAGCAGATTGAATTTCACAATGAAAACGCACCTCCATTCCTATGAATTTTTATATAATTTCTTCTAAAACTACCATTTAATATTTATTATTTGTACCTTTGAAAAAGGAGCGACTTACCATTGCTTCATAGGAAGTTACGAAAGGACTGAATCACCTGTGTTTTACAGATGCCATGTCCGGAAGCAATTTCCCTCCTTAAAACAGTTCAGTATCGAAAATTAATCTGTCTTCATCCTTACCTGGTATGATTTTGCAAAAAGTACGAAGAGCTTCCTTCCTGTTGATGTGCCTCGGCCTGGTTGGTGCTGGAATGCTCCTTGGTGCAGGGTGGGCAGGCAAAGGAAGGACCAAAGAAGAAGACCTGATCCTTATAAACTCGATCAAATTCAGAGAATTGTTAAGTTTGATTCATTCAGATTATATTGATAAAACGGACACTGACTCCCTGGCAGATGCTGCTTTGGAATCTATAGTTGAGGAACTCGACCCTCATTCATCTTATATTCCCCGGAAGGATGTGTTTGCCGGCTCAGTTCAACTGGAATCAAATTTTGAAGGAATCGGAGCTGAATTCCAATTCATTGATGACACCATTTGGGTTTCCAGTGTAATGAAAGGAAGCCCTTCTGAAAAAGCCGGGCTCAAAGCAGGCGATAAAATCCTGTTTGTGAACCGAATAGCAGTGAGTGGTGCAAATATCAGTCATCTGGAACTAACGAATCTTGTTCGTGGTCCAAAAGGAACACCTGTTATAGCGACCATTGGCAGAGTTGGAACCAAAGACAACTTCAACCTGCAGATTATCCGGGACAAAATTCAAAGTCGTTCAGTCGATTTTACCGACATGCCCGTACAGGGAATCGGCTATATTAAATGCAGCCGGTTTACCCACAGTACAGCGTCCGAAATGAGAGAGGCCATTATGAACCTCATTTCCAAGGGAATGAAATCCTTGGTTCTGGATCTGCGTGATAACAGTGGGGGCTATGTATCATCGGCAATTAAAGTGGCGGATGAATTCCTGAAAGACAAAGATCTGATTGTATATACAGAAGGACGGAACCCTGAACACAATGCCAAAACGTTTGCCAGCTCAGCCGGCTTGTATGAAAACGGCAATCTTGTTGTCCTCATAAATGAAAATACGGCATCCGCTGCCGAGATTGTGACTGGTGCGTTACAAGATCACGACAGAGCACTTGTAATCGGACGACGTTCGTTTGGGAAAGGTCTGGTACAGGCCCCCATCACTCTGACGGATGGTTCTGAAGTAAGATTGACAATTTCGCGTTATTTTACCCCAAGTGGCCGCTGCATTCAGAAAGGATTTCAGCGTAAAAAGAAGCAGGCCTACTTCAAAGAGTTTGACAACAGGGTGAAAAGCGGGGAGATGTTTCATCCTGACAGTATCAAATTTTATGGCAAGCCTGTTTTCAAAACACAGGGAGGAAGGAAAGTCTATGGCGGAGGCGGCATCATTCCGGATGTATTCGCTTCAAAAGACAGTATTTACCAGAATGAATCTATTTCCAGACTCATCGAAAAACCTGCCTTGTATGCCTTTATATTAAAGTACTATAATCAAAATCAGTACGCATTCAAGGAAACCAATCTGGATGAATTTGTTCAGGATTTCAGGTTGGACGAAAAATCGCTGACAGACCTAAAAAAACACTTGTCAGAATTTGGATCTGAGCTTTCGAAAAAGGATTTTGAAAAATTAAAGCCTGGCTTCCAGGTTTACATTAAAGCAGGCCTTGCCAAATGTATATGGCAGTATGACGGATTTTATAAAGTCCTGAACAAAGAAGATGCAGAAATCAACAAAGCGATTTTCTACGCCCCCAGATCGGAAAAAACTGTCCAGAACATGGTTTCTGGCAGGATACTTAAGCAAACCAAACCAGAAATGAATTAATTTCAATTATACATGAAAGCCCTGTTTATACTTACGCTGTTCCTCTTGGGACTTTGCGCAAATAGCAATGGCCAGGCCCAGTTCAAAACATCGGACGAGGCTGCCTTCAAAGTAATTAAAGCCGAAGAAGAACATAAACTGGCGGCAATTGAGCAGCTGGTAGAAGCGACCCGTCGGTTTGACAACATCGATGAACGGAAAGATGTTACCATCCTTGCTCCAAATAATAAAGCATTCAAAAGACTTCCGGTTCAAACCATCGATTACCTTCTGGATCCATCGCATGAGGATGACCTGAACGATCTCATTTCATACCACACGCTGGAGGGAAAGTTTACCGAAAAGCAAATTCGTGCTCTGATTAATAAAGGGGAAGGCAAAGCATTTTTCACCACTCTCGCCGGCTTTCCGATCAAAGCATACCTCGACGCCGAAGGAACCATCATTTTCGTAGATCAGAACAACCGGAAAATGCGGCTGGTAGAGCCAAACTATTCCAAAGGTGACAAGATTGTGCATGTGATTGACGGAGTAATTCTCCCTCATTCTGCTGTGTACTGATTTTTATCTTTTGCAAATGGCAATTCTTATTTCCAGTGTAGCCACATTTGCCGGATGGTTGCAATCATTGAAGCAGGTGGGACCAAAACAGAAGCCCGCATTGGAAGCCCTTCCGGATCTTTTCTTCGGGCTGGGGCTGGAATAAACCCCTATTTCCAATCAGACAAAGAAATCCGGGAGCGCCTACATTCGATTTTTCCGGAAGAAAACACAGGGCCAGACTCCATTACACATGCTTACTATTATGGAGCGGGATGCAGCCACCCGGATCAGGCGACCCGGGTGCTTTCATGTCTCCGGTCAATATTTCCGGAACCTGTTGTTGTTGAAGTGCGCTCAGATCTGACCGGGGCTGCCAGAGCTGTTTGCCGGAATTCGAAAGGATTTGTCGGAATTCTGGGTACAGGGTCCAATGCTTGTATTTTTGACGGGGTATCCATTCAATCTCAGATGGTGTCGTTTGGTTTCTGGCTTGGAGACGAAGGAAGCGGTGGATACCTTGGTAAACTGATTTTCAAAGACTGGCTCCGGGATAATCTTCCTTCAGAATTTAATCATATGTTGGAACACATTCTTCAGTATCCAAAAGAGGTGGCGCTCGAAAGAGTGTATTCTGACCCGAATCCAAATAGAACCATTGCCTCACTGGCAAGGGTGGCGATTGAAAACAAAAATCATCCTGCCTTCAGTCCGATCATTGAGAAATCACTTCGGGATTATTTCGAAGAGACAGAGCATTTGTATAAACCATTTGACAACCTTCTTTTTCACTTTGTAGGTTCTGTGGCATGGCATTTGTCGGAAGAAATCACAAGGCAGGTATCGGAACGTGGCTTCCAAACAGGTACAATTGTTTCCAATCCTTCTGACTTACTTTTTCACTACCACACATCGTAAAATCAATATGGCAACAGAAAAATCAGTCTTTATTTTCCCCTATTCAAAACCGTTCACGGAAATTCAGAACGGCACCATAAGGGCAGAGCTTTCACAGTTTCTTCATTCCTGGAATTCCCATGGGTCTGATCTCAGTTCGGAATTCCGAATTGAAGAAAATCAGTTTATCGTAGTAAGTGTGGATGAATCCAGCATCACAGTTGGAGGGTGCAGCAAAGACAAATTGTTTAAAACAATTTCCAACGTCAATTCATTGCTGGGTCTCACTCCAGGAAATGTGGGAAAATTTTATGTTCGTTCTGAAGGAAAAGTAATTGAATTGAGCCGGAATGAGCTACGAAATAAACTGGACGAAGGCCGGATACTTCCTGATAATGAATTATTTCCGACCTGGATTACGGGCGGCCAGGAATTCGACAGGCTTTGGGCAAAACCCCTGTTCCACTTTGCTCCGATACTCCGGCTTGAAAATCTTAAAACAAATTTTAGCAGTTAATTTTTGGGTAAGAACTCAGAAACCGATACTTTGCGCCATTATTGTGCATACCAAGAACATGAAACAAGCCGTTTATTTCGGAATTTCTTTGCTTTTGCTGGTTTCTCCGGCATTTGCAGGCAGCGACACCAAGTCTGCTGATAAAAAGTTTAAACAGAAAGGCGAGTACGAAACTGCCCTTCAGGAATACAAAAAAGCACTTGAGACAGGCACCAACAAGGCCTATATCAATGCTCAGATTGGCGAATGCTACAGGCTGTCGAACCGGTTAGCAGAAGCAGCTCCTTTTTACAAAGCAGCCATTGACTTAAACTACAAAGCCGACAGCATCCTTTTCCAGTATCCGTTTGCGCTCAAAGCTGCAGGCAACTATGACGAGGCTAAAAAAGGATTTCAGGACTACGTGAGCAACGGTGGAAAGCCTGCCCGTGTTGAAAGAGCCAACCGTGAAATCGACAACATCAACAAAATTGCTGACCTTCAGAAGAAGAAATTCTGGTATGAAATTTCCAATCTGGAAGCGGTAAATTCACCCGGATCTGAATTCGGACCGTTTTTATCTGACAATACACTGTATTTTGCCTCTACTAAAGGAAGTTCTGCCGTTTATGGAGCAACAGGAACTCCGTTCACCAATCTGTTTGCTTACAAAGTTGGAGGCGATGCCACAGCAGTACAGGAAGTACCAGGTGTAAACACACCCGGACAACACGAAGCATCAGCGGCTCTTTCTAAAGACGGCAAACTGATGATCTTTGCAAGAAGCAACGATGGAAGCCGTAAAAAACACAAAGAAGTATGTCTCTACAGCAGCCGTTTCAATGGATCAACCTGGTCTGAGCCTGAATTGCTCGCTATCAATGATATCGAAGCATGGAATGGTGCTCCATCACTTTCTCCGGATGGAAAGACTTTATACTTTGCTTCTAACAGAAGAGGGACGAAAGGCGGACTTGATTTGTATCGTACCAAAATGGATGAAAATGGTAAATGGGGTAAAGTTTCCAACCTTGGTGAGTCCATTAATACAGCAGGTGATGAATCGTTCCCGATGATCACTGAAGATGGAAAATTATATTTCTCTTCTGACGGACACCCATCTCTTGGTGGTTTGGATATCTTCGTAGCCACGAAAAAAGGAGAATCTACCATGGTTGAAAACCTTGGTACCGGTATCAATACAGTAAGTGATGATTTTGGACTGACGATGAAATCAGCTACAGAAGGTTATTTCTCTTCCAACCGTGCAGGTGGAAAAGGAGATGATGATATCTACTATTTCCGTGATGGTAAAAATGACCCTCGTGTGGTGAAATTCAATACAACAGGACAGGCATTTTCTCGTGATGATAAAGGTGTTGAAACCATTATGGCAAATACAAATATCAAGTTGCTTGATGACAAAGGAACAACAGTAGCAGAAACTACAAGTGATGCAGACGGCAAGTTTGTTTTCCCAATGGAGCCATCTAAAAACTACGTGATTTATGTTGAAAAAGAACAATACTACACGAAGCGTGAGCCATTTTCAACCGTTGGAAAATCACCTGCTTACGAAGAACTGACCCAGAAAGAAACTGTGATTGAATTGAACCACAAACTGGTTCTGGACAAAATCAAGCTGAAACAAACATTCGTTGTTGAAAACATCAACTGGGATTATGACAAAGCTGATGTAAGATCAGATGCGGCCCTTGAACTTGACAAAATCATTCAGTTCCTTCAGGACAATCCAACCATCTCAATCGAATTGAGTTCACACACTGATAGCCGTGGTGATGACAAATACAACATGAAATTGTCTCAGAAACGTGCTGAAGCTTCCAAAGCCTACATGATTTCTAAAGGAGTTAAATCTGAAAGAGTAAACTCTAAAGGATATGGTGAAAGCGTTCCGTTGATTATGGATGCTGCTACAGAAGAAGACTTCCAGAAAAACAGAAGAACTGAGTTCAAAGTAATTAAAGTGGCAGGAATGAAATAAGATTCATTCATCGACCATAGAAAAAAGCTCCGGTATCGCCGGAGCTTTTTTTTTTGAGCGGACTTACCGATATTTCGAATCCGTAGAACTAACCAGGTGTTCAACATAAAATTACTCCCATTTCTTCTTTTGTTATTGCTGACCCGCCAGGTCTCCTTAGCTCAAACCGCACAGGACCTGTTTGGAAAAAACCGGATTCAATACAAATCGATGGAATGGAGCTATCTGAGCACAACAAGTATTGATCTGTATTATTACGAAGGAAGCGAAAAGCTTGCCCGAACGGCGATCGAAATCGGAGAAACAGAATTCAAGCGCATCTCCGAACTGTTCGGCTTCACTCCCTACAATAAAATTAAGGTTTTTCTTTACCTGTCTACCAACGACCGTTTGATGAGCAATGTTGGACTGGGTGGGAATTCTCTCGCCACCGGAGGCAAAACAAACTTTACCAAATCAATTTCGGAAGTTGCCTATGAAGGCTCCCTTAGTCAGTTAAGGAAACAGATCTCAGCCGGAATTGCCCAGATTCTGATCCGTGATATGCTATTTGGCGGTTCGTTCAAAGATGCGGTACAGAACTCCTACCTGCTGAACCTTCCGGATTGGTTCGTTGGAGGTGCCATCCGCTACGCTTCGGAAGGAGCCAGCCCCGAAATGGAAGACATTGTTCAGGACTTCAACAGTCAGAAGCGATTGCGGCAACCCGCGAACTTTATCGGCAAAGAATCCTATCTTATAGGTCAATCAATCTGGAATTATGTTGCCGAACGATACGGACGCTCTTCCATAGGAAATATTCTGAACCTTACCCGAATCATCCGGAATGAAGAAAATGCAATCGTAGGGACTTTAGGTATGCCATTCCAAACCTTTCTACGCGACTGGAAAAATTATTATCAGACAAGGCCAAATCAAAACCTATACTTTCTTTCGAGCCCACCCATGAGCTTTAAGTTGGGCTCCAACATCTTGAATAAGAATTACAGGCAACTGCAGATCAGCCCGGATGGAGAGTATTTAGTGTATTCACAGGATTGGAAGGGAAAATTCCAGATTGTTGCTCACCAAATCAAAAGCAGGAAGAGTCATGTCATCTTCCGTGGAGGTTCGAAAGCCATTCATCAGAATTCAGAAGGAGAGTTTCCTGTTATCAGCATTACACAGGAGAATCGGATCTGGATGGCTTATCCCAGTAAGGGCAAATGGAAGGGAATGAGTATGTCCATAAAAGGAAACAAAAGGTCCCGGTTTAGTTTCTTTGAAAATTTCCATGAAATTTCCAGTATTCAGGTTTCACCAGACGGCAAATACATGTGTTTGGCTGGAAACCGAAACAATTACTCCGATGTATTTATTGTGAACCTTACCAATTCCAAAATCCGTCAGATCACACACGACTGGTTTGATGACATGGATCCATTTTTCTCTCTGTCAGGTGATTCGGTTATATTTTCATCCAACAGGCTTCCTACTGATACTACCTCAGATGAAAAGACAATACCAGACAATAAACGAAAGCTCAATCTGTATAAAAAAAGCATCGAGGAACCCACCAAGAGACCAGAGCTTCTCATTCAAAGTGATGGAAACCTGGTGAAAGGTCGAATCCTGAAGGATGGTACCATAATTTGTTTGTCTGATGAAACCGGAACAATGAACGTTGGCCTTTTTTCAACCAGCCGTACAAAACCGGAATACCTGACCAGCAGTAAATTCAATGTTAAGGACTTTGCATACAGCGAAGATTTCAATATTTTGTCCTATACAGCGACAATCAAACTAAAGCCCTTGTTGTTTCTTAATTCATCCTTTGAACAATCATTGTATTCCGCTGATCCCAAAAATGAAGCAGGTTCCAGCCCAGATACAACGGCAGGTACCGTGGAAAATCCGGCCCGAATTTTCGAAAACGATTCATCCAGGATAGACATTCGAAATTATATTTTTGAAGAAGAGAAGACCCCTGTGGCATCCTCTTCAACTGTGAATGGAGGACGGGTAAAAAAAGAAAGAGTGAAGTTGAAAAAAGAATCAAAGCCCATCAATATGGAATTGAAAGGCCCCCAGCTTTATTCTCCGATTGCAACAGCCAATCACCTGACAACCGGCCTGGTGGTGAGTCCGATTCCATCCTGGGGGCTAGGAGCACTGGTTGATTTCTCGATGCACGATATATTTGAAAACCATCACATCTCAGGTGGTATGACCTATTTTTTTTCAGACATCGAGATGCGCAACAACATTTCGTTTCTTGAATACCAATACCTGAAAAAGAGGATTGATTTCAAAGTGAGGGCCGAGCGAAAAAGCATTCAGAATTCAAACCCAAATCTTTTTACCCGGCAGCGGGATGTCCTCAGTAGTGTTTCCGGCACCATGTCGTATCCGGTGTCGAATGGATTCCGCCTTGACCTGAGTCCCTATTTTCAAACCACAAAACGGTCGGTTTTTGATCGGAATAGTTTGCAGCTTGGTGGTACCGACCTGAACACCTATTACTATGGCGTTTCTGGTGAAGCCGTATTTGACAACACAACACAGACTGGCTTAAATATGATTTCTGGCACTCGCTTTAAAATCCGGTCCCAATACCAGATGGCAAGTCAGGATTCGAAGAAGAACTTTGGAGAACTCTTCCTTGATTTCAGGACATATCAACCGATTCATAAAGAAATCACGTTCGCTTTCCGGGCAACATATGGCAGTTTCTTTGGAAGTGCACCCAAAAAATATTCAGTCGGAGGAATGGACAACTGGCTTTTCAGGGATTACAATGTAAGCAATGCGAAAGACGATCCTTTGAGGGGACTGAGTCAGAATACTTTAGCTACAGCGACTGATGATGCACAAACTGACTGGCTATTCAACCGCTTTTCAACCAACCTGAGAGGGTTCCGGTACAACTCGATTTACGGAAGTAGTTTCATGCTTTTCAACTGGGAACTACGGATTCCGATCGTGCAGTACCTGTATAAAGGACCCATCAATTCTAATTTCTGGCGAAACCTTCAGGTGACAGGATTTGCGGATATGGGCACAGCCTGGACAGGTGTAGGACCCTTCAATAAAAACAACAGTCTGAACACCAAACAGATTAACAACGGAAACTTCATCATCAAGGTAAAAACCTATGAAAATCCGTTCCTTACCGGATTCGGAGCCGGTGCCCGGACTTTACTTCTGGGTTACTACACCAAATTTGATGTAGCCTGGGGAAGACAGAATGGATTTATCACCTCACCTCAATATTACCTCACCTTCGGTTACGATTTTTAAACTCAATAGGAAACAAGAAACTTCCGCTGATTCAAGGTTGTGAATATCCCAAAGCCCTGACCTTTCATGGGTGAAAGAATTGTAGCTGGCTGTGCAAACGGATTGCCGTTTGCTCTTGAAGCCGCTTCCATTGACCGAAGATAATTGTAATATGCCTGCTCGATGTGAAAAATCCGGAAGTGCATTTTGTGGTTTCGCTCAAACCGGAAACTGGTGCCAACCGGAAATCGCTTTCCATCTAACCCATTATCTGTTAACGTAAAATCAACTGCAGGAGAACCGGTGAGGCTATCCTCATTCATGATGATCCTGTAATAATTGGTTTGATCGGGAATATCATTCAGCCAGATTAAAAAACCCACAAGCGAATCCTGATCGGGCGAATACCTGACTTCTATTGTATCCACGTCTGGCAAAGGAAGGAATCGTGTTTTTCCCGTAAGCTCACGGCCGATTGAATCCCGGATGGTAACAGAATACTCTACCGAAGTATCAGAAGTGAGGTAATCGGGCCTGCCATAATTGTAGATTTTTCGGGATTCGATATCAATGATGGGTGAAAAGGGAATGGTATCTGTTTGACTACCCGAATTTAGCAAAATGACTGCATTGTTGATAAACGGAAAACGGAGAGTATCAAAATAAGGATCAGACTCAGTCACCAGTACTTTCACCGGCTGATCCCTTTCCATGTAAAACTCCACGACAAGTTGTTTTTCGTAGACAGGAAGATTCACTTCAATTTCCCTTTCCAGGCTGCAGGAAAATAGGATGGCCACCAACAGGGCAAGAAGGAGAAATTTAATCTTCAATTGGATTGGAAATAAAAGTACTCTTTAAAAGTAACCAGATAAGGAACAGGAGCAGAACCCAGTTGAGATAAATCTGATAGAAATCGGCAGTATTTTTAAAACGCTTTTCCTTGTACTCCGATTTCTCAAGTTTGTCTATGGTGCTGAAAATATCCTTCAATCCTTTGTTGTCACTCGCCCGGTAGTAGGCTCCTCCCCCAATTTTGGCAATGGTACGAAGTGTACTTTCATCCATATTGTTTTCTATGTACTGATCATTACCGAAAGGATCTGTGCCGTACAGTACTTTGCCATCTTTGCCAATTCCCACGGTATAAATCCGGGTCCGGAAACTTGTGGCCAGTTTCGCTGCTGTGAATGGATCAATATTTCCAGCTGTATTGTCGCCGTCACTAAGCAAAATAATCACCTTCGACTTGGCCTTGGAATCCATCAGGCGGTTGGTCGCCACACCGAGTGCCAGACCAATTGCGGTCCCGGATTTATTGATCATCTGAAAATCTATTTCCTCGATGAACTTGTAGAGCAGGTCGTAATCGTTGGTAAGAGGTGAAAGCGAAAATGCTTCTCCCGAAAACACAACCAGTCCGATCCTGTCCTGCAATCGACCGGCGACAAAGTCCTTCGCCACAAATTTGGCTGCTTCCAGCCGGTCGGGGCGGAGATCCTGCATCTTCATGGATTCGGAAATGTCCATCACCAGCATAATGTCGATCCCTTCGGAAGTACGTTCAAGGTTTTCTGTTGTTTTCTGAGGGCGGGCCAGTGAAACAACCAGAAGAGCCAGAATGAACGTCATCAGAACATCCGGCAAAAATCGCAGGTACACTGACCAGTGTGATTTTAGCGATGTCTGAAAAAATGCAACTTCCACCTTTTGCCGGAAATTCACGAAAAGCAAAAACCGGAAGAAAAAGACAAATGGTATCAGTCCGAGGAAATACAGGAAAATCTGGTTTTCGTATTGAAAACCAAGGAACGTTTCCGGCAGAAACCACTTGATATCAAACCACTCCAGTTTTTTACTCAAACTTTCCATTCCGAATGGCCTCCCGTTTATTCTGATACAACTGAACCGCGACCTGTTTCACATAATCGATGTTAAACCGGTAATCTTTCATTTCAATGCCACCGTAAATCCAGCGGTCGACTTCCTGCAAAACATCTTTTAAAACCGGATCCGGCAGGATTTTAAAAATCTCCATACTGGTAAGTGAAGTATATGGATTTCCATCCACCCGCTGAATGTATTTCTTCCAGACGTTCAGTAAGGCTTCCATGTTGTCGATGTTGAGATTGGAATTCAGTTGAAGCCTGATTCGGTCGTGTTGTTTTAGAAATGCCTCATGGCGCCGACGTTCCAGAAAAAGGTAGATAAACTTTTGAATGGGCCGGTCGAAAAAGATATTCACAACCAGAATAAGCAGAATCACAATCCCCATTCCGATTAGAATGTATGGATAGTTGACCCGCGTTGGAACCGGAAGCGGCGATAAATCGGATTGCACCACTGGATTTTTGGGCAAGACACCTTCAAATGACTGCTTGACAAAAACACGGGCTTCGTTCGACATTATCCGGATAGAATCCTGTTGTGAAAATTCAAACACAGGAAGCGAAATCGTCTGAACAGGATCCAGGTTAAAGGTGGCCAGTTCATACACCACACAGTCACGGCTGGTTTCGCCAACTGTTCGGGTTGGGTAAAACTCCTTCTTCCTCAACTCAAAAGTGGTGAACACTTCATTTGTATCCGGCATCAGAATCTGCAACCTGGATGGATACCGGACAGACAATGACAACCTCACCGGCTCCCCTACCCGGATGGTATCGCTTGAAAATGAGGCGACGGGCTTCCACTCCACCGGATTCTGGCTGAATGCCGACCGTTGGAAAATCAGGGAAAATACAAAAATGAGGAGCCCGTATTTCACAGGGCCAAATTAGGCAAAACCGAAACAGAATCCAGAATTTCCGCCAACAACCGCTTCAATAAATGGAATTTCAAACCACTGGGCTTTATTTGTGTTTTGAGAAGGGGGATGAAACTACTGGAATTCAGAAAAGAGGGGATCTATTGTTCGGCCGGTGATTTTTACATCGACCCCATGAAATCTGTGCCCAGAGCTGTGATTACCCATGCCCATTCTGACCATGCAAGAGCTGGGATGCAATCCTACCTGACTCATACCCAAAGCAAGGAAGTATTACGGCTCCGTCTGGGAAAAAACCAGGCGATTGAAACGATTGGTTACAATGAACCGGTATTTATGGGTCCTGTGAAGCTAAGCCTGCATCCATCCGGCCATTTGCCAGGTGCTTCGCAGGTACGGGTGGAACACAAAGGTGAAGTCTGGGTGGCTTCCGGTGATTACAAAACCGACGATGACGGACTTTCTGAACACTTTGAACCCGTGAAATGCCACACATTCATTACCGAATCCACCTTTGGATTGCCAATTTTCCGTTGGAGACCACAGGAAGAAACGGGAAATAACATCCTGGAATGGTGGCAACGGAATCAGGAATATGGTCATGCCTCCATCCTTTTTGCCTATTCATTGGGAAAAGCCCAGAGGCTTATCCACATGTTGCATGACAAAGGCGTTGTGGCTGTGCATCAAACCATATTTGACACCAATGCTGCTTTACGAAAGGACGGAGTCGCCTTGCCCGACGTCAGGTCGATGTCAACATTGACAGCCGAAGAATGGAAAAAAGCCCTGGTGATTTCCCCGAATGTAAACGGCATTCCAGAAAACGTGACCTGCCGCACTGCCAATTGCAGCGGCTGGATGACCTTGTCCCGGTTCCGAAGCCGGGGAAATGCCGATGCCGGGTTTGTGCTTTCCGACCATGCTGACTGGCCAGGATTACTGTCTGCCATCTCTGGAACTGGGGCTGAGAACATCATTGTCAACCATGGGTACACTGCTCAATTGTCCCGATACCTCACAGAAAAAGGATGGAACGCCATACCAGCACCCGACCATTACGGAATTCAGAATCAGGAGATTTTAACCGAACGGGGATGACATTTACCGAACTCAAACAACTGGTAAGACGAGGAGAAGGACAGTACCTCGAATTCAAAAAGAAAGCCGACCACCCGGACAAAATCGTGCGGGAAATGGTGGCCTTCGCCAATTCGGGTGGCGGGGAACTGTTGCTGGGGGTGGACGACCACGGTGAAATCTCCGGCCTGAAATTCCCCGACGAAGAGCGTTATGTGATGGAAGCTGCACTGGCGATGTATGTAAAACCGGAAATCGAAGTGATCGTTGATTCCATCAAAACCGAGTATGGCAAAGAAGTGATTCGGTACATCATTCCCGATGGAACCACCAAACCTTATTCCTGGCTGGTGGATAAAGAAAAGAAACAATACCGGGTGTATGTGCGGCACAAAGACCAGAGTCTGCAGGCATCCGGAGAAATGCTGAAGATTCTCAAAGCGGGACAAGCCGAATCACGCCAGCATTCTCTCACATTTACTCCCCGGGAGAAAAAAGTGTTTTCGTTTCTGGAAGAAAACAAAGTGATGACACTCGATGAGTTTGCCCGTCTTTCAAAAATCCCGAAATGGATGGCCTCAAAAATCCTGGTTCAGCGGGTGATCCAGGGTGTGTTCACGATTCAGCCAGGCGAAAACCACGATTTATACGCCCTTTCTCCCTCCTATCTCACCGATTTTTCCTGATCATTCATTCGGGCATCTTTCATAACACTTGAAACCGAAGCAGAAACGGACGGTACCCAAAAAATCTGAAAATATCCGGCCCGGAACTAGGTTCTCAAAAAGGTCATTGCCTACCTTCGCACCGCATTTCCGCACCTCTCCCCCATGCCTAAAGATACTTCTATTCGCAAGGTCCTCATCATAGGATCTGGCCCCATTGTGATTGGCCAGGCCTGTGAATTTGACTACTCCGGTTCCCAGGCAGCACGTTCGCTGAAAGAAGAAGGAATTGAAGTGGTTCTGATCAATTCCAACCCTGCCACAGTGATGACCGACCCTGTAACGGCGGATCATATCTATCTCAAACCGCTGGAAAAGAAATACATAGAAGAAATTCTGAAAGAACACAAGATCGATGCCGTCCTTCCGACCATGGGTGGACAAACGGCCCTCAACCTGGCCATCGACTGCGAGAATGCCGGCCTCTGGAAAAAGTACGGCGTTAAAATGATCGGTGTGGACATTAAAGCCATCGAGACCACCGAAGACCGCGAACTGTTCCGGAAAAAGATGATCGAACTCGATGTGATGGTGTGTCAGGGATCAACAGCCCGATCGTTTCTGGAAGGAAAAGAGATTGCACAGAAAATCGGATTTCCACTGGTGCTTCGTCCTTCATTTACTCTGGGTGGAACCGGAGGCGGAATCGTCGATACCGCAGAGCAGTTTGAAGCGATGTTGCAGAATGCACTTCACTGCTCACCAATTCATGAGGTGCTGGTGGAACAAAGCATTTTCGGGTGGAAAGAATTTGAACTGGAGCTGCTGAGAGATAAGGACGGAAACGTCGTGATCATTTGTTCAATCGAGAACTTTGATCCGATGGGAATACATACGGGAGACAGCATCACGGTGGCCCCGGCCATGACTCTTCCCGACACGACCTACCAGCACATGCGGGATCTGGCCATCAAGATGATGAATGGAATCGGGAATTTTGCGGGTGGCTGCAATGTGCAGTTTGCCGTCAATCCGGATGACCAGTCTCAAATTGTAGGAATTGAAATCAACCCACGGGTATCCCGTTCCTCAGCTCTGGCCTC
>ERZ795056.4169-NODE-4169-length-15071-cov-5.668554_pt1 | contig 15071 bp, 10 predicted proteins | sample MGYA00375140_ERZ795056 | MGnify/ENA primary metagenome ERZ795056 (study PRJEB30185, sample SAMN05720227) | activated sludge metagenome | isolation source: Anaerobic digester | place: USA | collected 2015-03-09 ...
AAAGCCGTTATTGGATAGATACCCACGCTGTCGGGTGCTTTCCATTTAACGCTTTTCCCGGTATTAATGATTGGAAATAATCCCGTGTTTGCTTTCCATTCTATAGTTAAACTATCACCATCAGGGTCAGTTGCAATACAAGTAAGTGTTGTCTCTCCGTTTACGAGAATTGTGTCCGGATTTGCGGCTGCATTTTCAATAATAGGCGGTTGGTTTTTCCATGAAGTAGGATCTTCATCTTTCTGGCAGCTTGAAAATAGCAGAAGAACCCACAAAATAGTAATAACATTTTTCTTCATCTGATTACCTTTGTATAAATACTTAATAAATAGTGCTTAAAAATATATACTCAACTGTATCAGAAGCAACTGCTTTCTTTAATTTCTTAAAATAATATTAAAATATAATCTTGTACTGCAGGGAAATTTATAATTTTTTTACAAATGTTCCTTTGAGGAGTTTTTGAAGGTACTTTTTTATTACTACGAAGTAGGATAACATCAATAAAGAAGTTGTTCAAAAATAATGAAAAAGATTCCCAAGGGGACAGGTGAAATCGTTAGCATAAGTTTAGTTTTAGCTTAAATCCAACGGATACGCAGAGGAACAGGTAAATCTCCCAAAGGGGCAGGCGTTGATAATGAGAAAAAGGACTTATTAGATAACCCCTTAATGAAAAGAATAACTTTTTAAGCAGCCATAAATAAAAACTTAAACAAAATAGATAACAACCCTAAGGGTGTTGAAGTAAAGTCTAATTTCCGCTGTACTTCAGTAGGAAAGATTTTATAAACCGGTTCAAATCTCCATCCATTACACCCTGTGTATCGGAAGTCTCTTCATCAGTGCGGTGGTCTTTGACCATGTTATAGGGATGAAAAACATAAGAGCGAATCTGGCTGCCCCATTCTATTTTTAACTTGCTCTTTTCAATTTCATCCAATTCCGCTTCAAGTTTTTCTTTCTCTTTCTGGTAGAGTTTGGACTTAAGCAGTTTCATTGCATTAACACGATTCTGCAATTGAGAACGTTCACTTTGGCAGGCTGCTACTGTGTTTGTGGGTATATGCGTTATCCTTACGGCGGTTTCAACTTTATTAACATTCTGTCCCCCTTTACCACCGGACCGGTAAGTATCAATTCGCAAATCGGCGGGATTAATATCAATCTCTATTTCATCATCAACTTCCGGAATAACGAATACTGATGCAAAGGAAGTGTGTCTTCTTTTATTGGAATCAAACGGAGAAATCCTTACAAGCCGGTGAACACCGTTTTCTGCTTTTAAGTAACCGTAAGCATATTGACCGGCAACCTCAATAGTTGCACTTTTGATTCCAGCACCATCACCGTCAAGTACGTCAAGGATTGTCATTTTAAAACTGTTCTTTTCACCCCAGCGTAAATACATACGCATAAGCATTTCAGCCCAGTCCTGCGCTTCGGTACCGCCAGCCCCGGAATGGATTGTTAAAATACAATTTTTATCATCATCCCTTCCGCTCAGCATGTTTTTAAACTCAAGGTTCTCTATGCCTTCAACTAATTCTCGAATATCCTTTTCTGATTCTTCAAGAAAAGATTCATCTTTCTCAAGTGAAGCAAGTTCAATTAACTCTTTTATAGATTTAAGTTTGGTGTGAAGGTTATTCCAGTCTTCAATCCACCCCTGAAGCGATTTAATTTCCTGTAAAACCTTCTGAGCATTTTTCTGGTCATCCCAAAAGTTACCTGCTTCTGTAAGGTTTCGTAGTTCAGCAATTTTATTTTCCTTTATATCTAACTTAAAGATAACCTCGTAGATTAATTATTCTTACTTCGAGGTCGTTTAATTCTTTAATTTGATCATCGTACATTATTATCTCCTAAGTGAAGTTTCTTTTGGTTAATGAATTACCGATACAGGTCAATCATTTTCAATTAAAATAAATTTGTGTTGCAAAGATATGAATTTTTAAAGTAAGAGATTAGTCAACTATAGCCGGATTATCTTCTTTCAGGTACATGAACTAAAAAGTACTCCTTTGCAGTCGAGCCGATTTCCCGTGCTTCTTTCAAAGTAAGATGAATGCCGTCGTTAATATCCCCTGTGTTACCGGCTTCAATAATTGCAAGGTCGGAGTCCTTTGTCATTTCTATTAATGAACCACATAAAGCCGTATCGCCGCCGTAACAAATAGTAAGATTTTCATTAAAGAACTTAAAACCGAGTGATGGAATCTTTGATACGGTTAATCCATCTGCTGAAGGCTCGCTGTGATTAACAAAGAATGGTTTTACCTGCATATCCTTTATCGAGATTTTTCTCTCGCTATCAATTTCCTTAAGAGAAATACTGTATGAAATTGAGCCTGTGTAAACATTTAAAAAGGCTTTATAAATGCTTCCAATTTCAATACATCCCTTCGGGAAGTAGATACGCAAGGGGGATTTTTTATTCATTACTTTAAAATATGTTAATAGAGTCCACAACCCGCCGAGGTGGTCGTGATGCCCATGCGAAATAAAAATATCCGAGATGGATAAAATTTGAATTGGGTCAAGTTCCTTGTTTATATCTCTAAGAATACCGTCTCCGGGATCAATTATAGAGAGTGTTTTTTCTGTTTTCAGCAGGATACCGGTTGCAATATTCGGTATGGAACAGAAGATTTTAATCGAAAAATTTTTCTTGCTCCATACAAGCGGGTATCTCGGTTTAAATCCGTTTGATTTCATAATTCTCTAAATAATAATTTGAGCAACAATACCACCAACAGTAAAAGCGAGTATCCATGCGCTGAACCATATTATCAATCCCTCTTTTAATCCTCTTTCATTCAACATTACCATAAAAGATGCTATGCACGGTACGAATAAAGTAATCGTAATTATCGCAACAGTAATCTGCATTTGAGTTAATGATAGGTCGAACAAACCGGCAGCACCGAAATCACGCCTTACAATTCCCATTACAAAAGCGGTTGCAGTTTCTTTCGGCAACTTAAGCCATACAGTAGTAATAGGAGCTAAAACATCCTGGAACCAAATTAGAATACCTGAAATCTCCATAAGTCCCACAAGCAAAGCGCCTGCAAAAAACCAGATGTATGCTTCTTTCATAAAGCCGTAAGCTCTGAAAAATGTTTTCTTGAAAACATTATCGAGTTTCGGGATTCTCATAATTGGCAGGTCTATCAGCAGAGGTGTACTTTGCCCAGGCAGAAGTTTATTTAATAATGTAGAGATTGTAACAAGCACGGTAAAAATTACAAAAGCATATATTGCAACTGGAACCATTCCGCTTCCACTTAATAAAACAGCAATTACCGCTAACTGCGCAGAGCAGGGGATAGTGAATTGTAAAATTGCAGTAGCAATTGTTTTTTCTTTTTCCGAGCCGAGTAGTCTTGTTGTGATTGTAGCCATAGTAACGCAACCGAATCCCAACAGAATGGGAATAATTGCTCTTCCGTTTAGTCCCAGTTTATTCATCAGCCGGTCAAGCATTGTCGCCAGTCTCGGTAAATAGCCGCTGTCTTCAAGCATTGCCATTGCAAAGTAAAATGATACAACAAGCGGAAGCAGCAGAAAGAGGAGGTAAGTGATTGTCATACTGATTACACCGAACTCACCGAAAAACAACCTTACAATCGGGTTTGAGAAATTGTATTCGGTTTCTGCATTCGGTAACCTTGAAACCTCCTTAAAATCTTTTTTAAGTTCAGGGTTGTCCGCTATTCCTTCCTTGAACTCGTATACTTTTTCATCAATGACTTTATCGTTTTCATCAAGCAGCGAAACCGTTATTGTCGATGGAGTATACTCCGCAACAAGCAGTTTTAAGTAATACTCGAAGTACCGCTTTCCGATTGTGTTTTCGGTAAAGTCTACTACTCTTTGTGAAACCAGATCGCCGATAAAAAAATAAAGGAAAGAAAGAATTAATAATAAAATCGGTATTCCGGAGAAAGGATTAAGGGATATTTTTCCGAGGAGATTGAAGAATTTTCCTTTTGAAGAATCTTCAAATTCTACTGCCGATACAACTTCATTAACCCTGTTCCTTCTTTCGATGTAAATAATCTCTCTTTCATCAGCGGTGCCGCAGGGGACATCATGTCTCTTTGCGGTGTACTCATCACCTTCTGCAATGAGCAGTGCTTCTGCTTGCGAGCCGACCCGGTCTAAAAGGTTATGAAGTGTTTTGTGGAGATGTTCGGGCTGCTTTCCCTGTTTTGCATTTTCAATTGCATAATCAAGTTTATCGAAACCGGCTTTATTTACTGCCGATGTTTTTATTACTTCAACTCCGAGCAGATCCGACAGTTTTTTTTCATCAATGCTGATATTCCGTTTTTTCAATTCATCGGCAAAGTTTAAAAGGACTGTTACTTTTTTCCCCATTTCAATTAATTGAAGCGTTAGGAATAAATCCCTTTCAAGATGAAGTGAATTTACAACATTCAGTATTATATCTGCTTCAAGAATAATTTCAAGAGCAACTTTTTCTTCATCATTAAAAGAAGAGACACCGTAAATACCCGGTGTATCGAATATCGAATAATTTTTATACTGCCCCTTTGTTGTTGAAACTGTTGTTCCCGGGAAATTTGAAACATCAACATAAACGCCGCTTAGGTGATTAAAAAAGAGGGACTTGCCTACGTTCGGGTTACCGGCTAAAACAACTTTCGGTAATACCGAGTCTAAAGGAGCAATAGTTTCCTGCGTTAGATGCCGATGTTTGTCTTTATGTTCTATGTGTTTTGACATTTAAGATGCAACTAATTAAGTGAAACAAATATCTCTTTAGCCAGGTCGTAACCGATAGCAATTTCCTGCCTGTTTTTCTGGACTATTATAGTTCCTCCCGGTAGTCTTTCAAGGCAAAAGACTTTTTCACCTTCGGATAAACCGATTCTTAAAAGTTGTATCTTAAACATCCCTGCCGGCAGGGTTGTTATCGTTAAATATGTTCCTTTTACTGCTTTATCTAATGTATTATTTTTCGTTGACATGCGGACAATTTTCTTTGTTTTTACATTTTGCAAATATGTTAAATGAATAGTTTACCGGCTCAAAGTTAAGTTTATTACAAACTTCTTTATAAATATCGCCGACTTCATCGGAAGTAAACTCAACTATTTTTCCGCAATTTATACAGATTAGATGATCGTGAGACTGCTTTGATACAGAGCTTTCGTAACGCTTCATATTATCGCCGAAATTACGGATCGTAAGAAGTGAACAATCTGCAAGAAGATCGAGTGTATTGTAGACTGTAGCCCTGGATACTTTTATGTCGGCAGATTTCATTGAAGCATAAAGCTCATCTGCTGAAAAATGCTTTTCACAATCCAATGCTGCATCAAGGACAATAAATCTCTCCGGTGTTACCCTGTGATTTCCATTCTTGAGATATTCTCTTAAAGTTTCTTCTGCTTCCTTATGTTTCATTATTATTTAGATTTAATCTACATAAAAATAAAGGTTTCATTCCAATTAAACAAATGAAAAACGGGGGGTAAATGCTTTTTTCTTTCGGAATTATTTTATTTCATTATCTCGGTATATTTTTTATTTTTGACATTGGATTGAATTTGTTTTTTTTACTAACCGGACAGAATGGAAAATACTCTCTCAGCCGAAGAATTAGAAGAACTGCTTAACGAATCATTCGAGCATTTGCGAGAAGGTAGATTTAGGATGGCGCTTATTTCGTCGAAGCGGGTATTCAAATTTCGACAGGGGGATTATCGTGCTGCAATTGCAGTTGCCTGGTCTTATCTTGAAAACGGTTACCCCAATGAGGCTCTGGAGTATGCTGATCTTGCCGTCAAACTCGGTTCTGAGTATTTTGTTCCGCATCTGTACAGAGGTTTTATTTTAATGCGTCTCGGCATTTTTGAGGGAGCGTTAACCGACCTTGACTTCGCCATCGAAAATAAATGTGAGTCGCTTGATTGGGCTTACCATTTAAAAGCCCGTTCACTTGCCGGACTCGGTAAGTATTATGAAGCTCTTGAAGCATTTGAGCTTTCACATAAAATCGGTAAATCTTCAGACCCGAATTTCGGGAAGATAAAAGAATGGTTCAAAAATGCTGCCGGAATTAAAAGCGGGTTTTTGTCCAAATTCAGAAGTAAAAATACAGGAATCCTTTTTGAAGCTGAAGAAGCATTTAACCTTAACGAATACTGGTACACTCTGTGGGTTATAAATAACATTCTTTCGGATAAGAAAAAAAGCGGGTTGCATCAAAAAGCAAAAGTATTGCAAATTGAAACTATGTTTGCTCTATTCCAATTCAAACCTTGTTTTAATAAAGCGGAACAACTTAAGGAAGAACTTAAAGACAACCCGAGATTTAGAGAGGTATACAACAACCTTATTGCCGTGCTTAATAGACCTGAAATTCCATCCGAAGAACCGGAAGAAGATGAAGAATTTACAATTTTTGAAAATGTAAGAAAAGAAAATTTTGAAATTTATTACCGGGATGAAGAATTAATCGAAGAAACAGTTGAAGAATCGGAAGCGGTTCCCGTAGAAGAAGTTGAGGAAGTATACACTCCCATCGTGGAAGAACCGGAACAGAAAGTCGATAAAAAAGCAGTAACATTAACAAGACGTACTGATTTTTTCCCGATTCCCAAAGTTACAATCCCTCCAATTTTCGCTCGTACTTTTGATTTGATACGCGATTTGAAAACCGGCGGTGACCGTCGTTATCTACGCCAGTTTGATGAAAGTAATATCCGTTACATCGGTGTTGAAATAGTTTTAAGCAATCCTTATTATAAAAAGGATACGGTCAAACTTACCGGTACTGCCGTATGGCTATTGAATGAAGAAGAAGTAGGACGAAATAATTTTGAACTGGTTTTCGATAAAGAATGGGAACATATTGTTTTTGTTCAAAGCTGGGGAATGGATGAAGCAGGTTTCTGGGTTCAAGGGCAGGGTAAAGTTGATATCCACTTCGCAGGTGAAAAGATTTGCGAAAAATGGTTCCTAATTGGTAGTTCCGAAATAGTTGATACCGAAGAGCCCGACATCGAAACTGAAGTAAAGGATTTTTCGAAAACCGAAGAAAGAGTAGATGTAAAACCTACAGAAGAAGGAGAAACAAAAAGCCTTCAATCATTACTTGATGAATTGAACGGTTTTATAGGATTATCCTCTGTAAAACAAGCAATGAAAGATTTTGTCCTTTATCTTGAATTCATTAAAGAAAGAAAGAGAATGGGATTGAAAACTGCCGAAGGGATTTCGATTCATTCGGTTTTTAGCGGTAGTCCCGGCACAGGAAAAACAACGGTTGCAAGACTTCTCGGCGAGATATTCAAAGCAATGGGCTTACTTGAAAAAGGACATGTAGTTGAAGTTGATAGAGCTGCACTTGTCGGGCAGTATGTAGGAGAAACAGCACAAAAAACAGAGAAAGTGATTGCAGATGCAATCGGTGGGGTTCTATTTATTGATGAAGCATACACACTTTATAAAAAAGGGGGAAGCGGGCAGGATTTCGGACAGGAAGCAATTGATACCTTGTTAAAAAGAATGGAAGATAAAGCAGGTGAGTTTGCCGTTATTGCTGCCGGCTATACTGATGATATGAACGATTTCCTTGCATCAAATGCCGGTTTGAAATCCCGCTTCAGCCACTTTTTTAGTTTTGAGGATTATACACCGGAAGAACTAATCGAGATATTCAAACTGATGGCGAAGAAAGAGGATTATAAACTTAATACGGATGCGGTAGAACTGCTTAAAAAAGAATTTACAAATCTTTACCGGAAGCGTGATAAAACATTCGGTAATGCGCGTATGGTAAAAAATATTTTAAATGATGCCAAAATTCAACTCGGTAAAAGGTATCTAAAACTACCTGAAAAACTAAGAGACAAGAAACTACTTACAACGATAGGTGTCGAAGATATAACCGCAGTTCTTGCAAGCGGTATTACTAAAAATTACCAGCTAAAAATTGATGAAGAAGCATTAAAGACAGCTCTTGATAAGTTAAACAGCCTGATGGGATTGAAACTCGTAAAACAAGAGATTAACCAGATGGTTAAGTTAGCGCGTTACTACTCGGAAAAAGGGGAAAGCTTACAAGGAAAATTTGCAGATCATGTAATTGCTATCGGGAATCCCGGAACAGGTAAAACAACTGTTGCAAGACTTTTCAGCCAGATTTTAGCCGCACTTGGTTTCTTGCCTAAAGGGCAATTAATAGAAGCCGACCGCCAAAGCCTTGTTGCAAGTTATGTAGGTAAGACTGCTGAAAAAACTACCGAGATAATTAACCAGGCGTTGGGTGGTACTCTGTTTATAGATGAAGCTTACACATTAATCAAACAGGGAGATTCCGGTTCCGATTTCGGTAAAGAAGCAGTTGATACGCTTTTGAAAAGAATGGAAGATGACCGTGGTAAATTTGTTATAATTGCCGCCGGTTATACCGATGATATGAATAATTTTCTCGACAGTAATGTCGGGCTGAAATCGAGGTTTACAAGAACTATTGTTTTTGAGGATTATACCCCGGAAGAATTAATGATGATTACGGATAATCTCCTAAAAGATAAAAAACTCGAATTAGAGCAGGACGCAAGGCAAAAACTACTGAAGCATTATAACGAGCTTTACAGAACTCGTGATAAAACATTCGGGAATGCAAGGCTTGTAAGGAACATCGTAGATACAGTTGCAAGGAACCAGCTTTTACGACTTGTTGATATTCCGCAGGCGGAAAGAACTGATGAATTAACGAGGAAAATAGTTGTTGATGATTTTAAACATATATTCCCCTCAAAGAGCGATAAGAAAACAGTAAAAGTTGAAGGTGATAAGGAACTATTAGATCAGCATCTTAAAGAACTGTATGAATTAACAGGGCTAGATTCTGTTAAACAATCGGTTGAGAAATTAATTAAAGGAATTAAAGTTGCTAAACTTCGTGAAGAGCGGGGATTAAAAGTAATTCCGAAAAATCTGCATTCTGTCTTTCTCGGTAATCCCGGTACAGGTAAAACAACAGTTGCAAGGCTTATTAGTAAGATTTATAAAGAAATGGGATTACTCGAAAAAGGACATCTTGTTGAAATTGATAGAGCGGGACTTGTAGCCGGCTACGTTGGGCAGACTGCGAAGAAAACAGACGAGGTAATTGAACAGGCGCTCGGTGGTACTTTATTCATTGATGAAGCTTATACTCTTTCAAGAGGTGGCAGCGATTTCGGTCAAGAAGCAATTGATACAGTCTTAAAAAGAATGGAAGACTACCGTGACAAACTTGTTATTATCGTTGCAGGTTATACGGATGAAATGAAAGATTTTCTTGAGTCAAATCCGGGCTTGCAGTCACGTTTTACAAACTATTTTACATTTGAAGACTACACACCCCGTCAGATGCTTGAAATTGCAAGCATAATGAGTGAGAAGAACGGTTACAAACTTGATGAAGGTGCTTTACAGTTATTCCTCGAAATTTTCGGTGAACTTTACAATCACCGCGATAAAAATTTCGGTAATGCGCGCACTGTAAGAAACATTCTCTACAAAGCGATTAATAACCAGGAAGAAAGAATTTTAACATTACATAACTTAAGTGATGAAGACCTTACGACAATCACTTACGAAGATGTACAAAAAATTAGTATGAACGAATCGGAATTATAAGAGGCTGAAAATGGATAAATTTTTTATTGAAGCAGTTAATGAAGCAAAAAAAGGTTTAAGCGAAGGGGGAATACCGATTGGTTCCGTTCTTGTTAAAGATGGAAAAATAATCGGAAGGGGACACAACAAACGCGTCCAGGAAAAGAACCCGATGATCCATGCTGAGATTGACTGCCTAATGAATGCCGGTAGAATAGGCACATACAAAGATACAATTCTTTACTCAACACTAATGCCGTGTTACTTATGTTCAGGAGCAGTGGTTCAATTCAATATTAAAAAAGTAATAGTAGGGGAATCAGCTACATTCCCCGGTGGTAAGGAATTTATGGAAGCCCATGGTGTTGAAGTAATCGACTTGAATGATGAGGAATGTATAAACATGATGAAAACGTTTATCGCTGAAAAACCCGAACTCTGGAATGAAGACATCGGCGAGCTTTGATTAAACATCTAAAAAACAGAATTTTAATATAGAAGATGGTTTGAAACACCATATGACAGCAATTATAAATGGAAATTAAAAAGAATAAATTTGTTATTATTGATGCAATGGCACTTGCATATAAAGCTTACTTCGCTTTTATATCTCGTCCATTGAAAAGTAAATCCGGGGAACCTACTTCCGCAGTTTTCGGTTTTGTAAACCAGCTGATTAAAATATTGGAAGATGTAAAACCCGATTACATTGCAGTAGCTTTCGATTCACATGAAAAGACATTCCGCCACGAAAAATTTCCCGATTACAAATCAACCCGCGCACAGATGCCTGATGATATGGTACCGCAGATTGACAGGATAAAAGAGGTAATCCGCTTATTCAATATCCCGATTTATATTCTGCCCGGTTACGAAGCCGATGATATTATCGGAACGGCAGTTAGATTTGCCGAAGAAAAAGGTTTTCAATCTTTTATGATAACGCCGGACAAAGATTTCATGCAGCTTGTTACTGAAAATGTTTCAATAATTAAACCTGGTAAATCATCCGATGAAATTGATATTATAACAAGAAAAAAAGCCGAAGATGATTTAGGATTTCCACCTGAATTAATGGCAGACTACCTCGGAATAGTGGGCGACAAAAGCGACTTTATCCCCGGTGTTTACAGGGTGGGAGAAAAGAAAGCGGTACCGCTAATACAAAAGTTCGGCAGCATTGAAAACATCTATGAAAATATTAATGAAGTTACTCCCGATTCTTTAAGGAATCAATTGGTTGCTGAAAAAGGAAAAGCATTCTTGTCGAAAGAACTGGCAACTATTTCAAAAGATGTTCCCCTCAACTTCGATTTTGAGAAAACGAAACTAACAAAACCGAATTTTAACGGGTTGAAGGTACTTTTTGATACACTCAACTTTAAATACCATTACGAGCGTATAAAAAAACTTTTTCTTGAACCGGTTCCGGCTGTTCAAATGCAAATACCGGATGAAGAACCAGGAACGCCAGGACAGTTTTTAAAATCGGAAGTAAGTTACAAATTGATTAATACGGTTGATGAAGCAGAAAAACTTGCAGAACTTCTTTCAACTAAAGAGTATTTTGTTTTTGATACAGAGACTGATTCGCTGAATATTTTTGAAGTTAATTTAGCCGGAGTTTCTTTTTCATTCAAAGAAAAAGAAGCCTACTTTGTAGCTGTAAATCCATATCCAGAAAGCCAGGGGTTGTTTGCAAAAGATTTATCCGATAGAATTCCGGTTGATCGGTTCAAGCATTTTTTCAAACCGGTTTTTGAGAATGAAAATATTAAAAAGATTTGTCAAAACGGTAAATACGATATTGCAGTAATGAAATCGTGCGGTATCAATGTAAAAGGTTTTTACTTCGATACTATGATTGCAAGCTATGTAATTGACCCCGATCAGAAACACGGTATGGATGAACTGGCTCAAAAATATTTGAATTACAAACCGATTCCTCTTTCCGATTTGATTGGTACAAAAAAACAACCTGAAAGAATTTTTGATGTCGAACTTCAAAAACTTTCGGAGTATTCTTGTGAAGATGCCGATATTACGCTTCGTTTATTTAATACGCTTAAACCGGAAATAGAAAAGAACAAACAGGAGAGACTCGCATACGAAATTGAGTTTCCGCTTGTGGAAGTTCTTGAGGATATGGAAAGAACGGGGATAAGGATTGATAAGCAGATACTCGGACAAACAAGCCGCGACCTTCAAGTTTTGATGGATGATTTTACAAAAAACATTTATCAAATTGCAGGCGAGCAATTCAATATCAATTCACCGCAGCAGCTACAAAAAATCCTTTATGAAAAATTGAAGTTGAAAACCAGTAAGAAAACTAAAACCGGGTATTCAACGGATGCCCAGGCTTTGGAATCCTTGCGTGGCGACCATGAAATAATCGAATACATCATCGGTTATCGCACAGTATCAAAACTTAAATCAACTTATGCAGATGCTTTGCCGAATTTGATTGTTCCTTCCACGGGAAGAGTGCATACATCCTTTAATCAAACTGTTGCATCTACAGGCAGATTATCAAGCAACGAACCGAATCTCCAGAATATTCCTATAAGAACTGATTTGGGAAAAGAGATAAGAAAAGCGTTCGTTGCACGTAATAATGATTATCTTATACTGAGCGCAGACTATAGCCAGATTGAATTGCGTATAATGGCAAGTATTTGCATGGATGAAGGGTTGCTGGCTGCATTTAATAAAGGCGAAGATATTCATAGAAGTACTGCCGCACTCGTATTTGGTGTGAAACCGAAAGATGTTACACCTGACATGAGAAGAAAAGCGAAAGAAGTTAATTTCGGAATCCTTTACGGAATCGGTGCTTTCGGATTGAAAACGCGTTTGGGAATCGAACAATATGCAGCAAAAGAAATAATTGATACATATTTCAAAACTTTTACTAAAGTAAAAGCTTACATGGAAAACTCAATTCAAAATGCACGCGAAAAAGGTTACGCAGAAACTTTAACCGGGAGGAGGAGATATATGCGTAATCTAAACAGTAATGCTTTTGCTGTAAGACAATTTGAAGAACGAGCTGCTATAAACATGCCGATTCAAGGTACTGCCGCCGATATGATAAAAATAGCGATGAACAAAATATTTTACGAGTTGAATAAAAGAAAACTAAAATCGAAAATGGTATTACAGGTACACGACGAACTTTTATTCGACGTTTACAAACCAGAATTGGATGATGTGCGTCCGATTGTAATAGAGTTAATGGAAAAAGCATTACCACTTAACGTTCCGGTAGTTGTTGACACGGGTATTGGCGATAACTGGTTGGATGCTCATTAAAATTCAGATCGAAAATAGTATACAGAAACCTTGCCGAATAGTAAAGATTTAATTTTCAGGATAACAGCAATATGGGCTTTTAGTGAAGCTGCATTGGGAGGCGTTCTTCATGCCTTCAAATTTCCATTTAACGGGCTTGTTTTAAGCAGTGCCGCAGTAGTATTCATTTCGTTGATTGCTTATTTTTCCGAAACAAGGGGAGCAATAATCAAATCAACTTTACTTGTAATTATTATTAAAGCGAGTGTTAGTCCGCACACACCTGTTAATGCACATATGGCTGTTCTATTGCAGGGGCTTTTAGGTGAGTTTTTTTTCTTTACAAGAAAAGGATTTAAAATATCGGCATTTGTTTTGGCGGTTACCGTGCTTCTGCTTTCATCATTTCAAAAAGTGCTTACCGTAACAATAGTTTTCGGAATGCAGTTCTGGGAAGCTATTGATGTATTCTTCAATTCGATAAGTAAAAATTATTTCGGTTTTGTAAATGATGAACTAAGCATCAGTTTCATTTTAATTGGAGTTTATTTCTTTTTTCATTTATTCGCCGGTGTGTTAGCGGGATTAATTGCAGGTACTCTGCCGAAAAAATTGATTGAGAAATCCGGGATTATTAAATCTTATGTAGCTGAAGATTTTTCAACCCATTTAAATAACAAAAAAGCTAAAAAGAAAAAATGGTATAAAAAACCGGTTAATCTTTTTGTTGTCCTCCTTTTTGTTTCGATGGTGGCATACTCATATTTATCTCCGAATGAATTTACCGGGCTTGAATCAATGGTTTTTATGATAGTTTTACGTTCGTTGATAGTTCTCATTGTTTGGTTATTCATTATTTCTCCGCTTGTTACAAATCTACTCGGTAAGCTACTGAAGAAGAAGGAATCAAAATACGCAAAAGAAATTGCAGTTATTCTTGATCTATTTCCGGCTTTTAAAAATATTGTAATTTATAATTGGAGAAAAGCTGTCCCACTAAGAAATGTTAAATCATTCTGGAGTTTTTTGGCAAATTCAATTACAATGCTTTTGTTTTATAATGCAGGAGAATGGAGTGAATAAACTATATATCTTAACAGGTAAAATACATTCCGGTAAAACAACCGCACTTGCTGAATGGCTTAAGAACAGAGATGATTCCGCTGGTGTCCTTTCCCCGCTTGTGAATAGAAAGAGAATTCTACTCGACATTAAATCTAAAGACATAAGGCTGTTTGAAGTTAGTAAAACTGAGGATTCCAGTGATACGGTATCCATCGGAAAATATAAATTTGATAAGGCAGCTTTTGATTGGGGGAATCAAAGAATAGAAGCGGGGATTAATGCCGGTATTAATTGGCTGATTGTGGATGAATTCGGTCATATTGAACTAGATGGTAACGGATTCTTTAATTCGGTTTCTATGCTTATTCAAAAAGTAAAAGAGGGAACGGCGCCAAATGCAATTATTGTTGTAAGAGATTACTTGATTGATGAATTTATCGGTAAGTATGAACTGGAAGATTTTCAATTTTCTATAGTAGATAAGGAAAAACTCAACTCTTTATTATAAAACAGGCGGAACCTTAAGTAATTAATCCATTGCTGATTAAACCAGTTAATAAAAAGCAAAAAGAGTATTTACAGCAGTAATACAAAAAATATTAAAAATTCTTGCAAGAAGCGGGATTAAATGCTATTTTTGTATCCCAAATTTGTGGGGGCCTGTAGCTCAGTTGGTTAGAGCAGCTGACTCATAATCAGCGGGTCGGAGGTTCAAGTCCTTCCGGGCCCACAATAAAAGCCTCGGAACATTTTGTTTCGAGGCTTTTCCATTTTATACAATTCACTATTTCAATCCAAATATCTCTAATGCATGAAGTTTCTTTATCCATAAGTAAGTTTAAAACAAAAACGGGAAGGAAATATATATCCCTTCCCGTATAACAAACATAAAAGAATTGAAATTAAATACCGCTGAAGTTGGCTCCTTCAAACAACAATGAGGGTATTCGGTAAGAAGAATAAGGATATGGGTCGTTTCCAACTTCCACAAGTTTATCCCATAACTCAAGCGCATTCCCGGAGATATTCATTTCGTTAATAGGTTGAACTATTTCACCCTTTTC
>ERZ795056.4173-NODE-4173-length-15057-cov-9.038662_pt1 | contig 15057 bp, 11 predicted proteins | sample MGYA00375140_ERZ795056 | MGnify/ENA primary metagenome ERZ795056 (study PRJEB30185, sample SAMN05720227) | activated sludge metagenome | isolation source: Anaerobic digester | place: USA | collected 2015-03-09 ...
TTTTCTTCTCCAATGAAGAGTTCGTCCTCCGACACTTTCCACTGAACAAGAGGAATGGCGAATGGGTACAAAAACAAGGGAACTTTCTTTTCCTTGCCGTCCTTCGATACGACTTTAAAATTGACATTCAGAACATCTACAGAAGAAAGGTCCGCCACCCGGATTTTGAGAAGCATTTCTGTATCGTTCACATAATCAAGCGAATCAACTACGGCGAAATCGCCACTGTGAATGAGTTCTACATCCGAATCCGGATCGAGCAGTGGTATTTCCAGACGGAGTTCGAAGGCTGAATTTTTCTTTCCATACGGGAAAGGCAACACCCAGCGGTCCTGCAGCCGGAGCTTATGTTTCGAATACCGCACCAGTTGCGTGTCGATCCGGACGGTGTAGTCAGATATCAGTTCCAGCTCCTGTCCGAAACCAGAAACCACCAGGCAGAAGGAAACAAAAAAGACGAATAGAAATTTCAAGACCCGTCAGGAGAAAAAATCAAGAGGCAAAACTAGGCCGGATTGCCAGTTTTCAAACGGAATAAAAAGTTGAAAATTGAAAACCTCCGAGGTTTTCCAGCATATCAACGGATAGCAAATAAAATGAAGACGATGATTTTCGTTTTTGGATTTCAGGAAATGTTTGTGGACTTTCACGACTTAAACAAAATCCATAATGTACAAAAAACACCTTTTTCTACTTATCGCATTTACAGTGTTTACCACTGTTTCCTATGCCCAATACAACAAGAGAGAACTAACCAACAAGCGGATTCCTTTTGAAGACCTCCGGAAGAAAAAAACGATCCGTATTTCTCCGTTCCATTTATTTGACAACCAGTTTAATGTGTCCTGGGAGTTTTTCAATCCCGGCTACTCACGAAGCCATGTGATCACAGCGAGCATTATTTATGCGGACAATGCCAGCAAATCTGATGGTGGTTTTTCTATTGACTATCAGGGTCGGATTTATCCCAGGACATTTAAACCCGATTCACTGGCTATTTACAATAACTCAGCCAGTGGTTTTTACATGGGATTGGGGTTGCAGGCTGGTTATTGCGAGTTCCGTAACAAAAATTTGCAACGGGATATTTACACAAACACACCGTATGGCGGGCAATACAGGACACAGGTCCCGGTAAATGTCATGACAAACAACTTGTGGGTTAATCCGTATATCGGACTTGGCTATCAGTTCATTCTCTGGGAATCCCTTTATGCCGATCTGTTCGTTGGAGGAGGATTGAAAATTAACAATGTTTCCAAATCTTCACCTGACAAATCTTTGGATGTGAATGAATTCTATACCAACCCGGATATCACGGACCGATACTTTCAAGGCATCATTCCGAAAGTGAATCTTTGTGTAGGAGTTGGATTTTAAAAAAAGGTCCCTTTTGAAACTTGTTCTATCAATTTTCGCCGTAAAAGGAGCCTGCCTTATTGCATTTGATTTCTAACCAAGAATCGTTCCGGCAATCAACATTCGATATTCTCAAACAAGTGGGTTCATTTTGGAATTTTGAACTCAGAACTTTGAACTGCCACCATTGAAATCCAGAACCCGAACTCTGCTTCTTCCTTCGCTGCTGATCCTTCCGGGACTAACAGTAGTTTATTCATTGCTACATTGGCTGCTGATCCTGAAGCTTCATCTTTTTGAGGTAAAGGAAGACATCATTCAGTTTGGAATTCCGGTGGTACTTTCCGGATTGGTTACATGGTTCGGGCTTCGTCCGCGATTGGACGTTTTACGACTTGATACAAAACAGGGAAGTCACAAGAACGACCTGTACTGCCTGGTTTTCATGATCATGTGTATGGTACCAATGATCATGACCCAGATGGCATTGCCTGCTGCCACCGGAAAACTCATCTCCATAAATAGTTTGAAAGAGATTCCGAATTTTCCGGAAGAGCGATACTTCGCACCAAAGCAGGTCTTTTTCAGGAAATCGGCTCCCGGTATCCACATTGATTCCCGTACAACAGGAAAAAATGATGAGGAACTGAAACTGATGGTATTTGTTGCCATTCCGGGATTTTCTTCACCAGATGACAGCCTGTTCAAATCACCTCCTGCATGGCTGGGGATTGAATTTGACAAAACCATTTCCAACGACCTTCAACCCACAGAAAAACAATCGGCTCTTGACAATTTTCTGATTGAATGTCAGGCAGAATATGACCGGAAAAATCCGGAGAAATTTACCTATCTGAAAAAGCTTCCGGCTTCCGACGACCGGGACATGTACCACAAAGCCCGGGATCAGCAGGAATTTTACCATGACACCGGAGCCGTTCTTATTCCTGTAAATGAGCCATTTGAGGAACGGAATGGCAATATGCTTTTCTGGATTACCGGAGTTTTATCAGGCAGCATGCTGATCTGGTTGCTGATGGTGCTGATCCCAAAAACCAATCATCTTCCTTTTGAAACGGAACCATCGGATTATGAGTGGCAGGACGACCCGAATGCTCCGTCCTCCATTCCGCTCTACATTCCTCAACCCGGATTTTTCATAACACCAATCCTGATTTATCTGAATCTGGCCGTCTACCTGCTGATGGCGCTTTCAGGTTTTGGGTTTCTACAGTTTCAGGCGGATGACCTCATGAAAATGGGCGCCAATTTTCGTCCGGATACCATTGGTGGTGAATGGTGGAGGCTGCTCACATCTGTTTTTCTTCATGGTGGCTTGTTGCACCTGCTGGCTAATATGTACGGGTTGTTCTTCATTGGTTCGATTCTCGAGCCTTTGCTGGGGAGAACCCGCTTCCTGGGTGCATATCTCATTTGTGGCATTATTGCGAGTCTGGCCAGTATCGGCTGGTATGAGGCAACCGTCAGTGTGGGAGCATCGGGAGCCATCTTCGGAATGTATGGCTTGTTTCTGGCTTTGCTTCTGGCGAAAATTTTCCATCCGGAATTTGCGCAGACATTTCTCTCCAGTACCCTCATATTTGTGGGCTTCAATTTGCTGATGGGGTTTCAGGGAGGAATTGACAACGCTGCACACATCGGAGGCCTCGTAAGTGGCTTTGCCATTGGATGGTTGCTGAAGTCTGAATTCCGTCCGCCGGATGACGATATGCAAACCAATCCCGGCGATCCTTTTGATTAATTGGAATTAAAGAAAATATTGCACCGCGAAATCTATTTCTAAAAACAAGAATCTATGATCATCGAACCAAGAATGAGAGGGTTTATCTGTCTGACCGCCCATCCAACCGGCTGCGAGCAGAACGTGCTGAACCAGATCGAATATGTTCGTTCCAAAACAAAAAATAACGGTCCGAAACGGGTGCTGGTTATCGGCGCATCCACCGGCTTCGGTCTTTCTTCACGCATCACAGCTGCCTTCGGTTCGGACGCCTCCACCATCGGAGTTTTCTTTGAAAAACCACCGGCAGAAGGAAAAACCGCTACTCCGGGCTGGTACAACAGCGTAGCCTTTCACAAATTTGCTCACGAGGCTGGATTGTATGCAAAGAGCATCAACGGCGATGCGTTTTCAACCGAAGTAAAACAAAAAACAATCGACCTGATCAAGGCCGATCTTGGTCAGATTGATCTGGTGATTTATAGTCTTGCGTCTCCGGTTCGCACACATCCGGTAACCGGCGTTCTGCACCGGTCATCGCTCAAACCAATCGGAGGAACCTTCAGCAATAAAACCGTTGATTTCCACACCGGTGTTGTTTCGACAGTTTCAATAGAGCCAGCGAACGATGATGACATCTCCAATACTGTCGCCGTAATGGGCGGTGAAGACTGGATGATGTGGATGGAAGCCATGAAAGAGGCGGGAGTGCTCGCACAAAATGCCACCACCGTTGCCTATTCCTATATCGGACCAGCTTTAACTGAAGCCGTGTACCGGAAAGGAACCATCGGCCGGGCGAAAGATCATCTCGAAGCAACGGCATTTACCATCACCGATTACTTGAAAGACCTGGGCGGAAAAGCCTATGTGTCGGTCAACAAAGCATTGGTTACACAAGCCAGTTCCGCCATTCCGGTGATTCCACTTTACATTTCATTGCTTTATAAAACGATGAAGGAGAAAGGAATCCACGAGGGCTGCATCGAACAGATCGAGCGTTTGTTCAGCCAACGACTCTACAATGGAGGTGAAGTACCGACCGACGACAAAGGACGGATTCGCATTGACGACTGGGAAATGCGGGACGATGTGCAGGAAATTGTAGCAGCACTCTGGTTGGATGCAACCACCGAAACGCTTCCATCTTTAGGAGATCTTGCAGGGTACAAATCAGAATTCCTGAACCTGTTTGGTTTTGGTTTCCCGCAGGTGGATTACGCAGCTGATGCCCAGGAAAACGTAGAAATTGACGGACTGGTTTAAGATTCCGTCCTGAAGAAAGATCTTATTGACGAAGGGGACTGGCCATAAAGATACGAGGCACATATCTTTGAGTTAATGATCGAATTTCTTTAATGAAAAGCTCTATGTGTTCCTATGTGCCTATGTGTTTAAATAACTCATTTTAAAACACATAGGCACATAGAGACATAGAAAATACACATAGACGATTATTTAAAATGACGTGCGGAGATAATTTAGAATGTTTTGTCTTTGCTTCATTTCATTCGTTCAGTTAATTTTCTGGAACGTGTTCAGGCTCATGATGAATCGTTCACGGGACGCCTTACTGCTGAATCCGAAAAAGATGCGGGCAGAGATTACGAAAATCTGTCCCAGAAGTTGTCTTTGTATGCTTGGTCGTTTCATAAGAGTAATAATTAGAGTCTGGGTTCCGGAACGAGATGAGACAAAATACGATTTCATTTCACTATCAAAATACAACGAAAGTTGTATGCCGTGAATGAATCGTTTCGATTGGGTTTGCAATTGAGCATCACAGGCTTTATGTTTGTAATCCTCTCGTTTCGCCCTTTTTTTATGAAACCAATCTTCAACCCAGCCAAAGGGCTATTTCCCGGTTTTCTACGAATTCTGATACTGTCCTTCTTGCTTGTATTCTCTTTTCAGGGAATGGCACAGAATGAGTTTGGGTATCGTTGGGTAAAACGATTGCCGGAGAACCAATATGGAATGAGTGAGATTCTGGCGCTGAAAAAACAGAACAATTCTCTCTACGGTGCAGGCCCAACCAACATTCATCAGTTTAATTCAGAAGGTGCCATTGTTCAGTCGATCCCTGTTCCGAATCGTTTTATAACTGGATTTTCAGACTACACAGAACTGGAATTCTACCGGATCCGATCGGGAAACTTCTTCCTTCACCTCAATTATGGAAATATTCCTTTCTGTGGCTTTTCTGTTTTTGGGAACGGCACGTGTGAAGGCTTTACTAAACCCGATACCGGCAGTTTATTAACAAATTACAGGCATATTTACGGAGATCCAATTGGGGGTGGGCCCAGCTCCATAACCGGAACACAGAGTTTTTCCATTGTTACATCCGACGAGAAACTATTCACCCATCATCCGCCTGTTTCGTATAATTTCGAGGCAAATCTTTCTCTTTCGCATCGGTTTCAATTATCCGATACGGTTGGCAACCCTTTCTGGAAAAAGACGATTTTGAGTCAGGAAGGTCTCCAACCCAAATTTTTAGAATCAAGTGACAACCGCATTCTGATTGCCTTTAATACTTCAGACACACTTATTGCAGACAGCATAACTCAACTCATGATACCAATTCAGAACAAGTCCTTTGTTCAGTTGTTTTATGACTCCTCTGGTGCCTTGTCTGAAAGCCGGATATTCTCCGACACCTTCAACTACTCCAACATTAGTTTTAAACAGGAATATTACCAGCCTGATGGTTCATTGTACCAGTCGCTGAATGAAAATTTTAATCAAGGTGGATATGCCACCTTTCTGCGGTTTATTGATAAGATGGGACAGCAAAAATGGATTCGTAAATTTCACAATACGATGTCCATCCGGATTTCCACAGACGACTCATCCAATGTCTTATGTCACCGGTATGGAGGCAATAACTGGCAGGACGGATTTCGGCTGGAAGTGTTGAACCGGAATGGCCAGACCATTTGGGCTGACACGAATGGAACCCAGCAATTTGGAACCTACCCCAACGTATGCACCAATCTGGGGGTGATGAACTGGGCCATTCAATTCCATACCATTTCCGATTTAAACATCGGGAAATTCCATACGACGAATCCTTCACATTCTGAATACCGCGAATACCTTCTGAACATCCGCGAGACAGAGGAACTGTCAGTTGCCACATCGGATCAATACTGCATCAGCGACACCGCAGAAATTGCGATCCTGAATCTGCCGGGCGTAGATTCACTCTGGCACGACAGCATCCAGGTTCAGCTCAGTGATTCGGCCGGGAACTTTTCCAGTCCCACCATTCTGGCTTATTCCACCGGTGCTTCCATCCGAATTCCGTTTCCTTCGACGCTTCCTCAAGGCAGAAACTACCGGCTGCGTTTGTTCGCACCCACATTAAACAAGTACGGTCCGGAATCCGGTGCCATTCTGATTTTGTCGTATCCCCAAAAGCCCGTTATCACTTCTTCAATTGGTGCATTTGCCACCTGTGGCAACAAACCCATTCAGCTTCAGGTGCCGGCATCCATGGGCACATCGTATTACTGGTCAAACGGAACCATCGGAAATTCCACCTCCGTTTCTTTTTCGAAAACCATTTCCGTGGAAGCCCGGATTGGCGGATGCCGGACCAATTCCGATACCATCCAGGTTCAAAATGTGCCAAACCAGGCGACCTTCCAGTTTTCGGACTTTATCTGCGGAAACAGCAACGGCGTTTCATTGACCACAGTTCCTGCCACCGGCCGCTGGTCAGGACCGAATGTAGATTCCACCGGATTGAACTTCATTCCTTCGGGCCCAACGGACACCGTCGTTATTCATTTTTCGGATCACAGCAATCCGCAATGCCCGATCGACACTTCCAGAACTGTGACCTTTACATCACTTCCGATACTGCAACAACTGGGCAATGCAGGTTTCTGCCAATCGAACCGGAAGTTTGCACTTCCCAACCGGGATTTACCTTTGACCCAATGGTATTCGATGCCAAACTTTTTTGAGTTCAATGATTCCGTTTCTCTTGCCCTTCCCGGAACATTTCAGTTTATATGCCGGTCAGGTACCGGAAATTGCCAGACATCCATCCAAACAAACATAACCGTCATTCCGCTCGACCAATCTCCTTGCCGACCTTCTGATACAGCCGCTTTTGGCGATGCGGTTCTGCAAAACCTGAATTGTGTGCCGGTTCAGTATTTCACACGGATCATGCTGGATTCGGCTGCCTTTGCTCAAACACCACCCAACCGGTTTGAACTTTGGTTGAGCGACAGTTCCGGCAATTTCGATCCGGCAACCAAACTTGGCGAAGGCTATCAGCCACTGATTGAAGTGAAGTTTCCTGCGCAACTGAAAGAAAGTACCGGGTACAAAGTTCAGATCCGCATCATTCAGGACGGAACTGTTTTCACATCTCCCGGGCAACCGGTTCAGGTGTTCAGAACTCCCCCAAAACCGACAATTCAGATACTGGGTGACGATATGTATTGTGCCGGGAATCAAAACTTCTCATCAAAATTTACATCAACCAACACCAATCATTATTCCAATCTTTGGATGCCTGGAAACCTGACAGTTGACACCCTCATCCCTCAGGTTGGAGTTTCCTATACTCTCCAGTATGTCGCACATGGATGCATCAGCCCAGGCAGCCAGTCAAGACAAATTTCATACTCCACACCACCTGTTTGCAATCTGGTTAACAACCCAAATGTTTGTACACCCTATTCGGTGGTTTTATTGCGCACCAATCAGGGCACAGGATTGTGGACCGGACCGAATGTTGATAGCCTGACCAGCAAATTCTATCCGGTGGATGCAGATGACACAATCGCCATCCGTTTCCGGAAAACCTTTACAAACTCGACTTGCCCGGTTGACACCATTTACCAATTCTTCACCCGCCACCGGCCAACCCTCCCTCCTTTCGACACCCTTCGGCTTTGCGAAAATATGGCGCCGGTTCCGTTGCCTTCTACTGCGTGGACAACCACATGGACTGGTCCGCATGTAACAAACGACTTTTTCAATCCGGCTCAGATTCCGGGTGTGTACAACGCCGTTGCCACTACTACCAATGGATTTTGTCAGGCTACCACCAATCTGAAAATTCAGGTTGCGGATTCTCTGGATGCGATTTGTGTGACCGGAATCGGTACCGTCCGTGAGAACGACGGCTTCCGGTTGTACCCCAATCCAAACAACGGCAGTTTTGTACTGGAGTCTGAAAACAATCTGAATGCTGACAAACTCCGGTTGTTCAATGCCCTTGGGCAGCAAATCACCCATGTGCAGGTTCAATCTCTGTCTGAACGTTCGTTGAAAATCTCCGGACTTCCAACAGGATTGTACGTTGTGGAAGCAATGGGCAAACGATGGACTGTGGCGGTGCAATAACAGAATATTGATATTCGTCATTCTGATTTGATTGTCGTTACAGGAATTCCTGTTTTCTTGCAGACAGGAAATTCCCCACAAGAGACTTTCAAAAAGGCTGCCGGTATCATCAAAATTAACTATTTTTCAATGGAAGGTGTGCTAAGCCGGGAATTAACCTCTTACCTTTATTCCAAATCGGTTGCATGAAACTAACGCTGAAGTCAAAAATCTGGTTCACGATGCTGTCCATCGTCCTGATGTTTGCGTTTTTTATTCTCATCTATTTCCCCAACCAACAGGAAAAAAGTCTGCTTCGCAACTTTAACACAGAAGTGCAAAACCTTTCCGGTACCGTTGCGCTGGGTGTGAAAATCGCCCTGACCGAACAGAATTTCGAAGGAGTGGAAACCGCACTGGATTTCGTAAAACAAAACCACCATCTGCGGTTTGTGAGTCTTGTACAGGTGGACAGTACCAAAAACAATGACGGCACATGGTCGGTTAAAAAGACGGTTTTCAAGACCTATCCCGATGCATTTGCCGTAGATGTGAAGGCCGAATCCAGCGATTCCATCATCATCAAACATTCCGCTTTTTCAACTCCTTTGATGAAAGGAGAAATCATGTTGGGAATGAGTACCGAAGAAATCACCGCCAGTAAACAGCAGATCCGAAGCACTTCTCTCATTGTCTGTTTCATCGTTCTGGCCATTGGAATCGTAATAGGATTCATTCTTGCCCGTCATATTTCAGTTCCGGTTCTGGCGCTACGGGATGCCGCCCTGAAAGTGGGACAAGGAGACCGAACCCAGCAGGTGCAATCGAATTCCAAAGATGAAATTGGTCAACTGGGACAAGCTTTCAACAAAATGGTGCGTGACCTGGAAATGGCCGAGTCCGAACGGAAGGCAGCTCAGGAACAATTGATTCAGTCAGAAAAAATGGCTTCACTTGGTCAGATGACGGCCGGGATTGCCCATGAAATCAAGAACCCTCTGAACTTCGTCAACAATTTCAGTAAGCTTTCGCTGGAACTGATGAACGAGATGGAAACCGAAGAAGACGCAGAGGAAAAGAAGTTCCTCCTGGATTCCATCAAAAGTAATATGGTGAAAATCAACCACCATGGAAAGCGGGCCGATTCGATTGTAGCCACTATGCTTCAGCACTCCCGTGGAGCAGCAGGCACGTTGATTCCATGCGATCTGAATCAGTTGTGCGATGAATATACCGACCTTGCCTACCATGGAATGCGGGCTACCTCGCAGGAATTCAACTCGTCAATTGTGAAAGAGTTTGCACCGGAACTACCTCCGGTGAATCTCATTCCACAGGAGTTCAGCCGGGTAATTCTGAATCTGCTCAACAATGCCTTTTATGCGGTAAATGAGCGATATGCCAAAGAACTGGCCGAAGGCAAACAACCCGAAGGACCAGAAGTACGCATCAAAACAGAAATCGTTGGCAACTATGCCACCATCCGCATCCGTGACAATGGCAGCGGGATTCCGGAAACCATCAAAAACAAAATTTTCGAACCATTTTTTACAACAAAACCAACCGGCAAAGGCACAGGACTGGGTCTTTCTCTGAGCTATGACATCATGACCAAGGAACACCAGGGCAAAATGTCGGTGACGTCAGAAGAAGGAAAGTTTACTGAGTTTTGTCTGGAATTACCCATCTGAAAATGAAAGTATTAATCGTAGACGACGAAGTGGATGTGAAGGATTTGTTCCTTCAGCAGTTTCGTAAAGAGATCAAATCCGGCATGATCACCACTGTTTTCGCCCATTCAGGTGCGGAAGCATTGGAAATTCTGGCCAACCAGGAACCTCTGGATTTCATCCTCATATTAAGTGATATCAACATGCCGGGCATGACAGGTTTCGATCTGTTGAAAGAAGTAAAAGAACGCTTTCCGAGTCTGAAAGTCCTGATGGTTTCGGCTTATGGAGATGCCGCCAATATTGATAAAGCCAAAAGCATCGGTGCGGATGGATTCGTCCCAAAACCTGTTGATTTCGAACAACTGAAAGAAAGTCTTTTCACCATCAGCCAGTCATGACACCCGAGTGGATTCTGTTTGTAGACGATGAGCCGGACATGGAAGAAATGATCCGTCAGCAGTTCCGTAAACAAATCCGGGACCAGCGGTTTCAGTTTGCCTTCGCCCGTAATGGAAGGCACGCTCTTGAAAGTCTGAAGGAAAACGAAGAGATGTGCATGGTGGTCACCGACATCAACATGCCGGAAATGGACGGACTTACCTTACTGACGGAGCTACGGAAACTAGACCGGCCTCTTCGTACGATGGTGGTCTCGGCATACGGAGACATGAAGAACATCCGGTCGGCCATGAACAAAGGCGCTTTTGATTTTGTGACCAAGCCCATTGATTTTGAGGATTTTGAAACCACGCTCGAAAAGACGCTGGAAGACATCCGGAAGCTGAAGAACTCCGTCCTTACTCAGAAAGAACTCGAAGAAGAGCGGACAAAGCGAATGCAGGCTCAGGAAGAAGGATTGCGGATTCTGGAAAAAAGCGCCCTCATGCTAAGTGAAGTGAACGTAACACTGGAAGCACAGGTTCAGGAACGAACCAAAGAACTATCCGACAAAAACCAGCAGCTCCAGGGTGAAATTGAACGCAGTGAACACTTATTGCTCAACATCCTGCCTTTTCAAACCGCCCAGGAACTGAAAAAATTTGGCAAAGCCGAAGCCCGTTTCTTTGAGGAAGTGACGGTGATGTTTACCGATTTCCGGGGTTTTACCCAGATTGCAGAGAAGCTGACACCGGCCGAACTGGTGGAAGAAATCGATGTTTGTTTCAAGGAATTCGACAGCATCATAAGCAAATACGGAATTGAGAAAATCAAAACGATTGGAGATTCCTATATGGCAGCTGCAGGCTTACCAGTGGCGAATCCAAACCATGCGTTTGAAATGGTGATGGCAGCCATGGACATCATTGAATATATGAAGCGCCACAAAAAAGAACGCGAAGGAAACGGAAAGCCCGTGTTTGAAGTCCGGGTTGGAATTCATACCGGACCTGTCGTTGCGGGCATTGTGGGAAGCAAAAAGTTTGCGTACGATATCTGGGGAGATGCTGTAAATCTCGCTTCCCGTATGGAAAGTGCCTGCGAAACCGGGCAGATCAACATAAGCGGCAGCACATTCAACCTGGTCAAAGATCAGTTCAGGTTTCAGTATCGGGGCGAAATTGAAGCCAAAAACAAAGGACTTGTGGACATGTATTATGTTGAAGGACTGGCCTGATTGCCAACTCACTATTCAAGAATCTACGACAAAAACGTACAGTTCAGCAGGCATGATTTTAACTAAAATTCAATGTTTTTTCAGAAGCACTCCATTTTTATTTGAGCCATGAGCGATGCCGTCATCAATTTTGAGGGAGCCCGTGAGTTTATCAGGCAGAAACTGAGTACCGAACTTTCACCAAAACTGTCATACCACAGTCTGGTGCACATTCTCGATGTGTACAACATCGCAGAAAAACTGGCTGAAATGGAAGGTGTGAAAGGAGAAGAATTAACACTTTTGCTCACTGCAGTGTTGTTTCATGATTCCGGTTTTCTGGTAGGCCCCAAAGAACACGAAAAGATTTCCTGCCAGATAGCGAAGGAATTTTTACCGGGGTTTGGCTATTCAGCCGGACAGATTGAACGGATTGAAGGAATGATCATGGCGACCCGAATGCCACAAACTCCACTCAACCTCCTGGAAGAAATCATCTGCGACGCCGATCTCGATTATCTGGGCCGGGACGACTTCTGGACAATCGGACATAAGTTGTTCACCGAACTCAACTCCAACGGCAGCACACTGAACGAAAACGACTGGAACAAACAACAGGTCTCTTTTCTGGAAAAGCATCATTACTTCACCAAAAGTGCCATCCAAATGCGGAAGGCCAAGAAGGACCAGCACCTGGAAATGGTTCGTTCGAAACTTCTTCCGGCATCCTGATTTATGATTACCCTATCCAACCGGTCCAAAGTCATCATTGAAGACCTCGGCTTTTCCACTGCCGGTGTTCTTTTGAGTGCCTATGCACTGAAGGGATTTCTTGTCCCCAACCTGTTTTTAGGAGGAGGCATTACCGGAATCTCCATTCTGCTGAATCAGTTTTTTCATTTCAACTTCTCCATCATTCTCATTCTGGCCAACCTGCCGTTGATTTTCCTGGGCGGGTATCTGGTAAACAAACGCTTTGCTTACAAAACACTGGCCTGCATTATCGGTCTTGCCCTTTGCATGGAGTTCATCAATTTCCCGAAGGCAACATCCGATCCATCTTTGATTTCCGCTTTTGGAGGAGTGTTCCTTGGGTTAGGAATCGGAATGGCCATGAAAGGCGGTTGTGCTTTGGATGGCATCGAAATTATAGCCCTTTACACCATCCGTAAAAGCGGGTTTACCATTTCAGAAATCATTTTCGCTATCAATGTGGTGATCTTCCTGGTGGCGGCTTTGAACTTCGGGATGGACATTGCGTTGAACTCAATCTTAACGTACTACACTGCTTCACAAGCCATTAACTTTGTGGTGGAGGGTATGGAAGAGTACACAGGGGTGACCATTATTTCCGGACAGAGCGATGCCATCAAGCGCACACTGGTTATGGATCTGGGTCGTGGAATAACAGTGTATAAGGGCGAACGGGGCTTTATGAAAGAGAGTTTTGAGACCAGCCAGGAATGCGACATTGTATTTACGGTGATCACCCGACTGGAAGTTCGACGACTTAAAAACCTGGTCTATCGCATCGATCCAAAGGCATTTGTGTTTACCAATTCCATCAAAGAAGCTGCAGGAGGTATTCTTAAACGAAGCCGCAATTCCAGGGAAGAATAACGAAACCGGCAGAAAGATTTCATCATTGTTCAACAAAACCAGTAACCAATTCTATGTATCAGATTCTCTACAAAAGTGAATGCCGGATTCCGGAAGAACGTCTGGAAAGCGAAATCAAAAACATACTGTCATCTGCCGCGGTGAACAACAAAAGAGACGGTATTACGGGCCTTTTCCTGCTGATTGAAAACCGATTTCTACAGTTGATGGAGGGCGAAGAAGCTGATGTGAAAAAGTGCATGGAGCGAATAAAAAACGATTCCCGTCATTCTGAATTGACGGTATTGATGCAAAGGCCGGTTCCGCAACGATTGTTTCCGAAATGGTCGATGCATTACTCCCGCCTCAACGGATCTCAGGCTTTGGAGAAACTGGGTGCCTCAAAAATGCAGGATCTGGGAATCACACAATGGCAGGAAAACTTCAAAGACAATCTGGCGATTATGTTGCTGGAGAGTTTTGCAAGGCTGGGCCATATTTCATGATGAGAGATGAATTAAGGGTCAGGTCATATTACGGTTGACCATTCTGTACAAAGTGGAATTTTAACTGAGGTTTTTACATCTCACTTATTGCGGACCAGGGAATGTGAGTTCTCAAAACCTATGAAATATCTATTCCACATATTTTTACTGAAGTTGAATGTTTCTTAGATTTTAACACTTAATTACCAGTTTAAACAGCTACAATTAAAAACTGCCTGAAGACGGTATGATTATTCATTGTTCAGCAAAACTCAAAGAATTCGTAGGTTCATCCTTTTTAAGTAAAGGCGTATTCTCTCCCAGTGAAGATATCTGGAATGCCCACCTTTTCCTCATCAACCGGAAAAAGTGCATAGCATTTGTACATAGCAGAACACGATATGGTGTCGTGCTTTTTGATCTGCGGAAAGCCGATGTACCAATGCTGCGATCTCTTTTTGAGGACGCCCTCGTAATGCAACTGTATCGGGATCAAATACTGGGGGAATCACAAATCAATGCAGTCCGAAAATATGCTTCCTCCATCCATTTCCTTCCAACCAACAACGACAAAAGTGCCATTGGCTCTTTGAATGACATCATCTTCAGACTTACATATAATGTTTTCGAAGGACCAATTGACATGAACAGGGCAAAAAACTATGCTGCCTCTTACATGAATTGTTCTCCTTCCGGAACTCTCAAGTACAGGATTCCAAGGGAAATGATGAGGGAAATGCTGGATGAGATCACAGCTTAGCTGAAAATCGGATTCTTCCGGATTCACTATGGCAACACTTTATGAAATTTTGGGTGTCCCGCCGGATGCCACTGATGACCAGATAAAAAAAGCCTTCCGAAAACTGGCAAAATTGCATCATCCAGATCACAACATTGGAATTGACCCTTCCCGATTCAGAAAAATATTTGAAGCGTATGAGGTATTGAATGACCCTAAGAAGCGTTCAGCATACGATCACATTTTATCGGCAGCTCATAAAGATTCAGAAGAAGATGGTGGTGCTGACTTTGATTACATATATGATGAAAGCTTCCTTGAAAACGATCCGGATGCACCTTCAGCGAGCGAACTGTCGGAAGAATGGAAACCAACCAATACCGAGTATGTAAATGGAGAAGGCCTGATGTTAACGGTGGCGTCTTTTGCCGGACTTGCCGGAATTTGTTTGGGTTACTCTGCACTCTATACACTCATCTACTACCCATATAATCATGGTGAAAAAATCATAGAAA